>ENA-ORTS01002452-ORTS01002452.1-human-gut-metagenome-genome-assembly--contig:-NODE-2452-length-10961-cov-2.671924_pt1 | contig 10961 bp, 9 predicted proteins | sample MGYA00241911_ERZ509186 | MGnify/ENA primary metagenome ERZ509186 (study PRJEB26280, sample SAMEA2338852) | human gut metagenome | biome: human gut; feature: human-associated habitat; material: faeces...
CCAGCTCCAGAAAGCTTTTCGGCAGATAGGATTCCGAACAGGTAATGCAGTTCGGGTTCTTGCAAGCTGCACCCTTAACGGTTGTCCCACGGAGCAGAATGGTCGGGTTGTCCTTCTTATTCAAGTCCAGCATGGTGATGATCAGAGCCATCCGGACATACATGCCATACCGTGCCTGATTGAAATACATCGCTCTCGGGTCTTCATCAACAGCCACTTCAATTTCATCAACTCTCGGCAGCGGATGCAGGATAATCATATCCGGCTTTGCAGCCTTGAGCTTCTTCACAGTCAAAATGTAAGTATCTTTCTGAGCCAGATATGCTTCCCGACTTGCAAACCGTTCCTGCTGAATCCGGGTCATATAGAGCACATCCAGTTCCGGCAATACTTCTTCCAGAGAAGCCACTTCCCGGAACGGGCAGCCGCTGGCGGTCAAAATATCTTTCACATAAGACGGCAGTTTCAGTTCCGGTGTGGAAATCAAAATGAACTGGTTGCCCTCGAAGCAGGTCATTGCTTTAATCAGGGAATGTACGGTTCTGCCGTTGATGAGATCGCCGCAAAGGCCAATGGTCAAATGATCCAGACGACCCTTTTCACATTTCAGGGTGAGCAGGTCGGTCAGGGTCTGTGTTGGGTGCAGGTGTCCGCTGTCGCCAGCATTGATGACAGGACAGTCCGCCGACAGAGCAGCTGCTTTTGCAGCACCAGCAACCGGATGCCGCATCACGAGAATATCCGCATAGTTGCTGACAATCTTTGTGGTGTCTTTCAGGGTTTCGCCCTTGGAAACAGAGGAATTTGCCGGATTGTCGAAGCCGATCAGACGGCCGCCCAACCGCAGCATAGCAGTTTGGAAGGACATCTGGGTACGGGTAGACGGTTCATAGAACAGGGTTGCCATGATTTTGTTGTGGCAAGCACCGGAATACACTTCCGGATTGTTCTTGATTTTCTCGCCTAAGTCTACGACTTCTTTCCACCAGGAAACCGGATAGTCGTTCAGGTCAATCAAATGTGGGTGCTTGGATGTGGTCATAATGAAGATCCTCCTATTTCATTGTAACTATAAGAACAGGGGAAGACAAGCTCCCCCTGTATCTATCATAACATTAAACTATGGTTGATATAGATTTTAAACTGCATATGGAAAAATTGTGCGGCTCTCCGACAAAGCAGCATCCGTTCCATAAAGATTTCAAAATATTCCAATACGGAAGAAATCTGCGTGTCAATCGTCATGGAAAGCACAAATTCCTGCTGTTCTTTATCAATCAACAATTCTGCTGTTTCAACCGCATAATTCACACGGTCGTGAATATCGAATGTTAAAAAGTCGGTATTCCGAACACGGCTGCGGCGAACATCGGTTTTATCTGCTAAAATCAAAGCGGCAGAAATGGCATCAATTGGCTGAGCCGTTGCTTCATCGTGGTTTCCGATGGCAGAAATCACAGAACAGATTTCATCAACTGGCATTTCCAGTCGGTCGAGCAATCGGAATGCCATAACAGCACCGCTCTGGGCGTGGTCAACACGATTGATGACGTTTCCAATGTCGTGCAGAAAGCCGGCAATGCGAGCGAGTTCAATCTCCCGTTCTGGGTAGCCCAGTTCGGTGAGAATCCGAGCTGCGGTAGCAGCTGCTTTTTCCACATGCGGAAACGAGTGTTCGGTATAGCCGATGGATTTCAATGCTTCATCGGCACGCTGAATATAGGTGCGGATATCCGGATTTTTGCGGATATATTCAAATGTGACACAGCTTGCCATAGTTGTCGCCTTTCTCAATGATTTTTAGACCAATCAGAAGCATTAAACATTCGGCTTGGTCGGGATAACGTCCGATTCAAAATAAACATGATACCAAACTAAGAACATATAAACCGTCCAGATTTTCCGGCTGTTGTCAGCCTTGCCGGCACGGTGGTCATCCAGCAGCTGCACCAGTTTTTCAGTGTGGAAGAACTGCTGGGCAGCGTTGCCTTCAAACGTATTCTTGACCATATTGTAATAGGTATCTTCTTTCAGCCATACCCGAATCGGAACAGGGAAGCCCAGTTTTTTCTTGGCTGCGGTTTTGGCAGTCTGCGGCGGGGTATCTTTCTTTGCAGCCAACCGCATTGCATACTTGGTGATATACGGCGTGCCGCCGCTTTCCGATGGCTTGTGGATGACACGATAACGAGTCGGAATCCGCTGTGCCAGTGCCATGACTTCTTTATCTAAGAACGGAACACGCAGTTCCAGCGAGTTCGCCATACTCATTTTATCGGCTTTCAGCAGAATATCGCCTGCCATCCACAGATGCAAATCCAGATACTGCATCTTGGTTACATCGTCCTGGTCTTTCACTTGGTCGTAATACGGCTTGGTGATTGCCATCGGGTCAGGAGCATTGGTGTGAATCTTGAGCAGGGCTTTGCGGTCTTTCGGAGTAAACATATAAGCGTTACCGATGAACCGTTCTTCCAAATCTTTGCCCTTGCGAACGAAGAAGTTCACGCCACGGTGTGCCGGCAAGGATTCTGCAATGTGCATGATCCCACGTCGCAAGCCACGAGGCAGCTTTTCATAAGACGTTGAACCCGGGTCGCTGTAGACGTTGTAGCCGCCGAAGATTTCGTCTGCTCCTTCGCCGGACAGAACGACTTTCAGGGACTGCGATGCCAGATTGCAGACAAAGTACAGGGCAACCGCTGCCGGGTCTGCCAGCGGTTCATCCATGTGATATTGAATCATCGGGAGATGTGCCCAGTATTCTTCCGGTTCAATGACCTTGCTGTAATTCTTCTTGCCAATGGCTTCCGAGAAGCCCTTTGCCCAGCCGATTTCATTGTAGCGTTCTTCCTTGCCGAAGCCAACCGTAAAGGTCTTATCCACATCGGCAATGGCTGCCACATAACTGGAGTCAACGCCGCTGGAGAGGAACGAGCCAACTTCTACATCGGCGATTTTATGAGCCTCTACAGAGTTGTGGAACGTGTCGGAAATCTGGTTTACCCAGTCATCCAAAGACGGCTTTTCGTCTGCATGGAATTCGATTTCCCAGTACTGCTGAATGTCCAGCTTGCCGTTTTTGTAGATGAAATAATGTGCCGGCGGTAGCTTGTAAACGCCCTTGAAGAATGTTTCTGTGCAAGGCGAATACTGGAACGTCAGGTAGTTTTCAAGGGCAGCAGTATTCAGCACCTTTTTAAAGTGCGGATGCGGCAGGAAACTTTTGATTTCCGAGCCGAACAGGAATGTTTCTCCCATCTGTGCATAGTACAGCGGCTTGATGCCGAAGAAATCTCTTGCCCCGAACAAAGTTTTCTCTTTCTTGTTCCAGATGACAAAGGAGAACATGCCACGCAGTTTTTGCAGCAGTGCTGTGCCGTATTCCTGATAGCCGTAGATTAAAACTTCGGAGTCAGTCTGTGTTGCAAACTGATATCCTTTTTCAATCAACGCCTGACGAATGGTCTTGTAGTTATAAATTTCGCCGTTGAAGAGCAGGGCAAGATTGCCATCTGCACTGTAAAGCGGCTGTGTGCCGGCATCTGAAACATCAATGATGCTCAGGCGGCGGTGACCGAGGGCGATGTCCTCGTCAATGTAAGTGCCTTCTGCATCCGGCCCTCTATGTTTGATTCGGTTCAGCATTTCCTGAAGAACCGCATTGGAATTGTCGATATGGTTTGTAAAACCGGTAAATCCACACATCGGTAAAAACCTCCCTGTTTCTTGCAGATTTGTGTTCATGGAAATTGCGTTCCTTTTATTATACTATATTTCCTCGTCTTTTGCAATCAATTTCCATAGATTTTTTTCATTCTCTGAAAAAAACAAGTTGTCCGGACTTAGAAGGGCAGGTATTTCTGCAGCAAATCAGCGAGCAGTTTCGCAGCATTTCGCTGTGTGACAGCACCGGGGTGATGATTTGCCCCGAAATCCGTTCCGACTATGGAACGAACATCGCAGAGAGCAGGGCGGTTGTCCTGCTGCTGGGCAGCTGCAACGACATTCCGAATGAATGGGGCAGCGTCAAGGTCACTGCTCATCCCAAGCATGCAGACCAGAAATGCAGTTGGGAACTCGCTGCGAAGTTTCTGCAAGAAAGCAGCGTAAGCAGCTTGAAATGCAGCTCCTTTTTCTGGAAACAAATGCAGATAAGCAGAATCATTTGTTCCCAGGTAGAGAATCACCGCTTCCGGCGGTGCAAACGGGAGCAGGATTGTGGATTCCCAGTTTTCCGGCTGATAATGATAGAATCCAGCCGCTTCATAGACCAATGGCAGCAAGTCAGTTTCATTTTTGCAGGATTCCTCTGGAAAGCCACTGTAAACGCCAAACCCACTGTAAGAGAGAATATGTGCATCGGCATGCAGCAGCTTTGCAGTCTGAGCAGCATAACTTTTTGCAGCGTGTTCCGTTGCAATGGAAAAGGCATCCTCTGGGCTGGCAGCATCAATGCCGTATCCGCAGGTGATGGAATCGCCGATAAAGGCGAGATGATGCGGAGCAGGTGGCAGTGGGAAACACGTTCCACCGTCACAGGTGAGGGCAGAAACACCAAGAATACCATAGTGTGGTTCAGACAGTTTGCAAATTTGAATTTGCTGGGCAGATTCTGACGGGCAGGGAATCGAAATGATTTTGGTTTCATCCGTGCAGACGAAATCCATCACCATTTTTTCCTGCAAAAAGACTGCAACTCGAACCGAACCAATTGCTCGCAGCGAAACCGTTACCGTTGTGGCAGTTGTCGTACAAGAAATAGTTGCATTACTCAGTGCAAGCCAAAGCGTGTCCGTTTCTGGAGCGTAACGTGTGCCGGGGGAACAGGTGACAGCAGAACGAATTGGTTTCATAGAAAAACTCCAATCATAACAATCTTACAAAAATAGTTGCAGGGAATACGCTTATAGGTTCTTCCAGACATTCCGTTTCAGTGCCAGCAAATCCAGCACATCAATGACAGCATCTTTTTGATAATCGGCAGCTGTACCCTGTGCTTTGGTCAGAGTTGCCTTTTGAATCAGATACTTTTGCAGCAAGACAACATCCGCTGTGTTGACGCTGCCATCTTGATTGATGTCGCCGAGCAGAATTTCCGGTGATGTTCCGCCATCCAGCGGATAGCTTTTCAAATCTGGCAGTTCGTCCAAGGTGATGCAGTATTCACTGTTGTAGATTTCTTTCAGGTTTTCCGCGGGGTTGTTCTGTTCGCTGGTCAGGTAGTTCATATACCATGGGCAGAAATACAGCCAGGAAGCCTTGTCTTTCAGCAGGTTTTCCAAGGATGGAATGGTATCGTTTTCCGCCATGGTGACCATTTTTTCACCGTCGGTGCTCTGTACCAAGCTGTAAAAGGTAGAGGAAATGGAGCTGAGGTTTGGCTGTCCGTCCGCAGCGTTGTATTTATCATAGCCCACAATATCTACAACATCATCGCCCGGATACCAATCTGGGGAGGTGGAGTAGGTGTAACTATTCCAAACCCAGATTAAGTTGTCCAAGCCGTAAACATTGGTCAGCTGGTCGTAGAGCAGGCGATACAACTGTTTGCAGGGTTCTGCACCCTCTGCACCCCACCAGAACCATGCACCTTCTGCCTCGTGGAGCGGCCGCCAGAGGACAGGAACATCTGCATCTTTTAGCTTTTTCAGTTGCTTTGCGATTTCTGCAATGTCTGCCATAATGACATCGTGTTCCCAAGTGCCTTCTTGCAGAGCGTTGGTAATACTGAACGTGGTGGAATCTGCACTGGCAGACGGCACATAGAATGCCCGTTCTGTACCGCCCTTTTCAGATGGCACTCTCCAGTGCCAAACAATCGTTGCAATACCCTTGTATTCGTTGACCCATTGGACGGCACGTTCTGCGGCATTGTCATCCCAGGTTGCCCCATCGAAATAATTCAGGAAGTCGATGCCCCGAATGGCACACATTTTTCCGGTAGTCTTTTCCAGATATTCAAATTCTGCTTCGTTGTCCTTGATGAAATTGGTCGGGTCTGCATAGAGGTTGTAGTTGTGAGAACCGCAGTATTCCTGCTGACCGGAGATAATATGTTTGCCGTACTGGTCGCAGAGATACTGATAAAGCCGTTTGGTGCTGTCAGAGGCATTCGGGTTGGAGAGCTGTCGGGTTGGCTGGAGGTTGGTCAGGGATTCCGATGCAGGAGCAATTTCCAGATAGTCGAACATCGTATAGCCCCAGTATGCCCGAAATGTGATGGTATTTTTTCCGGCTTGCAGCATGACCACACCGCCGGAAGTTTCTTCAAAGGTCAGGTTGTGGGAGAAGCTGACTTCACCCTGATTGACGCCATTGACATCCAAATATTGTACTTTTTTGTTGGGGTCGTATGGTTCGCAGTAGCAGACGGTTAATTCATACAGACCGTCTTCCGGAACGGTAACTTCCAGGCTGACAGTCGTTCCTTTTTGGTCAAGATAGGAAAATCCACCGCCGGAAGCGTTGGTCAGGTCGTAATCTTCACCGCTGCCGTCTTCTTCGGTGTTGCCCTTCCAAGTTTCCTGATAGATTTTTCCGCCGCTGGTCGTACCGTTTTCAAATTCATAGCGAATGGGTGCTGTGGATGCAGTTTCTGCTGCAACAGTTGGAACAGCAGGAATTCCAGCGAGTGTGCAAGAGCCTGCCAAGAGCATGGCAGCAATGCGGGAGGAATGTGAAAATGACATAAAAAAAGCCCCTTTCAATTTGTAGAGTGGTAAAATGGTTGTGGAAAAAACGAAGATTGGTTGTTCATATTATACAATTTTTATCGTGGAAAGTCAATATGGATTCCTGCACAAAACTTACCTACAAGTTGCATTGAAAAATCCTCCTGAAAGTGTTGTAGAATGCAAAGAAATGATGTATAATAAACCTAATGAGTATAAATTGATGGAAACTGACTCTAAATCTGTGAATTCTGGTATGATGTCACCATTTCCGACATGCAAAACGTTCAGGAATTGAACAGGAAGATATCAAGGAGATATTGTTTTATGAAATTCAATTTATCGAAAGAAGATTATTTGTTTTTAATAAGAAATTCTGAAAAAGAATTGTCAGATTCTATAAGCGACACAAGTGAACAAATAAATGACCTGCAAATAAAAGTCAAGAGATAAAATGAAAGTTTCACAAAATTTTCACAAAAGAAAATATAGACATGACAATAAGACCGCCGAAGCGATCTGAAAAATGAAATGCAGTTATATCCGACCGGCAACCTTGACAGAACATTATAAAAATGCTGTGGGTGTCGTGCCGACGGTGAGGAACTCATGAATAGATGAAATTAGTCACCGTCGTGAAGAACACTGTAGCATTTTTATGATAACCTGTCAAGGTCAAGCGGCTACGCCGTGCCTGCCTTTTGCCTCTGGTTCAGAATCTATGAATAGATTTGCTGTGTTATGTAATTTGTTCCATCACTTTTTTTACCTTTGCATAATAAATACGCAGAAACTTCGCTGATCCTGCAGCCATGTAAGAGTAATAATTCTTTCCTTCAGAACGTTTTTTATCAAGAAATTGATAAACAGCATTATCTGGCTGATTTTGCATATGTGCCACCATCACCAGAAACAAAGTTCGTCGAAGATATGCAGAACCTTTCTTCGTCATCGGGTTCGATTTTGATTCATGGGTACCTGACTGATCCGATTCAGAATCATAACCGAAATATGCAGTGACCGCCCTTCGGTTTTGAAAACGGCGTACATCACCGACCTCTGCCATCATCTGAACGGCAAGTGTGCTGCCGAGACCATACATTTCGATTACTGTATCGTATTCAGGCAAAGTCTGTGCAATCGCGGTCATTTTTGTGCGGATATTCTGCATATGTTCAAGGAGTTGATTGACCATTTTCGCCTGTTCTTTTACCAGAAATCGCATTTTCTCATCATTCTGCACAGCACAAACACATTCCCTTGCAAACTGGTGAAGTTCTTCCGCCTTTGATTCACAGAACCGATACTTTGCCGTTTTACACCAGTTTTTGTATTTGAGGCGGAATTCATTCAGGCTGACTTTTGCGACCATATCTGCATGCGGAAAACGAACAAGAAAATCAATCCATTTTTCATGTCCATCACTGTTGCGTATGTGAGAAGTAAACATTTTATTGATCTCCGGAAACACAAGTTCTAAATAGCTGATCAGCAAATTCTTGTGCATCGTAAGTGTCTTTTCTGCCAGACTATACTGACGATTCAGGATTTTAAGTGCACTGCGTTCATCATTTTCTGGCGAATAATTGGGAAGCTGCACACGATAAGTCAGTGCATAGCGACAGATTTTTATCGCATCCTTTTTATCGGTTTTGGGTTTACGCAATGTATTATCGCCGAAATCACGAATTAATTTTGGGTTTACAACACTCACGCTGAGACCTTGTTCACAGAGAAAGTTGGCGATTGGTTTGTGATAGTTTCCGGTCGCTTCCATGACAACACAAACGTCATCTTTACATTCTTTGATAAGCTTTGCTAATTCTGACAATGCACATCTTGTGTGCGGTGCATCATACGGCTTTTTAAGGACTTCTCCAGTATCACTGAGCAGTGCAACTGTGCTTTTTCCTTTAGATACATCAATGCCTACTGCGGTCATTTCATTCTCCTATTCTTGCTTGTTTTTCTGCATTTCGGATGTCATACTTCACTTGCTACAAATTCAATCAGTTTGGTGACACGTACACACAGCCTCCTGCGGAACAACCTGCAAAAACCGAACGCTATAACAGAAGTATGGACGGCGGTCATAAGCTCGGGCTCATTTTCATGGCACTTGGTAATATACACCGTTCCGATACTTCTATTATAGCCTAAGCAACAAGTACGAGCAACCCCTCACTGGATGCGAGGTTTCACCCGCCTTATATATTGTAACTGGTAATATTTTATTTTCTGTTGCAGATGCTGGCAATCTTTTGAATCTAATCGCTGATGCTGTTTTCTTATATGGCATGGATGATGAGTATGCTCCAACTGAAATTGGAAAGCGACTATATCACATTTATGATGAAATTTTATATCAAGAGTGTCGACAAGAGGAAAAGGAGAAAAGCAATGACAGCGAATGGAAGTGAATTGTTTTATTGGCATACCAATAAAGAATGGTATAAAATCAACATTGAAGAGGGTTATTGTGAGTTAACCGAAAAAGCACCTCCAGAAGCTGTCGAAAGTTTTAAAGATTGGAATAAAATAACAAAACTTGGAAGAATAAAAGAGGAAAAGAATAAATCTTAAAGACTTACACTACCGAAAAGTTTGTCGCCGAATTAAAGACTTGTGAAGACGTAGAAACAAAAATCGCAGAACTATATGAGAATGTCACCATCACTGCAAATTGTTTTGAGATTATTTTTAAAGTAATTGATGAAAGTCCTCACTTGCTGCACAAAAAAGCCGTTTCAGCTGCCGAAGCGTAGCCGAAACGGTTTTTCTTTTGAGATTAAGAGGCAAGTGCAGGGGCTTCTTTTTTCATCAACTTCCATTCGATGAAAATCATAATTACAGTGACCGCAGCAGACAGGAAATCTGCAATTGGCCCTGCAAATAAAATGCCATCAATCCCCATAAACAACGGCAGAATCAACAGCGGCGGCAGGAAAAACAAAATCTGTCGAGTGAGCGAAAGAAATGCACCCTTGACCGCCTTGCCGATGGCAGTGAAAAAGGTCGTGGAAATCGGCTGCAAAAAGTCGATGAATGTGAAGAACAGGAATATGCGGAAGAACCGGACGCCAAATTGATAATACTGGTCGCTGCCATCTCCGAACAGGGAGAGAATCGGTTTCGGAAAGAGTTCAAACAGGAAAAATGCAACCACGCATAAAATACCGCCCGTAATCACAGCAATGCGGTAAGCACTCCAAACACGGTCATATTTTTTTGCCCCATAGTTGAAGCTGACAATCGGTTGAATGCCTTGCCCCAGTCCGATGACAACAGAAAAAATAATCTGATAAACTTTCATGATAATGCCAGCACTGGCAAGCGGGATGGCATCGCCATAAACCGACAGAGAACCATAGTGTTCCAGCATATTATTCAGGATAATCTGTACAATCATGATGGCAACTTGATTCAGGAACGAAGCCATGCCGATGGCAGCAATTTTCCGAGCATGGGAGAAATGCGGAATAAAATGTTTCAGTTGTAGGTCTGTTTTCCGGTAGCGGAGCAGGTAAACAAAAACAATCAAGGCAGAAACAACTTGTCCGATAACAGTTGCGTAAGCAGCTCCAGCCATGCCCCAATCCAAACCCAATACAAAAATGGCGTCTAAAATGGTGTTGATAATCGCACCAGCTAAATTACAGACCATGGTCATTGTTGGGCTGCCGTCTGCACGAATCAAATGACCGCCGCCAGCGGTGATAATCAGTAGCGGAAATCCAAAGGCAGTAATGCGAACATATTCTTCTGCGTAGGGCATGACGTTGTCCGGAGCACCGAATAGCCGAAGCAGCGGATTCAGGAAAATCAGGCTGACGGCTGCCAGCAGAACGCCGCTGATGACCAGCATGGAAAAGGCATTGCCGAATGCATAAGCAGCATCTTCTTTTTCACCAGCTCCCATTTTCAAATTGAAACAGGCAGCACCGCCAATTCCGAATAACAATGCCAAAGCAATACAGGAGGTGGAAAGCGGAAAGGCAACATTCGTGGCAGCGTTGCCGAGCATACCAACGGCTTGCCCGATGAAAAGTTGGTCAACAATGTTATAGAGTGCACCAACCAACATGGAAATAATGCTGGGAATTGAGAATTTGAGCATCAATTTGGTGACAGATTCGCTGCCAAGCGGATTGGAAGCGACAGTTGTAGACATAAAAAAACTCCTTTCGGGTGGTAAAAATAAAATCTCCGCAGGGAAGCAGCGGACAAAAGCTAAAAATAAGGCAATTTTGTTGAACCGGATGCAATCGCTTTTCTAGAGCGGTTGAA
>ENA-ORTS01002457-ORTS01002457.1-human-gut-metagenome-genome-assembly--contig:-NODE-2457-length-10949-cov-2.567101_pt1 | contig 10949 bp, 11 predicted proteins | sample MGYA00241911_ERZ509186 | MGnify/ENA primary metagenome ERZ509186 (study PRJEB26280, sample SAMEA2338852) | human gut metagenome | biome: human gut; feature: human-associated habitat; material: faeces...
AGCAAATCTGAAGTGAACAAGGTCTCCATCATGAACAACATAATCTTTTCCTTCAAGACGTGTAACACCTTTATCTTTACAAGCTGCATATGAGCCGCAGGCTACAAAATCATCATAAGGAGTAATTTCAGCACGAATAAAGCCTTTTTCAAAGTCCGTATGAATTACACCGGCTGCCTGTGGAGCTTTTGTTCCCGCAACAATTGTCCAGGCACGCACTTCCTTTTCACCGGCTGTAATAAACGTCCTCAAATTCAACAAATGATAAACGGTTTTTATCATTCTGTCAATACCGCTATCATCTACGCCGAGTTCTTTCAAGTATTCTAAAGATTCAGGCCCTAATTCAGATAGTTCTTCTTCTATCTTCGCAGAAATTATTACCATCTCCGCACTATGCGATTTTGCATATTCATTAACCTGTTCAGTATAATGGTTTCCGCTTTTTAAATCATATTCAGAAACATTAGCTGCATAAATCACAGGTTTTGTTGACATAAGGTTTAATTGTTTAACAAACGGAATTTCCTCTTCATCAAAGTGTTCTTTTACGTTAATAAAGGTGCCTTTATAAAGCAATTCCAAAAGTTTTTTTAATACTTTATCTTCAAGAACAGCATCTTTGTCACCGCCTTTAGCCTGTTTTGCAATACGTGCCTGGCGTCTTTCTACTGATGCCATATCAGCAAGAGCAAGCTCGGTATTAATCGTTTCAATATCATCTAAAGGGTTTACTTTGCCAGAAACGTGGATTGTATTAGGATCATCAAAACATCTTACCACCTGAATAATAGCATCAACTTCCCTGATATTATGCAAAAACTGGTTACCAAGACCTTCCCCCTTGCTTGCACCTTTAACTAGTCCGGCAATATCAACAAATTCAATTGCGGTAGGAATAATTTCTTTTGTATTACAAAGCTTTGCAAGCACTTCAAGCCTCTCATCCGGCACACTTACGACACCGACATTCGGTTCTATTGTACAAAACGGATAATTCGCGCTTTGAGCATTCTTTGCACTGGTTAAAGCATTAAACAAAGTTGATTTTCCAACATTCGGCAGTCCCACTATTCCTGTTCTTAGCATTTTAATTCCTTTTCTTTAGATTCCTATAGAATTATAATACCTCAAACATAGAAAATTAAAAGTAAAAATCTATTTCCAAGGATAATCATCCTTAATTTGCCAGCCGTCGTGCAAAATTAGACTAAAACAGGTACTCCCGTTTCCATTTTTATTACAACCTGTGCCATCCATAGTTTTATAGTCATCTCTGTCAAATCCTATAGAGTAAGCATAAGGATATAACTTATTCCAATTTTGTTTCATACGGGCTCCACCCAACTGCAAGACAAAAATATCACGCCCTACAATTGTGGTTCTGGAATTAACTCCATTTATATTAATTTTTATAAAAATACTCCAAATTTTTTCATTATCTCTCTGTTCCATATAGACAACAATAAAGGCTCCATTTGCCAAAACAAAAGATCTGCCGGTTCTAAAAGATGTTAGCGAAAAATTGTTTAATGGTGTTTCTAAAAAACCACACTTATTTTCAGTAGATTCTTTGCAATCCTTTACAACTTTTAAATACGGCAATAAATAGTGTTCTGCAAAATAATCAGCATTTTGAATTGGATCGTCATAAGGATATAAGTTCCAATTTTTAATATCGGTACCATAATCTACTTTAGCACTTTCCAAAGCATTGTTCAGTATAGAATAAGAAGCCTTTAATTTTTCAACTGTCTGATTTTTTTGATATTGTCCAACTAGTCCAGGCAGAGTCATCGCGGCAACAATTCCGATTATCCCCAGAGTAATTAAAACTTCTGCAAGTGTAAAGCCAGTTTTCATATAGCCTCCATGATATTTTACCAAGAATTTATCATTCTTAATTATATTTTATCATGTACACTGATAAATTACAATATTTTATCATCCAGCCTTCATTATATTTTTAAGATTTGAACTTTATTATCATAAAAAGAGGTTTTATGGAATTAAAAAAAAATATAGGCAGACGAATTAAAGAACTAAGAAAAGCAAAACGACTGTCACAGGAAAAATTAGCTGAACTTGTCGACATAGAACAAAATACATTGAGCTATATCGAAACAGGAAACAATTTTTGTACTGCGGAAACGCTTGAGAAAATTATTACTGCACTGGAAATTGAGCCTGTAGAACTGTTTGATTTCGGGCACCAGAAAGATAACGAGACTCTTCTGATTGAAATAAATAAGATGCTAAAAAATACCTCGGAAAAAATTCCCGAGGTTTATAAAATTATTAAAGCTATCATTAATTAAACTTATGCCATATCTTCAGGCGAACCGTTAATTACCTGAATGCCAAACTTAGTTCTGAACAGATGTTTTACAGTATCACCCTGTATTTCAAACATCATTTTATTAAATAAGTCATAAGCTTCACGCTTATATTCAATCAAAGGATCCTTCTGCCCGTAAGCTCTTAGCCCGATACCTTCACGCAGCATATCAATATTATGAAGATGGTCTATCCATTTGTTATCAACTACTCTTAGCAGAATATCTTTTTCAAGATTTCTTATGACATTTTGATCAGCAAACGGTTCTTGCGGAACAAAATTTTCATCATATTTTGAAACAACATCGTTATAAAATTCTATAACTTCCATCTCATGTTCTCTATATGCCTGAAGAGCAAAGTCTTTCAATTTATTATACATTGCATCAAATCTCAGGTTCTGAACATCAGTAACCTCAAAATGTGAAAGCTGCGGTATGATAGAGTGAAGTTCTTTAATCATTGTCTGCAAGTCTTCAAATACATACTCTTCAGGATTTTGTTCAGGTGCAATGTAGCTTCTAAGAAGTCTGTCTATTTCTTTTTCAATCATGTAATAAATATCTTCACTAAGGTTTTTGCCAAAAAGCACCTTACGACGCTGTGCATAGAACTTTTCACGCTGAATATTCATCACATCATCATATTCAAGAACGCTTTTTCTTATATCAAAGTGATATGTTTCCACTTTTTTCTGTGCAGACTGAATCTGTCTTGTGATAAGCGGGTGTTCAATAGCAATATCCTCTTCAACATTCAGAGCATTCATAAGACTTGTAATCTTATCACCGCCAAAAATTCTCATAAGGTTATCTTCCAGAGATAAGAAAAATCTTGTAGACCCCGGATCTCCCTGACGGGCAGCACGACCTCTTAACTGGTTATCAATACGGCGAGACTCGTGGCGCTCGGTACCGATTACGTGAAGCCCTCCGGCTTTTACAACTTTTTCATGTTCTTCTTCTGTAATCTTTTTCGCCGCAGCCATTGCAGCCTCTTTTTGGGTTTCGTAGTCCGGTGAGGTTTCCGGAGTTATACCTCTTCTTTCAAGTTCTTCTTTTGCCATATATTCAGCATTACCGCCTAAAAGAATATCTGTTCCGCGGCCTGCCATATTTGTCGCAATTGTAACCGCACCAACTCTTCCTGCCTGTGCAATAATATAGGCTTCTTTTTCATGGTGTTTGGCATTTAATACGTTATGCTTTATGCCTCTTCTTGTCAAAAGCGACGATACGTATTCAGACTTTTCAATACTGATAGTACCAACAAGCACCGGTCTGCCTATTTTATTCTGGGCGATAATATCTTCTACTACAGCATCAAACTTTGCTTTTTCCGTTTTATAAATTACATCAGCATAGTTTATTCTTATATCCGGTTTATTAGTAGGAATAGTTGTAACTTCGAGATTATAAATTTTGCCGAATTCCGCTTCTTCAGTCATTGCAGTACCGGTCATACCGGAAAGTTTTGGATAAAGCCTGAAAAGATTTTGGAATGTGATACTTGCAAGGGTTTGGGTTTCATCCTGAATTTTAACCCCTTCTTTTGCTTCGATTGCCTGATGAAGCCCGTCTGACCAGCGCCGGCCTTCCATTAAACGTCCAGTAAATTCATCAACAATCATTACTTCATTATTACGTACAACGTAATCAGTATCTTTGACAAAGAGTTCCTTTGCCTTCAGTGCCTGCAAAAGGTGATGGGCATACTGGGTGTTTATATCAAACAAATCTTTTATTTGCAGAAGCTCCTGAGCCCTGTCAATACCATCTTCGGTTAAGATAATATTTTTATTCTTTTCGTCAACCTCATAATCTTTGTCTTTTTGTAACTTAGGAGCAATTTGCGCCATAAGCTGGTAAGTTTCAGCTGATTTTTCAAGGCGTCCGCTTATAATGAGAGGAGTTCTAGCTTCATCAATAAGAATACTGTCAACCTCATCGATTATTGCATAATTATAAGGACGCTGAACAAGCATATCCGGACTTTGAGCCATATTATCACGCAGGTAATCAAAACCAAATTCGTTATTTGTACCGTATGTAATATCACAATCATAGGCGGCTTTTTTAGCTGCAAAGTCATCCATTGTTCTTCCGCCGGAAAGAATTACGCCCACAGACAAACCTAAGAATTTATAAATCTTACCCATCCACTCGCTGTCGCGTTTTGCAAGGTAATCGTTTACGGTAATTACGTGAACGCCTTTTCCGGTAAGAGCATTTAAGTATGCCGGAAGTGTTGCCACAAGAGTTTTACCTTCACCGGTTCTCATCTCAGCGATATGACCGTTATGAAGGAAGTATCCGCCTATTAGCTGAACGTCAAAGTGACGCATATTTAACACTCTTTTACCAGCTTCTCTCACTGTTGCAAAGGCTTCAGGAAGAATTTTATCAAGCGCTTCCTTTTCAAGTTTTCTGTCTGAATTAAAGTCTTTTGATGTAGGGCGTTTTGCAAGAATTTCCTTAAACTCGGCTGTTTTTGCTTTCAGCTCGTCATCGGTCAGTGCCGCAAACTGGGGCTCTAAAGCATTAATATGATCAATTATCCCCATTATACTTTTAACTTTTTTTTCGTTAGGATCGCCCAACAGCTTCAATAAAAAACTTATCATTATTAAAATTTCCTCTCCAAATTTGGTGTCTTATGCACTAATTCTAGCATAGACATAGAAATTTTTACAGAAACTTAAGGAAAAAATAATATTTTACTTAATCCAAGGATAATCGTCTTTTATTTCCCAGCCGTCATACTCAATTAAGGCAGAACAGGTTCCTGGAGAATGACCGTCTATTTCGTGGTTCTTACATAAATCAAGCAATTCTTCACGTGTTTTTGTATCAATAGTTTTTATACCTCCTGCTCTAAATTTTATAGGTTTGTTTGGGTTTGCAGATATTAAAAACGCAAATTGATCGTAGTCCCTTTTGTTAGGTTTTCCGAAGCAGTTATAATCATAATAAATGTGCATTGAAGCTCCTGTATTGCTTGCTCCGCCGGTCATAACAGTAAAACAGCTTCCGTCAGTAAAAATATATGCGCCTACGCCATGACCATTATGTCCCATGTTGTACTCAATTTGTTTGCATTCATCTGTATTACATGCTCTAATGCCAGTTAAATACGGATATAAATATGTGTTTATAAATTTATTATTTTGTTCTGAATCTCCTGTCAGATTCGGTATTTCCCAGGTTGATGATGGTCCGTAATCTACGGTGGCCATATTAAACGCATTCTGCATCGTTGCTGAAAATTTTTTCAGTCGCAGGGCTATTTCTTTCCTACGGTAATGAGCTGTTATGGTCGGCAGTGTCATTGCGGCAACTATTCCGATAATTCCGAGCGTTATTAAAACTTCCGCCAGCGTAAATGCTTTTTTCATAGGTTCCTCCATAGTATTACATACGTGTAATGGATAATTATATTATGTCACTATAATTACATGTATGCAACAGCAAAATGAAGAATTGTTACATTTATTCGGGGAACACATCAGGAAACTGCGTATTCAAAAAAAGATGTCGCTTAATGAATTTGCTTTCAAAAGCCTGCTGTTAACTTCTGCAACTCAAAGCCGCATTGAAAACGGACTGGTTGATCTAAAATTCTCAACGCTTATTAAAATAGCAAATGCGTTAAACATTTCGCCAAGCGAATTATTAGATAACTTTGATTTTAAATTTAAGATTTAACTCCTGGTAAAAAATTTATTCAGCAATATTGGAACATATTTTGCGTTCAAGGCAGAAAAGTCAAATATAAACTCATTGATCCCTGCTTTATGCAATATCTCTACGTGTTCAAAATCTTCCAAAATACGGTCTTCAAACATGTGCATCCGGCAAAAACCGTCGCAGGTAAACGGATAAATTTTATTTAACGAAGGATCTTTCAACGCAAAACCGCCTCTGTGACAAGGTGCCTTACAGGAAAGACGCGATATTATAGCACTGTCATTATTCAAAGGGCACAACCCCAAACTTGGAACTCTCACGTTACCGGCAATTGTGTATTTTTTATTCGGAATAAGATTTTTAATCTTCTTTACTGTTTTAATTGTGCTCTCCATATCCGTAAATGATGTAAAATCGACGGTTTCAATCGGTGCAAGATTATTTAGACATTTTATTGACATACTGTTTAAAAGGTTTATCCCCTGCCCTATTTCAATAGGAATGTCTTCCAGATCAGTATCATTCACGACAAGCCAGAAGTAGCCGATATTATTTATAATCAGAGATGATGGAGCAGGCTCGGTCAGCAAAAGTTGTTTTACATATTCATATACCCTGTCAAAATCACGCTCTATCAAAATTCGCGGCGTAGATAACTGGAATTTTATATCGTATTTTGTACAGAATTTCTTTACTTTGGTTATAATTTCATTAAAACTGCTGGTCGAAAGGTCGCATGTTGAAAGAATTTCTCCGTATTCGATAGAATCTACAGGATTTTGACCTATTTTTTTTATATATTTTTCAAGTTCTTTTAATTGTTCAAGTTCGGAGAGCCTGAGGTTAATTTTAAAATCATCACGTTTTTCAAAATGGATTTCTTTGGATACCCGAGGACGTTTTATATCCCATTCAAAATTCTGGATATTCCTGCTGAATTTGAAGTCCTTACCTTCTGCAGAAACCATTTCACCAGAAAAGTGGTTTGTCTGGTAGATACTTTTTCTTACATGTTTAAACGGAAGTTTCTGTGTTTTAAATAGCTTAGGCTTTTCTAAAATCTTTTCAACAAGTTCAATACCTTCAAGAATTTCCTCTGAGTTTGCAAACTTACCCTTAATCACAACCTTGTCTATTGCTCCCAGTTTTTTAATATCTTCAGCGCACCAAGGAAGGTTGTCTGTATCTATTGCCAGAGGAAGTTTTGTATATTTTTTAATTTTGGCAATATTTTTCATATAAATTTCTTCGGTAATAATGATTTCGTCAACTTTGTGGAAGTTATTTATAAAATCTATACCTGCAATATTATGAATATCAAAATAGGAGTCTACAACAACCTTAAACGGAAGATTAAAAACTTTTATCGCCTCCAAAATTGCAAAACTGTTTATAAAGATACCGTCAATCCCTGCTGTTTTTAGATATTTAAGCATTTTTTTTATTTCAGCAAGATTTTCTTCTGTTATATCATGTTTAAAATTTATATAAATAGCGCATTTATTACGTTTCGCTGCAGCTACAAATTCATCTACGTAGTCAAAATTATTATTCAGAAATTTTTTATAATAAACGTAATATTCCCTGCAGGATGTTTCTGTGGCAAATAAATCTATATCTTCCGGTTTTTTCACCGGTGACACTATCTTAATTTCCTTCATGCAACTATTATAGTTCCGGAAGCAGGTTTTTATTTCTTTTAACTAATTTATTTTAACATTTCGTAACAAAAACCAAAAAAATAAGCAATTTTTGTGGAATAAAATACTTAGTATATACATAAGGAATATTTAGGATAGATTTATACACTTTCTCATAGGAAAAAGAACACACACACTATTTAGGGAGGTCACCGCATGGCAATAGGTGCAGAAGACTACATTGACCAGCTGCTGGTCAAGAAATACGCAGAAGAAAAAGTTGATAACCATGATAATATGGAATCTATGGTTGATCCAAATAAAATGATGGGCGCAATGAACGATTACGCTACAATGTATCGTAATATGATGGTTCTTAAGCAGCGTCTGAATATTGCATGTTATGCTGTTAATGCAAAAAATGCCAGATATATGAAAAGCCGCGGGTATTAAAAAAGTTTAGCGTTCCTTGTTTTTGGTATAATATCAGAAAGAAGGAACGAACCTATGGGAAAAATTATCTTGGCGTCTTCTTCTCCCAGAAGACAGGATATTCTAAAACAAAACAATTATGAATTTGAAATCGTTCCGTCACCGTATATTGAAGACCATACGAAGACGGATTTTTCTTATGTATTTATTGAGAGCCTTGCAGAAAATAAAGCAAAAGCAGTCATGCCGCTTATTAAAGAGCCGGCAAAGATTATTGGCGCTGATACAGTTGTAGTGCTTGATGATAAAATACTCGGAAAACCTTCAGACAAAAATGGTGCAGTAGAAATGCTTAAAAAATTATCAGGAAGAACCCATTCCGTTGTCACTGCCATTGTTGTCATCAACTCTGCAACAGGAGAAGTTAAAAAGACTGCCGTAACAAGTTATGTAACATTTGAAAAACTTACTGATAAACAGATAGAATATTATGTAGAACATTTTAAACCGTTTGATAAAGCCGGTTCATACGGTATTCAGGAAATGCCTGAAGGTTACATAAAATCTTATGATGGCAGTCTTGAAAATATTATCGGGTTGTGTCCGAAAGCTTTGGCTGAACTGTTAAGGTAAATTTTTCCAGTAATCCTTATCTGTCAATGCTTTATAGGTACAGGATATTCCATTTAATCTGTGAGAAGATGACGGAGAGCAGTAAGTTGAGGCATCTGTAAATACTGTACCATCAGCACCCATAGGCAAAAACTTACCGTTTTTAGTAATTTCAAATGTAAATAGGTCGTGTCCCCAAGCATTTGGTTTTTTACTATAGCCGTTAACATCTACTGTTATAAAAAGGTCAATTCTACCATTTTCAGGATTTTCAATCATATAGAAAGAACCATCTGTCAGGACTATCTGACCATCATCAAAATAATCAGTAGCAACATTTCTCCTTTTACTATAAGTTTTGTAGTTATCAATGTACCAGTTTATTACTTCACCTTCTATTTCTTTATCTTCCTTACCGACACAACCGGATTTTCCGCAGGCTTTTACGATATTAAAATATTTTGAAAAAGGTTTATAAAATGTGACAGGTGCATAATTACCAGCTTTAACTGTGCCGCCTTCATCATAACTCATTTTAATAATTGCTTGTTGCAAGATCGAATAATTTTTCTTCAAAGAAGTTTCAAGTTCTTTAGTTTGTTTTTTTGCAGTCAAAGCCGGCAATGTCATTGCTGCTACCACACCGATTATACCCAAAGTTACCAAAACTTCTGCGAGGGTAAAACCTTTATTGGAGCTTAAAGTATGCCCCCCCCCCGCGTGACGAAATTAAATAATTTTTTCATAATTGCTCCTTTCAATAAAGACGTTTATAACATTTTAATTATAAACGTCTTTTTACTTTTTTTCAAGTTCTGATTAATAGGTCATTTCCCAGTTATCGTTCAGGATTTTTCCGAAACAGCCGCCGATACCGCTTGAAGATTTTAAACATGTACCTGTAAATAACTTATCACGTTCATCTGTTGACAAGGGTGCAGATGAAGATGTGTCATCTATAACACCGTTATTATAAAGACACATTAAAAACATATCCCTGCCTTCAATATTCGGACCCTGTCTGCCGTTAACATCTACCATTATATTAATAAGGCTGTCACCTTTCTTTGTATACCATGGTCTTATTGCCGCACCACTGCTTAATACAAATGTCTTTGTAGTTTCATCAAACCCTTTTGTTGATGAACCGTTTAAGTTTTTGTAAGTGTCAGCTTCCGCAAAGCACTCATTAAAATTATCACAAGATTTTACAACTTTAAAATAGGTGTTTATAAATTCATAAACTTTATCCTGAGAATTTAAACCGGCTTCTGTTAAGTTTACGGCATTCTTATCATTTTGATACATAACAGCAGCCTGTTGAAATTCGTTATACACTTTATGTAACTGGGTTACATAAGTCTTACGCTGATGATTTTGCATCAATGTTGGAACAGTCATTGCAGATACTACACCGATTATTCCTAATGTTACCAGCACTTCTGCGAGGGTAAATCCTTTATAGGAGCTTAAAGTACGCCCCCCCCCGCGTTGATGAATTAAATAAATTTTTCATTATCGCTCCTTTCTTAACTATATAAGATTATACCAATTTTTTAGTATAATTTCAATTGAAAAATTAATTTTTCCTTAAGGAAATTAATTTTCTTTAAAATTCGGTATATAAATATAATTGTAATAAAGTTTAGTAGAAGAAAGGGGATTATATTATGTTAAAACCATTAGGTGACAGAATTGTTATTAAAGTTATCGAAGATACGGAACAAACTTCAGGCGGAATTTTTATTCCAGACAGTGCTAAAGAAAAGCCTCAAAAAGGTGAAGTTGTAGCTGTAGGCCTCGGAAAACTTAACGATAAAGGCGAAAGAGAACCTATGGATGTTAAAGTTGGCGATACTGTTCTTTATGCTAAATATGCTGGAACAGATATTAAAATGGACGGTGTAGAATATAAAATTTTATCAATCAAAGATGCATTGGCAATTATTGAGTAATTTTTATATAGGAGAAATAGAAAATGGCAAAACGTATAGTATTTAATGAAGAAGCAAGAAAAGAACTTCCTGTTATGCTGAATGATTCGGGGCAGTCGCAGAAATTGTTACAGGCGATGGACGATGCACTGGCAATGCTGCCATTGGATTTTGAATCAGTGAATGAAACTTATGAGAAGAAATTACAGCTATTGACGGAAGTACATCAGTATGTGGAAGGCAGCTATACGATTTTCCCAGCACAGGAAGTACCAGATCAGGCAGATGGCTTAGATGGATACCAGATG
>ENA-ORTS01002459-ORTS01002459.1-human-gut-metagenome-genome-assembly--contig:-NODE-2459-length-10936-cov-1.993842_pt1 | contig 10936 bp, 8 predicted proteins | sample MGYA00241911_ERZ509186 | MGnify/ENA primary metagenome ERZ509186 (study PRJEB26280, sample SAMEA2338852) | human gut metagenome | biome: human gut; feature: human-associated habitat; material: faeces...
ACCATGTCGCTGGAACAGCCAACCTTTTAATTTTTGACATTGCAAAAAATCTGAAATTCTGGGTACGATAATCAAACGGGAATCGGAAAACGACAGTTTTTTTGAAATTGTTCATCCACGGAGAACAGCCGTTTGCAAAACATGAACAAAGACTGAATTTCAAATGGAATTTCCCGAAAACCGCTTGACAAGATTTCCGGTTGGAATTATAATAAAGGGGAGAAGAAAATTTGACTGGTGGATTGATATATTAGGAGGTATTACCGATGGCATTGACAAACAACAAAAATGTTCTGGCATGGGTTGACGAAATGGTTGCTCTGACCAAGCCGGACAAGGTCGTATGGATCGATGGTTCCAAAGAACAGCTGGATGCACTGACAGAAGAAGTTACTTCTCTGCCGGAAGGCAACCGGGATAAGATGTATAAGCTGAATCCGGAAAAGCTGCCGGGCTGTCTGTATCACAGAACGCTGCCGAATGACGTAGCAAGAGTAGAAGACAGAACTTTCATCTGCACCAAGAAGAAGGAAGATGCAGGCCCGACCAACAACTGGATGGCTCCGGACGAAATGAAGGCAAAGCTCGTTCCGCTGTATGACGGCGTTATGAAGGGCAGAACCATGTATGTAATCCCGTATTCTATGGGTCCGATCGGTTCTCCGCTCGCAAAGGTTGGCGTGGAACTGACTGACTCCATCTATGTTGTTCTGAACATGAACATCATGACCAGAATGGGTAAGCAGGCATTTGAAAACCTGGGCGATGTTTCTAACGACTTCGTTCGTGGTCTGCACTCCAAGGCTGACGTTGATCCGGAAAACCGTTATATCGTACAGTTCCCGGAAGAAAACACAATCTGGTCGATCAACTCCGCTTACGGCGGTAATGTTCTGCTGGGCAAGAAGTGCTTCGCTCTGCGTATCGCTTCCTTCCAGGGTAAGAACGAAGGCTGGATGGCTGAACACATGCTCATCTTGGGCGTTCAGAAGCCGTCTGGTGAAACTGTTTATATCACTGCTGCATTCCCGTCTGCTTGCGGTAAGACCAACCTGGCTATGCTGATTCCGCCGGAAGGCTATCAGAAGGCTGGCTACAAGGTATTCACCGTTGGTGACGATATCGCTTGGATGAAGCCAGGCAAGGATGGCAGACTGTATGCAATCAATCCGGAAAATGGTTTCTTCGGTGTTGCTCCGGGTACCAACGAAAAGTCCAACCCGAACGCACTGGCTTGCACACGCAAGAACACCATCTTCACCAACGTTGCTCTGAACAATGCAGACAACACAGTTTGGTGGGAAAAGCTGGATAAGAATCCGCCGGTTGACGCAACCGAATGGAAGGGTTCTAAGGTAAATGGTCCGGAATTCGTTGCTGAAGTAGACGAAAAGACCGGCAAGAACAAGACTCTGGCTCATCCGAACTCCAGATTTACTGCACCGGCTGAAAACTGCCCGTGCATCTCTCCGGAATTTAACAATCCGGCAGGCGTTCCGATCTCTGCAATCATCTTCGGCGGTCGTCGTGCTTCCACAACACCGCTGGTATATCAGTCTTTCGACTGGACACACGGCACTTATATGGGTTCTGCTGTTTCTTCCGAAACAACAGCTGCTGCAACTGGTGCAGTTGGCGTTCTGCGTCATGACCCGATGGCTATGAAGCCGTTCATCGGTTACAATGTAGGCGACTACTGGGCACACTGGCTCGAAATGGGCAAGATCCTGGGCGACAAGGCTCCGAAGATCTTCAACGTTAACTGGTTCAAGCAGGACGAAGAAGGCAACTTCCTGTGGCCGGGCTTTGGCGACAACATGAGAGTCCTCGACTGGATCATCAAGCGTTGCGAAGGCACTGTAGATGCAGTTGAAACTGCAATCGGCTACCTGCCGAAGAAGGAAGACCTGAACCTGACTGGTATCGAAGACGAAGTAACTCCGGCTGTTCTGGACAAGCTGCTCGCTGTAGATACTGATCTGTGGAAGAAGGAAATCGCAGAAATGCGGAGATATTATACAGAAGACATCGCAGCAAAGGGCGGCAAGGTACCGGCTGAACTGATGGCTGAACTGGATAAGATCGAAGCAAGACTGAACAAGTAAGTTCTTTCTTGGAGTAATCCGAATCTATGAAAAAAGCAGACCGCTTTGTGTGAAAACACAGGGCGGTCTGTTTTGGTTTATGGGAGAATCGTAAATTCATGTTGAAATTGTACGGTGCGGAGCAGGCTGTTCCAGTCCTGTTCCTGATATAGCTTGTAACATTGCTGCCGCAGACAGGCTTCCAATTCGATGACATCCGCTTGATTTTGCTGAATGGTTTCCCGTTCGGCAGCCTCACAGGCAATTTCCAGCCGTTCTCGCAGAGCAATGGCATTTCCTGTTCCATGAATGGAAATGGAAACGGTTACAATGGGAATTCCGTTTGCGGTGATGGCGGTGTATCTGGTCGAAGCACTGGTAATGAGAAAGTCGCTTGCTTGACCGTCTGTCGATAAGCTGACCCGTTCTGGATAGTTGTTGCCACGCAGCCAGCACAGTCCTTGAATGGCATCGTTGGAGAGCGTTTGTGTTGTTCCGTTCGAGGCGATCAGCACCATGGAAAAGCCGTTGGTAATCCGAAAGGGCAACAGAGCCGTTCCGGAGGAATTGCAGCGTTCCTTTAGAATCGAGAGCAAGTCGGTTTCGGGAATGCGTCCGTTTTGTTCTTCTTGTTTCAGGCTTTCCAGCAGCGTTTCCGTGTTGACTTCTGCAAGCGAGCGAGTCGTATAGAGCAGTTTGCAGCCTGAAGAAAGGCGATATTGTTGTAACAAATCTGGAAGCTGCTGCAAGAATTTTGGTTCTTGCAGAGCGAGCAGTTCCAAATGTCCCAAGAAGAGGGATTTTCCAGCTGGAATTTCTGCGGATTCCAGTGCAGCAGAAAGCGTGCTGCCACTGCCGGAACAGTCTGCTTCTTCCGATTGAAAAGCGTGCAGTTGAACAGTCGGGTAACGATAGTTGGAGAGTTCCAAGGATTGCAAATACAGGCGGTCTTTGACCTGCGTTGCAGAGCAGCCGGAACAGCAGAGTGAAAGACACAGCAACAGCGAAAGCAGCGATTTTTTCATAGCTGGTATTTCCTTTCTAAGTGATTCGATTTCAACAGTCGTTGTGGAAATCGTGGAATCCGATGGGAATGATGTGGATTACTGTTTTTGCGAGGCGGGTTCAGGTGGGTCTAATAGCAGTAAACTCCACGGAACGCATACCGTTAATAATACAATCGGAACAATATACCACCAGCTGGACGAAAGCCCTAAGATTCCGATTCCAACCGCATGCCCTAAGATAATCAGCAGGCAAATGCCGTTCCGGAAACGAAGTTTTGGGAACGCTTCACCCAGCAAATGGGCAGATAGCGTTGTGAAGAGCGTCAGCCGTAAAATGCAGAGCAAAACAAATACAATCAAATACAAGGCATCTGCCCGTTGGGTACGAAATGGCTGCGAAACGCTCGCAATGGTGAAAAACGGATAGGCTGCGTGCGGCATAAAGCTGCCTAAAATCGTAATGCCCAAAAATAGCACAAAAAACCAGATGCCAAACGAGAACCCGAAGAAACGAAATGTGCTCCGAACGGGCTGCTTCTCCAAAAATCCTAATAGCAGTACTAAAACGGGAAGTTCATCTGCTAAGGAGAGATGTTGTAGAACACTGCTCCAGATGCAGCTATCCGGCGAAAAGGCGAGGTTTTGCAGGTGAATGGAACGGTATCCGCCTAAGAGCATGACTGCCAGCGTGAGCAGGAGAACGCCAAAAGTCAGCGTGCTGCTGCGGGCAAGCGTCTGAATGCCCAGCGTAGACGTATAGAAGCAGATTCCAGCAATTAGGGCTGCTGCAAGCAGGGCATTGTGTACCGGAAGGGAAAGGCTGCCGGAAACATTCCAGAGTTGCACCACAGAGCGACCGCCAGCAAGCAGCAAATAATAGCAAAAGAACAGCGGTAAAAATTTATGTCCCTTGCAATGGGCTGCAAGGCTGTCCGTTCGGCGAGTCAAAAGAAATGCTGGAATGCAGAGTAAAATTTGCAGCCCGATGGAAATCGCTGTGCCAATGAGCTGTTCCAGCGTAAACGGAAACGCTGCACACATCACAGAAAAGGCAGCCGAAAGCGTTAAAATCATTGTCAATTGGCTGGGTTGTAGTTTGGCTGGTTTATTCATGATACTCCTCCACCGTAAAATTACCGGACTGCATTGCAGGAAAATCTGCACGATATAAAATATCCCGCATGCCACGTTTTCGGAACGGTGCAACGGGGGCAGTCAGTGGAAATCCGTGGTTTTGAGCGGCACAGATATGAAAGAGAACAGCTGCTCCCAACAGGCTAATACCGAACAGTCCGCCCATACCGCCAGCTAAGACAAATGCTAGTCGTAGAATGCTAATCGGCGGATTCAGGTCAGGAATGACAAATCCTGCAATGACAGAAATCGCCGTGACGGTCAGCATTGGTGTGCTGATCAAACCGGAGGAAACGGCTGCGTCCCCGACAATCAAGCCGGCAACAATACTCACCGCTCCGCCGACCGCCTGCGGCAATCGTAACCCAGCCTCCCGAATGATTTCATACACCAATAGAATGCCGATGGCTTCAGTTGTCAGGGAGAGCGGAGCGGTTTCTTCCGATTCTGCCAATATGAGCAGCAATGTGCGGTTGAGAAGTTCCGGATGATGCAGGGCGATTGCCACATACAAAGCAGGCAGCAGCAGGGCAACCAAGAACGCTGCATATTTCAGCCAGCGGAGAAAGGTTGCATAATAGGGCTTATAGCAATAATCATCCATCGACTGAAAGCTTTCATTGAACAGCTTCGGAATCATGAGGGCAAACGGTGTGCCGTCAATTAGGATGCCAACCCGCCCTTCTAATAGCTTTGCACAAAAAACATCTGGACGCTGTGTAGTGCTGATGGTATCGAAGAGAGAGGGGCGGCTGGTTTCCAAGAACGGGCGAACATAGCCGGAAGAGAGAATGGACTCCAGTTTCATGCTGCCCAATTGCCGCTTGATTTTCTGAATCAGTGCCTGTGGGACACGGTCATACAGATAACAGATACAGAGGTCTGTTTGGCTTTTATCTCCGTAACAACCAAGTTCCATCTTGAGAAATGGCGACTTCATCCGCCGGCGAATCAAAGACATATTGGTGCGGACAACTTCCACAAATCCATCTTTTGCCCCGAAAATATTATTTTCACCGGAGGGCGTGGAAACGCTGCGTTTGTCGTAACCTTGCACCCCGAAAACCAACGCTTTCGGGCAGCCATCTAAAACCAAAACCGCAAAGCCGGAGTTTAAAAAGCGGAATAAATCCCGATAGTTCAAAGCCTCTGCACGGTCTGTGGAAAAGAGTTGGTGTTTCTGGATGTGTTGAAAAATCTGTTCAGCTGTGGGATGTTCCAGTTGAATCTCGACAATGGGACGTAAAATCAATTCTGTAATGGTGCTGGTGGAAAGCATACCCTCACAGCAGAGTAGGGCTGCTGGCAGACCGCTCAATACAAATTCATTCACCAATAAATCGGAACTATTGTGGGCAATTTCCCGAATTCGCTGGAGATTTTGGGAGAGTTTCGGCAGGATGCGTTCTTTTGCATATTCATTCAAGGTGGAAAAGCTCCTTTCAATTCAAAATGCTGTCCATAGCGTGCCCCGAAAATGGGAATTTATGTAGAAAGCGTTTGCGATTGGAAAAAGAATCATCCTGCCATAAACCTGTATGAAATTGCTTGCAATTTGTCGTTATCTCTGTTATAATAAAGATAATCAGACTCGTTTTTTTCGAAAGAGCGAGTACAAGAAAAAAATATCATAAAGTGAGGATGTAAAAAAATGGAGAACCAACCGTTCCAGCAGAAACCAATTTCTGCCCGTAATTCTGGACAGCAGCGTCCGCCACAGCGAACAACACCCCCAAGAATGCCGCAGCGGCAGCCGATTCAAACCCAGCGACCACCCCAGCAACCGCCTCGGCAGCCACAGAATCAAAACCCAAAAAAGAAGAAAAAGGGTATCGGTTATCGCAGACGGAGAAATGCATTGCTGATTTTATTGGCATTGCTGATTGTAATCGTGTTGGTTTGTACCCGTTGCAACAGCTGCCGTTCTATTTCCAAGGGCGATGGCGTGCAGGTCAATGCACCAACAGAAGTAACGACACAGGATGCCAGTGCAGCAACAGAAGCTGCATCTGATGCAACCGAAGCTACAACCGAAGAAACTGCCAAGAGCGGAACGGTTCACGTTGTCGCTGCCGGTGATCATTTCGTACAGACTTCCGTTTATAACAGTGCTGCTGCTCATGCAGAAAATGGCGAAACCTATAACTTTGCCTATGTTTATGATGGCGTAAAGGATCTGGTCAACGGCTCAAATGCAGATTTGCGGATTATCAATCAGGAAACTTTGATTTGTGACAATCCAGATATTGAAATCAGCGGCAGCAACTTCAACTTCAATTCTCCGCCGGAAGCTGGCGAAGCCATTGTAGACTTGGGATTCAATGTCGTTTCGATGTGTAACAATCACTTGTTGGATAAGGGCGTAGAGGGCTTGACCTCTTGTATGGATTATTGGGACAGATTGTTGCAGGAACATTCCGACCTGCTGACCTATGGCGTTTATCGGGATGTAGACGACATGAACAACATTCGGATTAAGGAAGTAAATGGTTTAAAGGTTGCCTTCTTGGCATATACCGAAAACATCAACGGCTATACCGTTCCGGATGATTCCACCATTCAGATTACCTTGACCACGCAGGACGATGTGATTCAGGAACAGATTGAACGGGCAAACGAACTGGCAGATATTGTCGTTGTTTCTGCACACTGGGGCGATGAAGATACCTTTGAAGTACGGGATGGCGTCAAGGCACAGGCACAGAACATGATTGAATGGGGTGCAGATGTCATTATTGGCAATCACCCGCACGTTCCGCAGACCATGGAATACATCACACGTTCGGATGGAACACAGGGCTTTGTGTTCTATGCAATGGGGAACTTTGTTTCTGCACAGACCTTTAACATCAATCTGATCAGCGAAGTGGCTGATTTTGATTTGGTATACCACGAAGAGGACAAGCAGGTAACGGTAGAAAATGTACAGGTTCATCCGATTATCACACAGTATGATGATGGTTCTTTGTCCAATCTGCGACTGATTGCATATAAGGATTATACCGAAGAATTGGCGGAAGAACACGGTTTGCCATATGCCATGTCCGGAGAATACGGTATTTGGAATATGGACAAAATCAAGGAAATCATTGACACTGCCATTCCGGCAGAGTTCCAGAAATTAGACTAATCAAAAACAAATCAACGCCGCCGTAAGGTGTCCAGCATACAGCAAAAAACTGTCGGGATGCATACGGCGGCGTTGTGTGATTGTAATGAAAATGAAAAGGGAGTAAAACGATTATGCCACATCTTTATTTTGTCCGGCACGGACAGACCATTTGGAATGTTGAAAACAAAATTTGCGGTTCAACCGATATTGCCTTGACACCGCTGGGGCATGAGCAGGCAATTGCAGCCGGAAAACTGATTTTAGAGCGGCAGTATCCCATTGATGCCATTCTGTATTCGCCTTTGATGCGAGCAGCCGATACGGCAAAACACATTGCAGAGGTGACCGGCTTGCCAGCGTTTGCAGAGCCACGGCTACGGGAGCAGAATTTCGGCAAGTATGAATCCACTGCACGGGATGGAGCAGCCTTTCAGCAGGCAAAAACACAGTTTGCGAACCATTACGAGGGCGGAGAATCCATGTTGCAGCTGGCACAGCGGATTTATAATCTTCTGGATGAACTCTTGCAGCAGGAAAAGAATTATTTGCTGGTGGCACACAACGGCATTGCTCGGGTCGTGCGGTCGTATTTTCAGGATATGACGAATGAAGCATATGCAAAGTATGGCATTGGCAATTGTGAGGTGTTACAGCTTGTTTAAAAAATCAAGGGGAATGCGGTTGCTGGGCGGTATCAGTTGTGCCGTACTTTGCAGCAGTCTGATTGGCTGCCTGCCAACGGTTGCAGAAACCGTGGAAATCAACGGGAAATCCTATCGAACAGGCTTTTATGGCGATTGTTATTTGATGGATGATTTACCGCTGAGCGGTGTAGAATACGAACTGGATGAAATCACCTATCGAGCATTACAGCATCCGAAATTTGATTTTTGGTATAACGGTGCAGATTCTGTTATGTACTGTGCAGAAGACCAGTGGGAAGCGGCAAAAACATACTATGCAGATGACCAGCAGTATTTTTATTATTGTTCGGTTGGTGTGACGATCAAAGATCAGACTGAGCCAACGCTCTATGATATTTCTGGAAAAGTGGATACACAGAAATTCAAGGAGTTGTTGGAATTTGGAGAGGGGAACGAATATATTCCGTTTGCCTATGGAAAAAACAGCGAGCAGGAACGGAAAACCGTTACAATGCCCTTGCCGGATAACAAACAACGATTGATTTTTTATCGGGAGAGTAAAGACGGCTGTTTCTGCTCTTATCGGGGAAGTCATTTCTATGTGGTGGACGGACAACTCTATCTGACCTATCAATATCAGATGGGAAGAAAGGAATGGATTGCAACGCCCGTTCCGGAAGCATTGTCTAATTATTTCTGCGAACTTGTAAAAGATTTCGATGAAATCAACAAAGAAACTGCAACAAATGAGGGAAAATCAACGAAAAGTTAGAATTGCAGGAAATGCCTTGCAACGGGAAAAAGAGTGTGCTATAATAGTACCACACCTGAGGAAGAAGAATAAAGTTGATTTGAAAAAGAGAACTGTGGGTGTGATTGTTTAATTAGATTTGCGGTTCTAATAATAAAGAAAAATCCCCCAAAGTGCTGGGACACTTTGAAGGATTTTATCAGTTTTGGAATGTATTTCGGATATTGTTTTATATGCTTGCTATTAATATCCTCGGAATATTTTCCGCAGGGTGATCCATACCACCCAGACAACAAGTCCAATTAAAATCAGCTGTACCATTTTATATACCCCTCCTTAAAATCATCGAAGTCCATACTTTGTAACGCCTACTACAAGGATAATCAATACAACAACCCCCATAATACCCATGTTCTTTTCACCTCCGGTTAAAATAAAGAATCTGGTATTTACCAGGTTTTCTTTTTCAATGAGTTTCTTCTTTTTCTTTATTATAACACTGAAAGTTGTATCTGTCAACCCTAAAAGTGCGTTTTAAAGAAAAAATAGCAGACCAATTGCAAAAAATAATGGATGATACGTAGAAATCAAGAACATCCATTGGAACAGAAAAGAGGAATGAACGATGTATGTACCCAATACAGAACGATATGCAGCCATGGCATACCGCCGCTGCGGAAAGAGCGGTTTAAAATTGCCGGAAGTATCCCTCGGCTTGTGGCATAATTTTGGAGATACAAACACCTTAGAACATATGGAGGCAATCTGCAAGGCAGCGTTTGATGGCGGTATCACGCATTTCGACCTTGCAAACAATTATGGTCCACCGGCAGGGGCTGCGGAGCAGAACTTCGGAAAGATTCTGAAAACCTTGTTTGCCGGCTATCGGGATGAGTTGATTATCAGCACAAAGGCTGGATTCGATATGTGGGAAGGCCCTTACGGAAACTGGGGCAGCCGGAAGTATCTGCTTGCCAGCTTAGACCAGAGCCTGAAACGGATGGGATTGGAATATGTCGATATTTTCTACCATCACCGCCCAGACCCGGAAACGCCACTGGAAGAAACCATGGGAGCACTGGCACAGGCAGTACAGAGCGGAAAAGCGTTGTATGTCGGGCTTTCCAATTATGATGGTGCAACCATGCAGCAGGCGTGTGCCATCTTGAAAGAATTGCACTGCCCGTTTGTCATCAATCAAAACTGCTATTCGATGCTGAATCGTACCATTGAACAGAATGGTTTGTTGGATGCCTGTGCAGAGGAACAGAAAGGGTTGATCGTATTCAGTCCGCTGGCACAGGGCTTGCTGACAGACCGTTACTTGCACGGCATTCCGGCAGACAGCCGGATGCGGACAGACGGACGCTTTTTGAATGAAAAGCAGCTGACACCGGAACGCTTGCAACTCCTGCAAAAATTGCAGGCAGCTGCACAGGCAAGAGGCGAGAAGCTCGCACAACTTGCAATGCACTGGATTTTGCGGCAGCCTGCTGTGACCAGCGTTTTAATTGGTGCATCAAAACCGGAGCAGGTACAGGATGCATTAGAAATGGTACAGCAAGCACCGCTCACAGATGCAGACATTCAGGAAATCGAACAGATTCTGAAAGCAAATTGATTGTAAATCGTTCCAAAGATGCATAAAAGCCCCATCGCCGTGCACACTAAAGGCGGAGGTGTTTCGTGTGAAAAAAGGAACGATGAAAGAAAAGCAAACCAGCAAGTACAAAGGATTTTATACCGCCATTGGCATCAGCGTTCTGATGATTGGTGCAGCCTGTGTGTATGCCTATCAGGTGACGATGGAAACCAATCAGACGTTAGAGAATGAATTGTCCCAGACGGCAGAAGAAACCCAGCCGACCACCAATTTCATTGCAGAAATCTATGATGCAGTTACGACAACGCAGCCGGAATATGATGCAGTTGCGAAAGTCAAGACAGATGTTCCCGTAGAAACGACGACAGAAGCGGTAGAAGAAACTGAGCCGCAGGAAGAGCCAGAATCAGAGCCGGAAGAAACAGAAGAAGTGATTTACTCCCATATGCTGATGATTCCGGTAGATGGAGAAGTTGCCCAGCCGTTCAGTGATGGGGAACTGGTGAAGTCGCTGACAACAGGAACATGGCAGACGCATAACGGCGTAGATATTCTGGCAGAACAGGGCGTTCCTGTTCGGGCAATGGACAACGGAACGGTT
>ENA-ORTS01002460-ORTS01002460.1-human-gut-metagenome-genome-assembly--contig:-NODE-2460-length-10932-cov-2.340167_pt1 | contig 10932 bp, 9 predicted proteins | sample MGYA00241911_ERZ509186 | MGnify/ENA primary metagenome ERZ509186 (study PRJEB26280, sample SAMEA2338852) | human gut metagenome | biome: human gut; feature: human-associated habitat; material: faeces...
ATCGACATTATTAATGTCGGATATATTAACAAGTCACCAATGTATCTGTTAAGCCTAAAAAATACTGTACAGGCATATTTATCGAAGAATTCGTTTGGTGAATATGAGATTGAAGCGAAGAATCAACGACCATTATTGTTGATTGGTCCTCCTGGTATTGGTAAAACACAGATTATGGAACAGATCGCAAAGGAATGTCAAATTGGACTTGTCAGCTATACAATTACGCATCATACACGTCAAAGTGCTGTGGGCCTTCCTTTTATTCAAGAAAAGGAATTTCAAGGAAAGACATACTCGATTACGGAATACACAATGAGTGAGATCATTGCGAGTGTTTATTCAAAAATGGAAGATACAGGATTAAAAGAGAGTATCTTATTTATTGATGAAATCAATTGTGTATCGGAAACATTAGCACCTACGATGTTGCAGTTTCTGCAGAATAAAACCTTTGGAAATCAGAAGGTTCCTTGTGGCTGGATCATTGTAGCAGCAGGAAATCCGAGTGAATATAATAAATCGGTTCGTGATTTTGATGTCGTGACAATGGATCGTATTCGTTATATTCATGTTGAAACGGATTACTATGTATGGAAAGAGTATGCGATTTCAAAACATATACATCCGATGATCTTAAGCTATTTGGAATTAAAGCCCAATCATTTCTATACTGTTTCAACAAGTGTAGATGGTACGGAATTTGTGACGGCAAGAGGCTGGGAAGATTTATCTTATTTACTCTATACCTATGAAAAGATGCATCTAGAAATCTCTCAAGATACGATTTATGAATATCTGCATCATGAAGATATTGCCGAAGATGTTTTCGCCTATTATTTGGTGTATAAAAAATATCAGGATGATTATGGCATTGATGATATCTTAAATGGAAATGTATCAAGCACGATCTACGCTCGATTGTTTAATGCCGATTTTGATGAAAGAGTCTCTGTTGTTAATTTGGTGATGGATGGTTTACTACGACAAGTGAATGTATATTCTTTGAAAAACATTGTACAGATCTTTGGTTTAGTTTCTTGAAAGAATATCGCAAAGATATGGATTCTTCTTATTTGGACCATACAAAGGCATTCATGTCAAATTATCGTGATCAATTGCAGGCAGAATTATTAAGTGTTTCACAAAAACATGAACATGAATTTGTGTTAAATAACATACAAAAAGTAGTAGTGGATGAAAGTTTAGATCCTAAGTCTCGTTTTGATTCTTGTACAAAGCCTTTCTTTGAGCAAAAGGAAAAAATGGAAAAGTTGGATAGTCAATTGAAGTTGGAGATTGAAAATGCGTTTGAATTTATGGAAAATGCATTTAAGAATGGTCAGGAAATGACAATATTTGTAACGAATCTAACAATGTCGAGTGAAATGGCTCTCTATTTAAGTTCACATACGATTGATATATATGAAAAGTATAAACAACTCTTGTTGATAGGAACACAAAAGGCAAGATTATTAGATGAATTAGCGCATTAAAAGGAGAAGAGCATGAATTATTCAGACTTGAAATATGATATAGAAGAATTTGAATCGGACCAAGACAAAAAACTTCCACAACCACCTTTGGTTAAAGCTGCTATGCGAAAAGATTCCATAGAACTTCCTAAAAATTTTGACGCATTATCCGTTCATTCTAACTTTCTAGATATTATCAATACACGTCATAGTAGTCGTGTATATACGCAAGAGCCCATGTTTTTGTTGGAACTTTCTTATATGCTTTGGACTTGCCAAGGTGTTAAACAAATTCGTGGTAAGAAATATGCGACTTTGCGTACAGTACCATCTGGAGGAGCTAGACATGGTTTTGAACTTTATTTTGTATGTCAAAATGTAGAAGGGTTAACCCCTGGAACCTATCATTATTTGCCTATGGAACATCGTATTGAGTTTTTAAATCCAATTGAAAAGGTAAGTGATGTTTTGGCATCTTCTTTATGTGATCAATTATGGGCTTTAAAAGCCAATGTGATTTTCTATTTCAGTTATATTCCATATCGTACTGAATGGCGCTATGGACATCTTGCACATCGAATAGCGTTAGTGGATTTAGGTCATGTTGGAGAAAATATATATTTGGCAAGCACAAGTATTGGTTTAGGAACTTGTGGAATTGGAGCGTGTGTGACAAGGATTTGTGATGAAATGTTTGAATTGGAAGGCGAAAATGAATTTATTATTTATGCGCAGCCGATTGGAAAGGTGAATAAAGAGGATTTTGTGAAAGAAAAATCTTTTTATGAATTTGTTGAAAAAGAAGGCTTATAATGTGTTAAAATAGATTCGGACTAAGGAAAATATATTATGAGTAAAAATGATAAGAATATAGATGCTTATTCAAAAGCACTTTTAGATAAAAAAACAGAATATAACGATGAATTAAAAAAGCCTAAAGAGGTTCATCAGATGTCTGAAGCAGAAAGAAGACAGGCTGAAAAGACAATGTCTTCAGCTTTAGATATGCTTCGTAAAGAGCGTGGTCAAAAAACAATTGCGGAAGAAGAACAGTTTTATCAGGAGCATAAAGATGATTTAAAAGACATGGATGATGATTTTACAACTTCTTCGATTGAAAAGGAACAATCCAATGAGGCATTAGATCTTGTGCATGCGATGTTGCAGGATATGTCAAATGAGGGTGACGAAGATGAAGAGGTAGTTATCCAAAAGGAAAAGAAGCCAAAAGAAAAGAAAGAAAAAAAGGAACATAAACCAAAAGAAAAGAAGTCTAAGAATAAACAAGTCAAAGAAAAGAAACCGATGAAGAAGGTTACAAAAATTGTGTTATGCGTAATCTTAGTAGGCTTGGTTGCCTTAGGTGGATATGCATATAAGGTTTTGGTGTATAATCCACAAAATATTGTTTCTGAAACGCAACAAAAAACATATGATAAATTAGTGTCTTATGCGGATGAGTATGGAGACAATATGATGTCAGATGCTGAGAAATTAGAGCTTCTAGATTTGGATAAAGATTATCAAAAGCTTTTGGATAAACAAAAGACTTCAATCAATGAATATTTTAAAGAACAGACTGGCAAAACATATAAGGCTTTGTTGAAAGATATGAAGCAGCTTCATCAAGATAAAGAAGAAGTTAAACTTCCTGCTTATCAACAAATTGTTGATTTATTAAATGGTTGGGAATCAAAATCCGATGAAGAAAAGATGGCTGTAGCCGACATGCAGTCTACATATAGTTCATTGTCTAAAAATTTAAAAGATGAAGTGGATACTTTATCAAAATCAAAGACAGGCAAAGACTTTATTGATCTATGTAAAGAACAGGGTGAATTAAAGGCGGCTGCCGAGGAAAAGGCTCGTCAGGAAGAAGAAGCTAAAAAAGCAGAGAATGAAAAGAAGGTTAAAGAATATCAAACAAGCTTGAATAGTTTGCAGCAAGACTACAATACGTATGCACAATATGCACAGAGTCTAGAGTCTGATTTGGCATATGCGCAACAAAATGGAGAAGATACTGCAGATATTCAATCTCAGATTGATACAAATAATCAGATGTTGTCTTCTTTGCAGCAACAAATCACATATTATCAACAACAGATTTCTGCTTTACAATCTTAAAAAATAAGACTATTCTAATAGGGTAGTCTTTATGCCGACTTAGCACAGTGGTAGTGCAACGCACTCGTAACGCGTAGGTCATTGGTTCAAATCCGATAGTCGGCACCATGTTTTGAAATTAAGCTGGTTCAACCAGCTATTTTTTTTGAAGGGAGAATCTATGAATTTAGATGAAAAAATGATTTTATTGGCCACTGCCTTTCTGTTTTTGCCCTATCAAATCGCAAGTGTAGCAGTCGCATGCGTTTTAATACAAGCATTATGCCGACATAAATTGGTGGATGCTATAAAGAATCAAACGGGCGCAATTTTCTTTTATAGCTTTATCGTATTGGAATTTATTGTCTCCATCTTCCATTCGAACTGGACAGGTTTTGGTAATACATGGTTATTTGTGTTGATCGGTTTATATGGAGCCTATTATCGTAGAAGTATCACAAAAAATACATTTGAAAAGATGTGTGATCTTATTATTATTTTATCGGTATTTGCGGCTATCTACGGTTTGTATCAGTTTAATCAGATTTCCCTTGCGAATGGACGAACATTTTTAGAATTCCATATCTTCAATTCACCAAAACGAAGAATTACTTCGACATTTATGAATGCGAATATCTATGCGATGGTCATTAATTTTGTCTGTGTGATGTGTATGTATCGTTTTGTGAAAAACGACAATATTCTTTGTAAGATTGGTTATTTTATAATTGCACTGTTTAATTTCTTTGTTCTATATTTAACGGGATCTAGAACTGCATTATTACCATTTGCCCTAATCTTTCCTATCTTTCTTTATTGTGTGCGATGGAAAAAACTATTTATCACATCCATTGTATTCGAACTTGGTATATGTGGTTTAGTATTCTTAAAACCAACGTTGATTCCAAGAATCAGTGATATGTCAACTTTTGCCTCTCGCATTAAGATTTGGAAGACGGCATTTATGTGTATTTCAATGTATCCATTCTTTGGATGGGGTCCGCAGACATATCAGAAGTTTTATCCATTAGTACATGGTCATAAGGCACCTCATGCTCATAATATTTATATTGATTCCATTTTGTCGTATGGAGTTGTTGGAACAGTAGTGCTTTTGGCATATACATTTGTGCTAAATAAGGAAATCTTTACTTCGCATACAAGAAAAGAAAATCCTGCACTATTTGGCATGATGATGTGTTTTATTGCGATCGTGTTGATATATGGATTGTTGGATTGTACATTAAATATTGTCGCAACAGGAACTTTATGTTTTATCATTTTAAATAGTGCTTGCATGTACTTAGAAAAATAAATACAATAATTTTAGAAGACAGACAGTAGAAGGAGTTTTATGAAATGTATATCTCTTTTTGTCTGTTTTTTTATTAGTTTACATTCGATGATCGTGCCCAGTTATGAAGTTTTAATTTCAAATATAGAATCCAAAGTCGATACAATTCATGAAGATAGAGCTAGTTTTTTATCTTTAAAATGTAGGGATATTGCGATGGATGTTACATCTAAAAAAACGGATTTACGGATTGAAATGGATAAACAAGAAAAGTGTGTGGATGAGCTTGAACGTAGGTATAAACAGAATTATTATGAATTGAAAAAAATGGAATATGGCTTGGAATTACAAACGATTCAAAGAAACAACTCCATTTTGTATCCATATAAGATTCAAAAGAATTTATCGTTGTACTTTGATGAATATAGAAATGTTGAAGTAGAATATTTGAAACATAAAAAACAGTTCGATAAGAATCAAAATACGTTATTGTTATATGATGAATATCTTGAGAGATTATCCAATTGTCAAAGTCGGTTATTAAAACGGTTTTCACATTTAGCACAAATCAATGAATCTGGGCAACATAATGAAGATTCTATGATTTCAGGAACTGAGCATTTGCCTGATTTTGGTGGTTATGAATCATGGCAACAAAATGGTATGTCTTGTTTGGTGGATGGAAATTATGAAATTGATTCGTACAGTTCTTTTTGGCAAAATCCAGTTGAAAATGGTACAATCAGTGCTGGATGCTGGTCCTATCCGGATGGAGGTCTTCATTTAGGTTTGGATATCGCAAGTGCCATGTATAGTGATGTGTTAGCGGTTGCCAATGGGATTGTCTTGTATGCCCATGCACCAGTGGATTCGAACAATGGATATTTAGGAAACTGGTGTGGATGGCCAAATGGTGGTGGCAATACCATTTGTATGGTGGTTGCCGTAAATGATAGACTTTATGCGATTAGTTATGCGCATTTATCCAATGAAATCTATGTGACAAGTGGCCAGCAAGTCAGTCAAGGTACAGTTATAGCGAAAAGTGGGAACAGTGGCAATTCAACGGGGCCTCATACGCATGTAGAGGTGTTTGAATTAAAACAGGATCTCAATTCGATCGTAGAATATTTTAGAAACAGTGGTGCTGATTTTTCTTTTGGATGTGGCTATAGTGAGGCTGCAACATGCTCAGGCTATGCATGTCGCATTGATCCTGAGACCGTTTTGGAGGGTGTATGAGTCAAGAAATGTATTTTTCTCGCACGCAGAAATTATTAAAAGATGAATATAATGCCTATATTGAATCTTTATCGAAACCTTTATATCGTGGTATGCGTATAAATTTAAAAAAGGCAAAATTGGATGAATTTGATCATTTGGATCATCCAAGTCAGTTTTGTAAGGAAAGTTATTATGTAGATAAGCCGTTGGGAAATCATCCTTTCCATATTTGTGGTTGTTTTTATCTGCAAGAACCAAGTGCTTCAAGCGCTGTTGAAATCTTGGATGTACAAGAAGATGATTATGTATTGGATTTATGTGCAGCACCAGGTGGAAAGAGTACGCAGATCGCATCACATTTAAAAAGTGGATATCTAGTATCAAATGAAATTGATGCGAAGCGTGCCCAAATCCTTTTGTCTAATATTGAGCGTATGGGTGTGAAAAATGCGGCAGTAACCAATACAAGTGTAGATAAGCTTACGAAGGTGTTTGATGCTTGTTTTGACAAAATTTTAGTGGATGCACCTTGTAGTGGTGAGGGAATGATCAAAAAACATGATATTGCCCTAAATAATTGGAGCATTGAAAATATTGAACTTTGTGCGACTCGTCAAAAAGAAATATTAGAACATGCCTATTCTATGTTGAAACCGGGTGGTACTTTGGTGTATTCAACTTGCACATATGCTTTAGAAGAAGATGAAGATGTTGTCTTAGATTTTTTAGAAAAACATGCGGATATGGTCTTGGTGGATCCTGAAGTTTCGTGGGGAAGAAAAGGGTTTAAAGACTTGAATGTGCGTCGTATCTTTCCAATGGATGGTGGTGAGGGTCATTTCATTGCGAAATTCAAGAAACAATCAGGTGTTGCAGGTAAACTTCCAGTTCTAAAATCAAAAAAAATAGATAAGATTACTGAGAAATTTTTAAAGGAACAATTGAATACATTGCCAAACTATTACTATATAGATAAGGATAGAGTATATGGAATGGATGTTCCGTTTGTGGATTTTAAAAAGGTAAAAGTATTACGTCAAGGCGTATATTTGGGGGATGTCATTAAGAATCGTTTTGAGCCAAGTCATTCTTTTTATATGGTTGCAGATTTTGACTATAAAAGAAAAGTGAATGTAACTCTAGAAGAAATGGACCTTTTTATGCATGGTGAAGTTTTACAAAAGGAATGCGAAAAAGGGTATGTGGCTGTATGTTTTAAGGGGCATCCGTTTGGCTTTGGCAAGAGTGATGGAAAACAAATCAAAAACAAGATTCCTAAAGGACTTCGTTTATTGCCAAATTCACATGTAAATATAGACTAAAAAAGCCAGGAAATTTATTCCTGGCAATTTTTTGCGATTTCTTTTGCGACATTAAAATAGTCTTCTAATTGATCATCACTTGGTGTGTAGCATTGATTGATCACATCGTGGCATGATTCGATTCCAGATTGTTGCATTCTTGTATCGATTTCTTTGGCGACTTGGTTAAACCATCCGTACGCGGCAAAGGCCAACCCTTTTTTGTTTTTAAATTTACATGGACGAATGTGTTCAAGGAAAGCGGCTACGCTTGGTGCCATGACATTGTTGTAGGTTCCTGATCCAATACATACAACTTTGGCATCCATGATTTCACGCATCACAATACTTGATTTTGTATCCGATAATTTATAGACTTTTACATCCATACCAGCATCGCTGAATCCTTCGGCTAAGCTTTCGGCAATCTGTTGCGTATGTTTCCATACAGATTCATATACAATTACGGCTTTATTTTCTACTTTTTGAGCAGCGATACCTTTATATGTTTCAATAATATCTGCAATATAGTCTTTCCAGATAATACCATGTGCCGGCATGATATATTCAATGTCTAAATTCATGCCTAGAATTAGGTTTAATTTAGCTTGCACTGGTGTTGTATATGGTAAAACAATGTTCGCAAAGTATTCTTTAGCTTGTTTTAAACAATACGCTTTATCCAATCCTTCATCGGTTAGATTAAAGTTTACAATGTGCTGTCCAAAGGCATCGTTTGAGAATACAGTTTTTAACTGTGGACAATATGTCAACATGTTGTCTGGCCAGTGAATCATCTGCATTTCGACAAAGACAAAGTCATATTTTCCTGTGTTGATTGTATCATTTGTCTTTACGACCTGATATGGAACTTGGTCAAAATATTGTTCAATCATATTCTTCTTTCCAGAAATAGATGCGTAAACTTTTGCGTTTGGATATTTGGCATATACTTTTTTAAATCCACCCGAATGATCTGGTTCTGTATGTTGAACAACAATATTGTCAATTTCTCTTCCTTGAAGTACGGATTCAACTCTTTCCAATAGTTCTTCTGTGAATTCTTCTTCGACTGTATCAAAAAGTGTGACTTCATCATCTACAACTAAGTAGGCATTATATGTACACCCTTCATCAATTGGATATAAATCACCATGGAAGTGGCGGTTATTTAAGTCTCTAACCCCAACCCAGTACACGTTATCTATAATTTTTTTAGCTCTTTTCATTTTTGTTCACCTCTTCTTCTATTTTAGAATTATTTAGAGAATATGTCTATTCATTTGCATCTTTTATATTTTTTGAATAAAAATTATAAAAAGTCAACTAAAAAGTGTAAGTGTTTTCTTTTATAAAGAGTATAATAATAGTTAGGAGGAATTGTCGATATGATTATTCAAAGTAAAAGAATTTGGGTCGTAAATACATGGTTGGCAGCCCAAGTTGAAGTAGAAGAAGGAAAGATTGTAAATATCTATCCATATGGAGAAAAAGATGTAGATGAAGATTATGGAGATAAGAGAATTGTCCCAGGATTTATCGATGTGCACACACATGGTGCTTATGGATTTGATACAAATGATGCGAATGAAGAAGGTCTTCGTAACTGGATGAAAAACATTGTTAAAGAAGGTGTTACAGGTATTCTTCCAACAACAATCACACAGTCTGAAGAAGTTTTGACAAATGCAGTTAAAAATGTTGCGAAAGTTGTTGAAGAAGGGTATGAAGGTGCAGAAATTTTAGGTATTCACTTTGAAGGACCTTATTTGGATCAAGTATATAAGGGAGCACAACCTGAACAGTATTGTGTAAAACCAGATCTTGAACAATTCAAACGTTACTTGGCAGCTTCTAATAATTTAATTAAAATTGTGACTATGGCTTGTGAACACGATGATAACTTTGAATTAACTAAGTTCTTACGTGCAAATGGAATTGTATGTAGTCAAGGTCACTCAGGAGCTACTTTTGAACAGGCTCGTTTAGCCATTGCGAATGGTGCAAACTCAATGACTCACGTATTCAATGGTATGACTAAATTCCATCACCGTGAACCAGGATTAGTTGGTGCTGCCATGCGTTATAGAGATGTATATGGTGAAATTATCTGTGATGGAAACCATTCAACTTATGAAGCATTAAATGACTACTTTACAGCTAAAGGGCCGGATCACTGCATTATGATTACAGATTCATTAATGGTTAAGGGACTACCTGTTGGTACAAAAGTATTGTTTGGTGGAAACGAAATCGAATTATATCCAGATGGAAGTGCACACTTAACAGATACGAAGGGTCTTGCAGGATCTACATTGCATGTCAATAATGGACTTCGTATTTTAGTAGAAAAAGCAATGGTTCCTTGGCAAACAGCTATCAATGCTTGTACATTGAACCCAGCTCGTATGTTGAATGTAGACGATCGTAAAGGATCGATTCAAACTGGAAAAGATGCAGATTTAGTTGTATTAAATGATGACTATTCTGTTGAAATGACTTATACAAAGGGAACAAAAGCGTTCTAACAAGAAAAGCACATTGATAATCAATTTTTCAATGTGCTTTTATAATGTTTTTGACATGTATATCGGATTCTAATTTATCGTCTGTAATGATCATGTCAAAATCATCAATATTGGCTATTTTTGACATATACTTCTTATGAAATTTTGTATGGTCTACCATACAAATTTTTTTATTGGAAGAATCAAGAATCGCTTTTTTAACTAAAGCATCACTCATGCTGGGAATGGATACGCCATAGTCTAAGTCAAGGCCTAATACGGAGATAAAGGCTTTATCAATATAATAGTTTTGAAAGAATTGGATGGTGCTTTCAGATAGAGCTGCCTGAGTTACAGGATTATAGACGCCTGGAGCCATAATGATTTTTGCCTTGGTATTTCGATCTACATATTGAAGAATTTTCCAAAAATTTGTAAAGATTGTGATTTTTTTATGGTGTATACGTTTAAAGAGCTCAAGGCAGGTTGTACCACAATCTAAATAGATAGAATCCCCATCTTGAATGAGTGTACTGGCGTAAATCGCAATCTCTTTTTTATCCGATTGTGACATACCTTCTTTGATTTCAAAGGAAGGCTCAGTTGAACTAGACTCATTGAGTGTGGCTCCTCCATAGCTCTTTGTGGCGAGTCCTTGGTTTTCTAGACTATCTAAATCTCTTCGTATGGTCATTAAGGAAACGGAGTATACTTTTGCGAGTTCACTTACTTGTACGGTTTTATCTTTTTTTAGTTTTTCATAGATTTCATATCTTCGTTGTGTTGTGTTCATATTTTTATTAAAGCACAAAAAAGAACATAAAGAAACATGTTTTTTTTTGTGTTCTTTTGAAATAATTTGTTTGATGTGAAAAGGTTATTGAATCAAAATTTTTCTAGTGTTAGGATACAGATGAACTTAAGGAGGATCCATCATGGAATTAATTATCGATTCATCAAATATTGAACAAATTAAAGAACTAAATGAATTATTAACAATTACGGGTGTTACGACAAACCCTACA
>ENA-ORTS01002463-ORTS01002463.1-human-gut-metagenome-genome-assembly--contig:-NODE-2463-length-10920-cov-2.278693_pt1 | contig 10920 bp, 8 predicted proteins | sample MGYA00241911_ERZ509186 | MGnify/ENA primary metagenome ERZ509186 (study PRJEB26280, sample SAMEA2338852) | human gut metagenome | biome: human gut; feature: human-associated habitat; material: faeces...
TCACCGAGAAGCTGATCCTGGCAATGAAGGATAAGGGCATCTGCGGCAAGAAGAAGGGCTACAAGAAGAACCAATACAAGTACGAGGATCGTACGGTCCGGCTTGTAGAGGAAAATTGGGGCATGGCCTTGAAGGAATGGGGCTATAGCTTATAAATAAAGGGTTAGATAGGTATTAAATTGATAGAGGGATGGGTTTGAGTTTAAGAAAGAAAGCGTTATTTTTGGCAATCGCTTGTATGCCTCTGTCCGTGGTTCTCGCGGACGGGGATGGGGTGACATCGGAGAATGTGGTGCCCTTCGCTTATGGAGACATGGATAATTGGATTGTCCGTGAGATTCATGAGTCTGGCATTATCGGGGGAAATACGAAATGGCTTTATGAGCTGGGGCCCTCGGATACGATTGTCGGTAATACGGCGTTTCGTAATATGGGCGGTTCTCCGTGGGCTACTTCCAACGTGATGGCGAAAGTGGCGGGAGTGGTGAAAACCAATACGTCTGTTTTCCCGGAGAAACGGGGGGATGGGATGTGCGCCCGCATGGAGACCCGTTATGAGAGCGTGAAGGTTTTCGGTTTGGTGGATATCGAGGTGATCGCCGCCGGCTCCGTTTTCTTGGGTACGGTGCATGAGCCGATCAAGGGAACAAAAAACCCTCAAGCGATGTTACAATCAGGAGTGCCTTTCTCCAAGAAGCCGAAAGCGTTGCGGTTTGATTATAAGGTGAAAGCCGCTCCCGAGAAGAATCGGGTACGTAGTACGGGGTTCAGTCGTAAGAGTACGGTGGCCGGGCAGGATTCCTTGGCGGTGATCTTGTTGTTGCAGAAACGATGGGAAGATGCGGAAGGGAATGTTTATTCCAAGCGGGTCGGTACGATGGTGCAACGCTATACGGAATCTACCCCTGATTGGGTAAATGACGCTACTTACCCGATCCTTTATGGAAATATAACATCCAAACCCGAATATAAACCGTATATGCGTATACAAGTAGAGGAACGTTATACGTTAAATAGTAAAGGAAAAAGCGTTCCTATCCAAGAGGTAGGCTGGGCGGAGCCGGGCGAGGCACCTACGCATATGGTGTTGCAGTTCACCTCCAGCCACGGAGGGGCCTATATCGGCTCTCCGGGAAATACGTTTTGGATAGACAACGTAGAATTAATATACTAATATGGTCGAAGCAAAGATAAAAGCCCTGCGTGATGAGCTGGAGCGGCATAATTATAATTATTATGTGCTCTCGGCACCGACGATATCGGACCGTGAGTTCGATGAGATGATGAAGGAGTTACAGGTCCTTGAAGAGGCGCATCCCGAATATGCCGATCCTCATTCGCCGACCCAGCGGGTGGGGAGTGACCTTTCCAAAGAGTTTGAACAAGTAGTGCATAAATATCCGATGCTTTCGTTGGGCAATACCTATTCGGAAGATGAAGTGAAGGATTTTTACGAGCGCATAGCCCGTGACCTGAACGAGCCTTTCGAGATTGTTGCCGAGTTGAAATATGACGGAACTTCCATTTCCCTGACATACGAGGACGGACGTCTGGTCCGAGCCGTGACGCGTGGCGACGGGACACGTGGCGACGATGTGACGGCCAACGTGAAGACAATCCGTTCGGTCCCTTTGAAACTGATGGGCGACCGGTACCCGGCAACATTTGAGATAAGGGGGGAGATCTTGCTTCCCTGGGCCGAGTTCGACCGCTTGAACAAGGAACGTGAAGAACAGGAGGAGCCTCTTTTTGCCAATCCGCGCAATGCTGCTTCGGGTACGCTGAAGCAACAGAACCCGGCTGTCGTGGCGGCTCGTAAGCTGGATGCCTATTTCTATTATTTGTTGGGAGAGGAGCTGCCGGCGGAAACGCATTTCGATAATTTGGAGGCGGCCCGTTCATGGGGGTTCAAGATCCCGAATGTGATCCGCGTATGCAACAGCTTGGAGGATATATACGATTATATCGCCTATTGGGATGTCGAACGCAAGAACCTGCCGGTTGCAACAGACGGGATCGTTTTGAAAGTGAATTCATTGCGCCAACAACGCAATTTGGGATTCACGGCCAAAAGCCCACGTTGGGCGATTGCCTACAAGTTCCAGGCCGAACGTGCCGTGACGCGCCTTAACTCCGTGTCTTTCCAGGTCGGGCGGACAGGAGCCGTCACTCCGGTTGCCAATCTGGAGCCGGTATTGCTGGCCGGAACGACTGTAAAGCGTGCTTCCCTTCACAATGCGGATATTATCGAAGGACTCGACCTGCATTTGGGTGACAAGGTGTTTGTGGAGAAAGGCGGCGAGATCATCCCGAAGATTGTCGGTGTCGATGTCGAAGCCCGCGGTTTGCTGGTGGGCGATAAGGTCCGTTTCATCCGTTCTTGTCCCGAATGCGGGACACCGTTGATGCGTCCTGAAGGAGAAGCGGCTCACTATTGTCCGAACGAAGCCGGCTGTCCTCCCCAGATCAAGGGGAAGATCGAGCATTTCGTCACCCGGAGGGCCATGAACATCAATATGGGGCCGGAGACAGTCGAAGATTTGTACGAAGCCGGCTATATCAAGGACACGGCCGATCTCTATACGTTGGAAATAGCCGATCTGCTGCGCTTGGAACGTTGGGCTGACAAGAGCGCCCGTAACCTGATGGCGAGCCTCGAAGAATCCAAACAGGTTCCCTTCGAACGGGTACTTTATGGATTGGGGATTCGTTTTGTGGGTGAAACGGTGGCAAAACGCCTGGTATCCGCTTTCCATTCGATGGAGCAGTTGGAACAGGCTTCTTTCGAAGACTTGACTGCCGTGGACGAGATCGGTGAGCGGATCGCCCGAAGTATCATCGCTTACTTTGCCGACGAGCGTAACAGGACGTTGGTGAACCGTTTGAAGGAATACGGGTTGCAGATGTCCGTGGCCGAAGAAAAGCTGGCCAACCGTTCCGAGAAGCTGAAAGGCTTGAGCATCGTTATCAGCGGGACATTCGCCAAGCATTCCCGCGACGAGTACAAGGCCATGATCGAGCAGCATGGCGGGAAGAACAGCGGCTCGGTGTCCGGTAAGACCGATTATATCCTGGCGGGAGATAATATGGGACCGGCCAAGCTCGAAAAGGCGGCCAAGTTGGGTGTGAAGATTATAAACGAAGACGAATTCTTAAATATGATAGCGGAATGAGACTGACGAATTATTTTATTAAAAAGAAAGTGCAGTCTTTAGCTTCCGGGGCTGCCGGCCGCAAGCATGAGTTTTGTGCGCTGGAAGACGCAGGCCATATCCTGGTCCTTTATCAGGCAAACGATCGCGAGCTTGTCGAGCCTTGTCTGGACGTCCTGCGTAAGAAGAACAAGAAGGTGCAGGCGTGTGTCTATGTAACCGGCGATCCGGAGGCAGATGCCTCGTGCATCCCGGTCCATGCCAAGAAGGATGTGAACGTCTGGCAGGTTCCTTCCGATGTCGTGCTGGAACGGTTCAAGACGGTCAAGGCGGATATCCTGATCGATCTTACGCGCCCCGATTGCTACCCGATGCAATATCTTATGCTACAGCATCCTTGCAGATTCAAGGTGGGAGTGAAGCATGCCGATATAGATTTGTATGATTTGTCCATATCGGTAACAGAGCGTGAAGATATCAAGCATTTATTCGAACATATATTATTTTATTTGCAGGCGATACGCTCAAAATGATATAAATTCCTTATTTTTGCAGCACCGTTGACAATTGACAATTATTATCATGGCAGACATAAATTTAAAAGGAATGGGTGTGGCGTTGATCACTCCCTTTAAAGAAGATGAAAGTGTAGACTATGAGGCGTTGGCCCGGCTCGTAGATTATCAGTTGCAGAATGGAACCGATTATCTGGTTGTGTTAGGTACCACCGCTGAAACCCCTACACTCACGGAAGAAGAAAAGAAGGATATAATCAATTTGGTCGTGACGAAGGTAAACGGACGCATTCCCATCGTGTTGGGGGTTGGCGGAAACTGTACGCGTTCGGTTGTCGAGAAGTTGAAAAACGATAATTTTGACGGTATAGATGCGATCCTGTCTGTCGTACCTTATTATAACAAACCATCCCAGGAGGGAATCTATCAGCATTATAAAGCGATTGCGGAGGCGACTACGTTACCGATAGTCCTGTATAACGTTCCGGGACGTACCGGTGTGAATATGACGGCCGAGACTACGCTGCGTATCGCCCGTGAGTTCAAGAACGTGATTGCAGTCAAGGAGGCTTCCGGCAATATCACCCAGATGGACGATATCATCAAGAACAAACCGGCGAACTTCAATGTGATTTCAGGAGACGACGGTATCACCTTCCCGCTTATTACGTTGGGAGCTGTCGGCGTGATTTCCGTAATCGGCAATGCTTTCCCGCGTGAGTTCAGCCGTATGGTGCGTCTGGCATTGGCTGGTGACTACGATAGCGCCCGCACGATCCACCATAGTTTTACGGAGCTGTTCAGTTTGCTGTTTATCGACGGTAATCCGGCGGGAGCGAAGAGCATGCTGAATGCGATGGGCTTTATTGAAAATAAATTACGCTTGCCTTTGGTTCCGACCCGTATCACCACATTCGAAAAGATTCGTGATGTATTACGTCAGTTGAGCATTAAATGTTAAGATTTTTCAGGCTTGTAGGGGTGGGGTTCTACTCCGCCCGATATCAGTAATCCCGCATCTACTTTTTCCGTTTGCGTCAGGATAATCGTACCGTCCTTGTCGGCAAGGAATACGCGGGGTATGGTGTTGTCGGCAAAGAGGGAGTAGACGTTCAGGTCCGGATCGGCGAAAAACTTCATATTGTACTGATGTTCCCGGAAATAGGTCGCTACCTGCTCTTCGGTTTCTCCACGTGCGATCAGAAGCACACAGACGGAGGGATCGTCTTTGTATGTATGATATAAAGTGGAAATATCCGGGAAGGCCTTCTGGCAGTCGGAACAGGTCGTACTGAAGAAAATAATCAGGGCAAATTTATTTTCCAAGTCTTTTTTCGATACCGTTCCATCCGGATTGGAAATGCTGAATTCGGGTAACGGGTCGCCTTCCTCCAAAGCAAAGCCATCCTCAGGCGGCAATTCCTCGTGGATGCAGGCGGTGAGAGATAACAGACTGATTATGTAAAACAATAAATATTTCATGGGGTAAAGATACGGGTTGTTCGCCATACTTTGTGACTTTTTGCATGGATATTTGCATATTATCCTGTATATTTGTACCGGAATTTCAGATATCAAAGAACAAAACAGCAAGAAATACACTTGGTCATACAATCTAAAAATATGGTGCGCGTGATGCGGTTTATACTGGTCGGTACGCTGAATGCGTTAATTACGGTCTTGATTGTCTGGCTGATGATGGACAAGCTTGGTTGTAACTATATCGCTACCAATATCACCGCTTATGTGATTGCGCAGATCAATAATTTCTTCTGGAGCAAATATTGGATATTTTCATCCCGCACCGGTAAGTTTCGTCGTGAGATTCCCCTTTTTCTGATCGCTTTCGGATGTGCTTATTGTTCCCAATTCCTCGCTTTGCTTATCATGGTGGAAATCTTTGACCTGAACGAATATCTCGCCCAGTTCTTAGGATTGTTTATCTATGGTGCAGTCAACTATATGATGAACAAAAAAATCACCTTCCAACTCACCCCTTAATTCTTAATGTATAATTCCTCAGTGCGCCCGTTCACGAAACTCCGACGGTGTCACGCCCTCTTTCTTCTTGAAGAAGGTGGAGAACTGTCCGGCATTCTCGAATTTGAGACTGTAGGCTATTTCCGAGATATTCATGCTGCTGCTGGTAAGCAGTTCCTTTGCCTTCAGGAGTTTTTGCTGCAATTGATATTGGGCGGGCGATACGCCTGTATATTCTTTGAACATACGGCGGAACCAGGAGTAGCCGAGCCCCAGGCGGGAAGCTATTTCTTCCGGTGTCAGCGGGTTTTCCACCTGCTCTTTCATCAGGATGCGGGCTTCGTTGATCTTATCCACAACGTAGGTATTCGTGAAGGAGTTGTTTCTTCTTTTATAATAGACCGTACCCAATATATGAAGGACGATACTCGAAATCATCTCCTGGTAGCCCGTCTTTTCCTGAGAGGCGAATTTCAGTATGTCTTCATATAGTCCGACGATCGTCGCACTGAGCCCGATGTGCTGTAACGGTTCCTCGCGGGTAAAAAAGCGTTTTTCCACGCGCCGGTCGATGTGGACACCGCGGAAACCGACCCAGTATTCGTCCCAGCCTGTCTCGCTGTCGGGATAGTAGCTGTGCCATTCTCCCGGAAAAAGCAGGATCATCGTGCCGGCGTTTATCTTTTGCATCTTGCAGGATTGCGAAGAGAAGTAACCGCTTCCCTTCGTGATATAGACCAGCTGGTATTCGTTCAGGATTCGTCCGGTCTGCGGCTTGAAGTTATAATTGTCCGGATGCTTCGAAAGAGGATAGTTCCCTTTCGGGGGAATAAACTGGTAGCCGACGGTCGTGACGACAATTCCCCACTCTTCGTCTATCGCACTTATCGTCAGATATCTCAATTGATCGCTTAGTCGTTTCTCCATCTCCTCTGTCAGATTTGAAAGGTTTAAAATCATTTTCAAAAGCAAAGATAGTAATTTACCGTTTACTTTTGCAATCATAAAACAAACAACTTTGTTGTACCATGAAGAAATATAACTTTTTAGCCTTTGATATAGGAGCGACCAGTGGACGTGCCGTGTTAGGCACTTTGGTTGGTGACAAATTTGAAATGCAGGAACTTCACCGTTTCCCGAATGCGATCATGGAGTTGCATGGGAAATATTACTGGGACATATACCGGTTATATGATGCCTTGAAAGAAAGCCTTACGATTTGTGCACGCCGGAACCTGCTCCCGGACTCTATCGGGATCGATACTTGGGGGGTGGATTTCGGGTATCTGGCGGAAGACGGCACACTGTTGGGGCTACCGCGTGCGTATCGCGATCCTTATACGGACGGTGCGCCGGAAGAATATTTCCAGCGTGTTCCCCGGTCGGAAGTCTACCGGCTTACCGGTATACAGATCATGAATTTTAATAGTGTTTTCCAGTTATTCAGGGCTAAAAAGGAAGGTTTCGGGCCGTTGGAGGCTGCCGAAGAGATACTGTTTATGCCCGATCTGCTTTCTTACCTGTTGACGGGCAAAAAGGTTTGCGAATATACGGATGCTTCCACTTCCGGGCTGTTGAATCCGGTGACGAAGGAGTTTGAGGCTTCTCTATTGGAAGCGGCAGGTGTTGCGCCCTCTATCATGCGTCCGGTAGTGATGCCGGGAACTTTTGTCGGGGAACTGACCGATGCGCTTGCACGGGAAACGGGAATCGGCAAAGTGCCTGACATAGCAGTTGCCGGCCACGACACGGCTTCGGCTGTCGCGGCTGTTCCGGCGGCGGACCGGGAGTTTGCCTATCTTAGCAGCGGCACATGGAGCCTTATGGGGATCGAAACGGAAGAACCGATTATCTCGGAAGAATCTTTCCGGCATAATTTCACGAACGAAGGCGGGATAGACGGGACGACCCGTTTCCTGAAAAATATCACAGGGATGTGGTTGCTCGAACAGTGCCGGAAAGAGTGGGAGAAGGCCGGGCGCGATTATTCCTATCCTGCGATTGTCAAGATGGCGGAACGGGCGACGCCTTTCCGCAGTTTTGTGAATCCCGACGATCCGCGTTTTGCCAATCCGCCGAGCATGACGGAGGCAATCAAGGCTTATTGCCGCGAGACGGGGCAGCCCGAACCGGTCGAGGACGATGAGTTTATCCGCTGTATTTTTGAAAGTCTGGCATTCCGGTATAAGGAGGTGCTGGCATTGTTATCCGAAATGGCTCCTTTCCCGATCCGCAAATTGCATGTGATCGGGGGAGGCTCGATGAATAATCTTCTCAATCAATTTACGGCAAATGTAATAAACATGCCGGTTGTGGCAGGGCCTTCGGAGGCGACGGCAATCGGCAACTGCATGGTGCAGGCGAGGGCGGCGGGATTGGTAGCCGACCGTTGGGAGATGCGCCGTTTGATCAACTCTTTCCTTTCGCCGGCTGTCTTTCTGCCGGAAGGTAGTGGAGAGTGGGAAGAGGCTTTTAGGAAATATAAATCTGTAACCTCAAAAAAATAAGACCATGACAAAAGAAAACATTATCAGACAAGCGTATGAGGCAGCTGTTGAACGCTATGCAGCTGTCGGTGTGGATGCAAGGGAGGCAATGGACAAATTGCAGAAGATATCTCTTTCGATGCATTGCTGGCAGGCGGACGATGTGAGCGGTTTCGAGAACCAGGGCGGTTCGCTGACGGGCGGAATCCAGGTGACAGGCAACTATCCGGGACGTGCCCGCACGATCGACGAAGTGCGTGCCGATGTCTTGAAAGCGGCTTCTCTGATCGCTGGTAAACATCGCTTGAACCTGCATGAAATATATGGCGACTTCCAGGGCAGGAAGGTCGACCGTGACGAAGTGGAACCTGCTCATTTTGAGAGCTGGATGCAGTGGGCGAAAGAGAACGGGATGAAGCTGGATTTCAACAGCACTTCTTTTTCGCATCCGAAGAGCGGCGACCTGACGTTGGCGAATCCCGACGATGCGATCCGCAATTTCTGGATCGAACATACGAAACGCTGCCGCTGGATCAGCGAGGAGATGGGCAAATACCAGGACGATCCCTGTATTATGAACCTGTGGATTCACGACGGCAGTAAAGAAGTTCCCGCCAGCCGTCTCAAATATCGTCAGATACTGGAACAGTCGCTCGACGAGATTTTTGCAACTGAATATAAGAACATGAAGGATTGTATCGAGGCAAAACTGTTCGGCATCGGTCTGGAAAGTTATACGGTCGGTTCCTATGATTTTTACTTGGGCTACGGTGCGGAGAAGAATAAGATTGTGACGCTCGACACGGGCCATTTCCATCTAACGGAAAGTATCGCCGACAAGGTTTCGGCCCTGCTTCTTTTTACACCGGAGATCATGTTGCACGTGAGCCGTCCGATTCGTTGGGACAGCGACCATGTGGTGATCTTGAGCGACGACTTGCTCGATCTGGCACGCGAAATCATCCGTTGCAAGGCATTGGACCGTGTGCATATCGGCTTGGACTACTTCGATGCGACGATCAACCGTATCGGGGCGTACGTGATCGGTTGCCGTGCAACACAGAAGGCCTTTATGCAAGCCCTTCTTGAACCGTCGGCAACTTTGCAGCAGTACGAAGCCGAAGGCAAATATTTCCAGCGTTTAGCTCTGCAGGAGGAAATGAAGAGCCTTCCGTGGACAGCCGTCTGGGATATGTTCTGCCTGCAAAACGACGTCCCGGTAGGTGAGGATTATATCGCCGAGATAGAAAAATACGAAGCGGAAGTAACAAGTAAACGTTAACCTTAGGGGCGAACACACAGGTTCGCCCTCTAAAAATAACATATATGGAAATAATCATCGGATTGATCATAATCGCAATCGGTAGTTTCGGGCAGAGCAGTTCCTACGTTCCGATCAACAAAGTCAAGGATTGGAGCTGGGAAAGTTTTTGGTTGGTGCAAGGCATTTTTGCCTGGCTCGTCTTCCCATTCTTAGGAGCGCAGCTTGCCATTCCCAATGGGAGCAGCCTCTTGGAACTGTGGAGTGCCGGCGGAGCTGCGGGGGCCGTTATCTACGGAATCTTGTGGGGGATCGGCGGGTTGACCTTCAGGTTGAGCATGCGTTATTTGGGGGTTGCGCTCGGCCAGAGCATCGCGCTTGGAACGTGTGCCGGTTTCGGGACGCTTTTCCCGGCAGTTTTTGGCGGAACGGATTTGTTTCATGGCGATGGCCTGGTCTTGCTGATCGGTGTGTGTATCACGCTTGCCGGTATCGCCGTGATCGGGTATGCCGGAAGTCTTCGCGCCCGTAATATGACCGAGGAGGAAAAGAAAGCCGCCGAGGAGACCGCCAACGAGAACAAGGACCTGTTTGAGGAAATCAAGAAGGACCTGAACGGCAAGGTCAAGGAGGTCAAGGTCAATCCGACCCTGCAGGAGCACCCCGTCACCCTGTCTGCCGAGGGCGGTATCTCGATGGAGATGGAGAAGGTACTGCGCCGCATGCCCAACGCAGAGGGCGTCGAGAGCACGAAGGTGCTGGAGCTGAACCCGAACCACACGGTCTTTGCCGCCCTGAAGGCTGCCCACGCCGCGGGCGACACCGACAAGGTCGCCAAGTACGCCGAGCTGCTCTATGACCAAGCCCTGCTGATCGCCGGTCTGCCCATTGAGGACCCCGTTGCCTATGCACAGCTGGTGTGTGGGCTGATGCAGTAAAATCAGAATAACAGCCGCCCGCTCAGGTACGATGCCTAAGCGGGCGGCTGTTTTTTGATGGGGTTGCAGGGGCAGGCATTGTTCGACCACGGCAGCACGGACTTTCCGAGTCGATGCAGGCACCGTCCCTATGTGTAGGGGCGGATTCCATATCCGCCCGGGAAAGCTGCCGCTGCCACAAACAGGCACGGGCGAACAATGTTCGCCCCCACAAAATACCCATACACATCATACAATAAAAAATACAAAGGAGTCCCATCATGAGCAAAGTTCTTGTTATCGGCTGCGGCGGCGTGGCAAGCGTCGCCATCTCCAAGTGCTGCCAGGTCAGCGACGTCTTTACCGAGCTGTGCATCGCCAGCCGCACCAAATCCAAGTGCGACGCGCTGGCCGCCAAGCTGGCCCCCACCACCCGGACCAAAATCACCACCGCGCAGGTCGATGCCGACGACGTCCAGCAGCTGTGCGACCTCATCAACAGCTACAAGCCTGACCTCGTTATGAACATTGCCCTGCCGTATCAGGATCTAACTATCATGGACGCCTGCCTTGCCTGCGGCGTCAACTACATGGACACCGCCAACTACG
>ENA-ORTS01002466-ORTS01002466.1-human-gut-metagenome-genome-assembly--contig:-NODE-2466-length-10915-cov-5.783610_pt1 | contig 10915 bp, 9 predicted proteins | sample MGYA00241911_ERZ509186 | MGnify/ENA primary metagenome ERZ509186 (study PRJEB26280, sample SAMEA2338852) | human gut metagenome | biome: human gut; feature: human-associated habitat; material: faeces...
TCCTGCTCCGCTTTGCTGTGCTTGGGTCATTCAATCGAGATGATATAGTAATAGACCGGCTGGCCGCCGCAGATCAGATTGACCTCGGCATCCGGGCACTTGCGGGTGAAGGCGTCGCACGCCTTGTGCGCGTCCTCTTCATTCACATCCTCGCCGTAGAAGACGGTGATGAACTCCGCTTCGCGGGACGCTGCCTCGTCGGAGAGCCCGTCGAGCAGCGCGGAGACGTCGCGGTCGGTGCCGAGCAGCTTGCCGTCCAGAAGTGCCAGATAATCGCCCTCGTGGATGTCGAAGCCGTCAAAATCGGAATTGCGCGCGGCGTAGGTGATCTGCGCGGTGGAGACGCACTGCGCGGCGTCCGTCATCGCCTTGGCGATGGCGTCTGCGTCGCTCATGTCGGGATCGACGGCCATCATCGCGCTCACGCCTTGCGGGATGGAGGCGGTTGGGATGACCACGACGGTCTTCTCCGTCAGGCCAATGCACTGCTGTGCGGCCATGATGATGTTCTTGTTGTTCGGCAGCACGAAAACGGTGTGCGCTGGGACCTTTTTGATCTCCTTGAGGATGCTCTCGGTCGAGGGATTCATAGTTTGTCCGCCGCTGATGACGCCGTCGGCGCCAAGGTCGGTGAAGACGTTCGCAAGGCCCTTACCCGCGCAGACCGCGAGGAAGCCAAAGTCCTTTTCGGGCTCGGCTTCACCGGCATTTTCGTGCTCGGCGGCTTCGAGCTCCTGCTCGATGGCCTCAAGGTCGTCGGTGGACTGGGCCTTGCCGCCCGCGGCAAGCTGCTGGGCCTGCGTGCGCATGTTCTCGATTTTCGCGAGCTCGAGCGTGCCGTACTTCTGCGCCTCGGTCAGCGCCTCGCCCGGAATGTCGGTGTGAACGTGGACTTTGAAAGCCTCGTCGTCCTCGCCGATGACGAGCGAATCGCCGATGCCGTCGAGGAAGCGGCGGAACGGCTCAATGCTGCGTCCGCTCTTGCGGACGATGAACACGGTGTCGAAGGCAAAGGTGATGTCCTCGTCGCCGACGGAGGCGAAGTCCGCCTTGTCACGCGCGGCGTGCTCGGTCTCGAGCGCGGGCATGGTCTCGCCGCGCAGCGCCGCGAGCATTCCCTTCAGGATCACAAGGAAGCCCTTGCCGCCCGCGTCCACGACGCCGGCCTTCTTGAGCACGGGATTCATGTCCACGGTCTGGCGCAGCGTCTCCTCGCCCTGTGCGATGGCCTGCTCAATGACGTACTCCACGCTGTTTTTCTCGGCGCTGGCCGCCATCGCGCGGTCTGCGGCGAGGCGGGAGACGGTGAGGATCGTGCCCTCGGCAGGCTTCATCACCGCGTTGTAGGCAGCGCTCACGCCCTCCTGCATGGCGGCGGCAAAGGTGCAGCCGTCCGCAGTGACGCAGCCCTTGAGGCTCTTGGACATTCCGCGGAAGAGCAGCGAGAGAATGACGCCGGAGTTGCCGCGCGCGCCGCGCAGCAGAGCGCTGGCGGTGATGGACGAGGCGAGATCCACGGTCGCGGGGCTGCGCTTTTGCAGCTCCTGCGCCGCGGCGTGCATGGTCAGGCTCATATTGGTGCCCGTGTCGCCGTCCGGCACGGGGAAAACGTTGAGATCGTTGATGCTCTGTTTTTCCTTGGCGATCGAGGCCGCGCCGAAGATCAGCATCTCCTGGAAAACAGGCCCGGTAATGGTATCGTGCATAGGAAAGGTTCCTCCTCTTGTTTACATGGTCATGCTGTCGACGCAGACATTCACGCCGCGCACGACCGCGCCGGTATTCTCGGTGACAAGGTAACGCACCTGACCGATGATGGCCTGGCAGACCGCCGAAATGTTCACGCCGTGCTCGACGACGATGTGCAGCTCGATGGATATCTCATGGTCGTCGTGCTGCGTGATGTGGACGCCCTTGCTCATCGCCTCGCGGCGCAGCAGGTGGACGATGCCGTCCGTCATGGAGCGGTAGGCCATGCCCTTCACGCCGAAGCAGCTCGTCGCCGCCGCGCCGGTGATGCTCGAGAGCGCGGTGTCGCTCACGAAGACGCTGCCCTTTTCGTTTTTCAGTTCTATCATATTCGCGCATCCTTTCTGCAAAGCTGCGTTTGGAAAATCGTTTCCGTCATTGCGTAATCAATGGTATTATATACGATACCGGGGAGAATAACAAGAGAAATTTACGTTTCTGCGCCCTTCGCGCGAAGGCGGGCGTTTTATGCAGCCGCGGTGAAATGCCCAAAGCGGCCAATCTTAACACAATTGTAACACTTTTCCATGCTATACTACGGTATGATAGGACTATATCCGGAAAGGAGCTTTTGCCTTGTATCGCAGCAAACTCAACGAAAAATTACAGGAATCGCTTGCCGCGGTGCTGCCCATCCTCGCCATCGTGCTGATCCTGAGCTTCACCATCGCCCCGCTCCCGACGAGCGTGCTGATGGCGTTCCTCTTCGGCGCGGTGCTGCTGGTGGTGGGCATGATGTTCTTCTCCCTCGGCGCGGAGCTGGCCATGTCGCCGATGGGCGAGCGCGTGGGCGCGTGCATCACCAAGACGCGCAGGGTCGGCATCATGCTGACGCTCGGCTTTCTGCTGGGCTTTCTCATCACCATTTCCGAGCCGGACCTGCAGGTGCTCGCCAATCAGGTGCAGGCCGTGCCGAACATGGTCCTCATCGTCACCGTGGCGGTCGGCGTGGGATTGTTTCTCTGCTTCGCCATGCTGCGTATGCTGCTCTCCGTCCCGCTCAACACGATGCTGGTGGGCTTCTACATCGTGGTTTTTGTTCTCGCCATGTTCGTGCCCAAGGATTTCCTTGCCGTAGCGTTCGACTCCGGCGGCGTGACGACCGGCCCGATGACCGTGCCGTTCATCATGGCGATGGGTGTCGGCGTCTCCGCCATCCGAAGCGATAAGCACAGCGCGAACGACAGCTTCGGTCTTGTCGCGCTCTGCTCCATCGGCCCCATTCTCGCGGTGCTCATCCTGAGTCTCATCTTCCGGCCGGACGGCGGCAGCTACACCGCCGTGGTCATCCCGGAGATCGGCGACAGCGCCGCGCTCTGGCAGCTCTTCTTCGTCGCCTTCCCGACGTATTTCAAGGAGATCGCCGTCTCGCTTCTCCCCATCGCAGCATTCTTCGCGGTGTTCGATCTTGTCTCCCTGCATCTCGAGCGCAAGCAGCTCATCCGCATCGGCGTGGGCCTTGCGTATACATACCTCGGGCTCGTCATTTTCCTCACCGGCGTGAACGTCGGCTTCATGCCCGCGGGCAACTACCTCGGCAGCGTCATCGCGGGACTTTCCTGCAACTGGATCATCATTCCCATCGGTATGCTCATCGGCTACTTCATCGTCATGGCCGAGCCGGCGGTCTACGTTCTCATGCGGCAGGTCGAGGAGCTGACCGACGGCGCGATCCCGGGCAGCGCGATGAAGCATTCGCTCTCCATCGGCGTAGCCGTCTCGGTCGGTCTTGCGATGATCCGCGTGCTGACCGGCATTTCCATCTTTTACCTGCTCGTGCCGGGCTACGCCGTTGCCATCGCGCTCTCGTTCTTCGTGCCGAAGCTCTTCACCGCCATCGCGTTCGACTCCGGCGGCGTGGCCTCGGGCCCCATGGCGACGACCTTCCTGCTGCCCTTTGCGATGGGCGCGTGCTCGGCGGTCGGCGGCAATATCGTGACCGACGCCTTCGGCGTGGTCGCCATGGTCGCCATGACGCCGCTCATCACCATTCAGGGCTTGGGTCTCATTTACCGTCTGCGCACAAAGCACGGTGCAGTGGCTCCCGCCCCCGCGGTCTCCGGCGATGCGTTCGCCTTGGATGACCTTGCCATCATCGACCTGTAAGGAGGGCGCAGCATGAGTGAATTGAATCTGATGGTCACCATCACCGAGCGCAGCAAGCTCACCGCCTTCCTCTCGTTCTATCGCGAGCGGCAGGTCCCCGTGCAGCTCATCTCGCTCGCCCTCGGCACGGCGAGCAACGAAACGCTCAATTACCTCGGTCTCGAGCGCAGCGACAAATGCGTGTTCGCGAGCTTCGTCACCGACGAGAAATGGGAGGAGCTGCGCCGCGGCCTGCGGCGCGAGCTGCAGATCGACGTGCCCGGCATGGGCATCGCCTTTACGGTCCCGCTCAGCTCCATCGGCGGGCGGCGCGAGCTGCAATTCCTGACCGAGCACCAAAACTACCAAAAGGGGGAGGAATCCACCATGAAGGACACGAAATACGAGCTTCTGGTCGTCATCGCCAACCACGGCTACAGCGATCTGATCATGGACGCGGCCCGCGGCGCGGGCGCGGCGGGCGGCACGGTCATCCACGCCAAGGGCACCGGCATGGAGGGCGCGGAAAAATTCCTCGGTATTTCCCTTGCCGCCGAAAAGGAAATGATCTACATCGTCGTCCACCGCGACAAGCGCAACGAGATCATGTCCGCCATCATGCGCGACGCGGGCATGGCGAGCAAGGCGAAGTCCATCTGCTTCACCCTGCCCGTCTCCGCCACGGCGGGCCTGCGGCTCATCGAAGAGGACTGAGCCTCCGCACACGATCAAAAAGAGGTTGGAAAGCCGCTTGGCTTTCCAACCTCTTTATTCTTTCAGCAGCTTCATGCGCTCGCGGTGGTCCTTACCCATAGAGCGGCGCTGCCCCTGCCGCCTTCAAAATATCACCGAGACTCTCGCTGAGCAATCTCGTAGTGAATATTGATCATTCCGCCATTGGTGCCGGGCACTACTTTAAATTCATATTCTTTGTCCGCACCAAACCGGCCTTGAGTCACTTCAACATAAATATGTCCGCTTTCACCCTTCTCGAAGGTTTCCTCACTCCGGCCATTGATGGTTGCCACAACGGGACCGCTTCCCTTGTTTTCTACATACAAACCAACATATTTTCCGTTGTCCTTATTCAGCTTTTTGGACACACTCAGTCCGGTATTATTTTCGATATTGCCACTATCAATAAACAAATCAAGTGGCATAAGCCAGTTATCCTCAAGAGCTATCGGAGTTACCGCGTCAGCAGTAACAATTTTAGGGTTTGCTTCACCGATTGTATTTTCCGCTTCGGATAATTTATCAACGCTGCTCGGTGTGGCATTACAGCCTGCCGACCCAAGCACACAAACCAATGCTAAAAGCACTGCTATCAATTTTTTCATGCACTCACGCTCCTTCAAGCTATATATTCCGTCTCATTTATTGTACCGTACTCACCGCTCAAAGTCAAGACTACCGAATCATCCCCATCCAAAGCCGCACCCAAGCGCATGGGGTAATATGCACAAAAAGCGCTCACCCGCGCAGCAGCTTCATGCGCTCGCGGTGATCCGGCAGGATGCTGCCGAGCAGGGCGTAGAAGCCCGGGCCGTGGTCGTGATGCGCGATATGGCAGAGCTCATGCACCACCACGAGGTCAATGGCCTCGTCGGGGTACTGCATGAGCCGCCAGGAAAAGCAAAGGCTGTTTTTCCCACTGCACGAGCCAAAGCGCGTACGCGCGGACGTGATCTTGAGGCCCGTCGGCGTGAGGCCCATGATGCCGCTCCAGTAATCGACGCGCATCGGGAGGTATTCCTTCGCACGCGCGATGAGCGCTTTGCGCTCCTCGTCCGTCGGCTCGGGATGGGCAAGGTGGCGCGCCTGCTGCTTTTCGCGGGCGCTGGTAAGCCAGCCCTCGTGCTCGGCGACAAAGCGGTCGATGAACTCTTTTTTGACGCCGTAGGGGGCGCGGACGACGGCATTTCCGTCGCGGTCCAATTGCAGGGACATCGTACGGCGCTTGGCGCGAATCAGCGTATAGCCCGTCATTCGCCGATATAGGTGAAGCGGCGGAACGTCTTGCCGTCGCGCTCGACAGTCTCGTTCCACATGCTCACGGGCCGGACCCAGAGTCCGAAGTCGCCGTACAGCGCGCGGTAGACGACGAGCTCCTCCTCCGTCTCTGAATGACGTGCGACGCCGAGGACCTCATATTCTTTGCCCTTGAAGTGGCGGTAACGCCCGGGCTTGATGCTTTCCATGAATGATGCCTCCTGCAAAGGATTTGGATAGAGTATAGCACGAAGAAGCGAAAAAAGGAAGCGGCGCGTGCCGCTTCCTTTTTGATTTGATTTTGAAATTTGCTTCTTAGTAGCTGCCGAGGTCGGCGGACTTGTCGCCCTCGACGCTGACGCCGAAGACATAGTCGTTGCCGGGCAGGACGGCGTTGAGGATCACGCCGCACAGGGCCGCGATGGCAAGACCGGAGAGGGTGACGGCCGCGCCGCCGACGGTGAAGGTCACGCCGCCGACCGAGCTGAAGCCGAGACCGCTGACGAACATGACCGCCGCGATGATGAGGTTGCGGGACTTGGTGAGGTCGACCTGATTCTCCACGATGTTGCGCACACCGACCGCGGAGATCATACCGTAGAGGATGAAGCTGACGCCGCCGACGATGGCGGAGGGGATGGAGTTGACGAGCGCGTCGAACTTGGGGGAGAAGCTCAGGATGATGGCATAGATGGCGGCAAGGCGCACGACGCGGGGGTCGTAGACCTTGGAGAGGGCGAGCACGCCGGTGTTCTCACCGTAGGTGGTGTTGGCGGGGCCGCCGAACATACCGGCGAGCGCAGTGGCGAGACCGTCGCCAACGAGGGTGCGGTGCAGACCGGGGTCCTCGATGAAGTTCCTGCCGGTGGTGGAGGAGATGGCGGAGACGTCGCCGATGTGCTCCATCATGGCGGCGATGGCGATGGGGGCCATGACGAGGATGGCGGAGACGTCGAACTTGGCGATGACGAACTGCTGCAGGCCGATCAGGTTCGCCTTGCTGACGGAGGCGAAGTTGACGAGCGGCTGCATCACGCCGTTTGCGTCAGGCAGCTGCGCGCCGCAGGCGGTGGCGATGAGCGCGACGAGGTAGCTGCCGACTACGCCGAGGAGGATGGGGATGATCTTGACCATGCCCTTGCCCCAGATGTTGGCGACGACGATGATCGCCATGGCGATGAGCGCGAGCCACCAGCAGGTCGCGGCATTGTTGATCGCGGAGCCGGAGAGGTTCAGACCGATCATGATGATCATGGGGCCGGTGACGATGGGCGGGAAGTAGCGCATGACCTTCTTCGCGCCGAGCATTTTGAACAGCAGCGCGAGCACGAGGTAGAGAAGACCCGCGATCACGATGCCGCCGAGTGCGTAGGCGAGCTTTTCATCGCCGCTCATACCGGCGTATTTGCCGGCGTCCAGCTTGGCGACGGTCTCGAAGCCGCCGAGGTAGGCGAACGAGGAGCCGAGGAACGCGGGGACCTTCATCTTGGTGCAGACGTGGAAGAGGAGCGTGCCGAGGCCGGCGAAGAGCAGAGTGGTCTGGATGGAGAGCGGCAGGCCGTAGCCCTGCACGAGGATGGGGACGAGCACCGTCGCGCCAAACATGGCGAACATGTGCTGCAATCCCAGCACCAGCATTCTGGGGGTGCCCAGCTGGCGGGCGTCATAGATGGCTTCGTGTCCGAGTTCTTTCTTCATGTGATTTTCCCTCTTTCTTCTGATTTTGATGTATGTTCTTATTTGACCAAACGACTCAGCGCCCCGCGCGGGCAAAAAAAGAGACCGGTAAAAAATTACCGGTCAAAGGAAGCAATAGCATTATCAACAAAAACGGTGCTGATAAAAATAGAAACACCAGCAGGAAGGAATTTCTTTTTGTACACATACTGCGTCATGGCTGTGTCCTCCCTCGTTTGTTTCTTTTGCAAATGATACAGGACGGGAGAGGAAAAAGCAAGATGGGATTTTAGCCAAGAAACACGAAAGACGTTTGCCTCTTTTGTGCAATACGGCAAAGAACAGACGACGCTTTGTGCCGCGCCCACGCATTGACGGCGTGCGGAAAAGCTGATATAATCCATAATGACAGAATATGTGAACGTTCGAGGGACACCATGAAGAAGAACGAAAAGAAGGAACAGACCGCTCTGCACCGCAATAACCCCAACGTCCTCGGCCTGCGCGCGGACGTGGTCGAGCAGCGCATCACCGATACGCTGGAGACGAACTATATGCCCTACGCGATGTCGGTCATCGTCTCGCGCGCCATTCCGGAGATCGACGGCTTCAAGCCCAGCCACCGCAAGCTCCTCTATACCATGTATAAGATGGGACTGCTGAACGGCGCGCGCACAAAGAGCGCGAACATCGTCGGTCAGACCATGCGGCTCAATCCCCACGGCGACGCCGCCATCTATGACACGATGGTGCGCCTTTCCAAGGGCTACGGTGCGCTGCTGCACCCGTTCGTGGACTCCAAGGGCAACTTCGGTAAGGTCTACTCGCGCGACATGGCGTGGGCGGCGAGCCGCTACACGGAGGCAAAGCTCTCCGCCATCTGCGCCGAGCTGTTCCGCGACATCGACTCCGATACCGTCGATTTCATCGACAACTACGACAACACCATGAAGGAGCCGGCGCTGCTGCCGACGACCTTCCCGAACATCCTCGTGAGCGCCAATCAGGGCATTGCCGTCGGCATGGCGAGCCAGCTGTGCGGCTTCAACCTCGGCGAGGTGTGCGACACGACGATCGCCTACCTCAAGAATCCCGACTGCGACCTGACAGAGACGCTGCTTGCGCCCGATTTCCCGACCGGCGGCGAGGTCATCTGCGACGTCGACGCCCTGCGCGAAATTTACAACACGGGCCGCGGCGGCGTGAAGGTCCGCGCCCGCTGGCGCTACGACAAAAAGGAAAACCTCATCGAGGTCTATGAGATCCCCTACACCACCACCACCGAGGCGATCATGGATAAGGTCGCCGAGCTCATCAAGGCGGGCAAGGTCCGCGAGATCACCGATATGCGCGACGAGACCGACCTCAACGGTCTCAAGCTGACGATCGACCTCAAGCGCGGCACCGATCCTGACAAGCTCATGCAGAAGCTGATGAAGTCCACGACGCTGCAGGATACCATGTCCTGCAACTTCAACGTGCTCATCGCCGGAATGCCGCGCGTGATGGGCGTGCGCGAGCTGCTCGACGAGTGGTGCGCGTGGCGCACGGAATGCGTCCGCCGCCGCGTCTACTTCGTCATGAGCAAAAAGAAGGACAAGCTGCACCTTTTGAAGGGTCTCAAGCGCATCCTGCTCGACATCGACAAGGCGATCAAGATCATCCGCGAGACGGAGGCCGAGGCCGACGTAGTGCCGAACCTGATGATCGGCTTCGGCATCGACCAGGTGCAGGCGGAGTATGTCGCGGAGATCAAGCTGCGCAACATCAACAAGGAATATATCCTCAAGCGCGTGGAGGAGACGAGCGCCCTGCAGGACGAGATCGAGGATCTGGAGGATATTCTCGCCCGCCCCGCGCGTGTGAAGAAGATCATCGTCACCGAGCTGGAGGACGTGCGCAAAAAGTACGCCGAGCCGCGCCGCACCGGCATCGTCTACGGCCACGAGGTCGAGGAATACACCGAGGAGACCACGGTGGACGATTACGCCGTGTCCGTGTTCCTCTCCCGCGAGGGCTACTTCAAGAAGATCACGCCCGCCTCGCTGCGCATGAACGCGGAGCAGAAGTATAAGGAGGGCGACGCGCTCGCGCAGAGCTTTGAGACCTCCAACGCCGCCGAGGTGATGTTCTTCACCGACAGGTGCCAGGTCTACAAGACGCGCCTTTCGGACTTCGATGACACCAAGGCGTCCGCGCTCGGCGACTATCTGCCCGCAAGGCTCGGCATGGACGAGGGCGAGAGCGTCGTCTATATGGTGCTGCCCGGCGATTACCGCGGCTGGATGCTCTTCTTCTTTGAAAACGGCAAGGCCGCCAAGGTGGAGCTGTCCGCCTACCGGACGACCTCGAACCGCCGCAAGCTCACCGGCGCGTACTCGGATAAGTCTCCGCTGCGCACGGCGCTGTGCCTGCGCGAGGACTGCGAGCTGGCGGTCTACTCCACCGAGCCGCGCGTGCTGGTGTTCTCCACCGCGCTGCTGGGGAGCAAGACCACGCGCGCGACGCAGGGCGTCGCGGTGCTGACGCTCAAAAAGAAATTCACGCTCGACTACGCCTGCCCCGCCGAGGCGACCGGCATCGCCAACCTCGCCCGCTACCGCGCCCGCAGTCTCCCTGCGGTCGGCGCGCTCTTAAAGGCGGAGGACAGCGACGAAAAACAGATCTCCCTGATGGATTGAGAAAGGAAGTCATTGCTTGAAGCTGCTCAAACAGTATGTTTCCATCACGCTCGGCTGCGCGCTCATGGCGCTGGCCTTCGACTGGTTCTACGCGCCGAACGAGTTGACGCTCGGCGGCTTCACCGGTATCGCGCAGGTCATCAACTTCTTTGTGCCCGCGCTGCCGGTCGGCGTCACCGTCATCGTGCTCAACGCGCCGCTCTTTCTGATGAGCCTCAAGCGCTTCGGCAAGCGCTTTCTGGTGCGCTCATTCTTCGCCGTGGCGGCGAACTCGATCTTCATCGACCTCATCAACGCCGTCTGCACCTTTCAGCCGATGGATAAGCTCCTCGGCTGCATCTACGGCGGCGTGCTCGTGGGCGTGGTGGCGCTTTTGTTCCTCGTGACGCTGTTCGGCAATATGATCTCGTGGTCGATGGGCGTCAATTCGACGGCGGCGCTGGCGGCGGACCACAACGACATGCCGCGGGTGTTCGCCAAGCGCTGGGCAAAGAACGACATGCCCGTCGGCGCGGCGGTCACGTCGGGCGTCGTCGCCTCGTGCGTGTGTGTTTTGGGCGTGCTCATCGAGATGGCGTCGCCGGACTCGTCACTCTTCTGGAGCTTTTTCGCGCTGAATCTCGTGATGCTGCTTTTGAGCTATCTTCCCGTGTTTCCGGCGTTTTTGAAGCTGCGGCGCGAGGATGCGAAGACGCCGCGCCCGTTCCGCGTGCCGGGGTCTGACACGGCGC
>ENA-ORTS01002479-ORTS01002479.1-human-gut-metagenome-genome-assembly--contig:-NODE-2479-length-10863-cov-2.982976_pt1 | contig 10863 bp, 10 predicted proteins | sample MGYA00241911_ERZ509186 | MGnify/ENA primary metagenome ERZ509186 (study PRJEB26280, sample SAMEA2338852) | human gut metagenome | biome: human gut; feature: human-associated habitat; material: faeces...
CTAATACACAGGAATTAAAAATGGTTCAGGGTCCAGGGGTTAATATTTGTTCTGAATGCGCAATGATTGCTGTACAGTATTTAATTTTAAATGACAGGATGCCTTCTGCGGAAGCGCAGCAGATTCTTGATGCGTTTTGGGGGAAAGCCAGAAGATAATGATTAACCAGTCAAGAGAACTTAATCCATTTGAAGTAAAAGCCGAGCTGCTCAGACTTATTGCAGCTTATTCCAAATCAGGAAACGGCGAGCTGTCAAATTGTGATTTTTCGCTGCTTGACGCCCAGCAGAATAAAAAAATTATAGAAAAGCTTTTGTTTAAAGAGCTTATAAACATAAAAACCGGCAGTGAAAAAATTATAAGATTTCTTCTTGAAAGATACGTTGAACGCGAAGATTTAATTAATCAGCTGTGGGCTATTTTAAAAAATAATATGGCTTCAAGTGAAGTAAAAATAATTGTGTTGAGCTTTCTAAGAGAGCTGGAAACAGACTGGAAATATGAAGATTACAGTGAATATACTGAAGATCTTGATATAGTTGACGAAGATACAAAACAGCTTCTTGATACAGCAATAGTAAATCCGGAAGTACAGATTGACTTTCTTGATTTTTTAAACGCTGTCGATACAAAAGACAAAATTCTTTTGATAAAATCACTTGCTGATGATTATACTCAAGATGCTCTTGCAAATATCTTAGTACCGGTATTTTTATCACAGCCGGATTCAGAAACCGGCAGGGAAGCTCTCGGGCTTTTAGGAAATTCACGTTCCCAGCTGGCATACCACGCTCTTAATACAGCTTATGATTTTGTAAGTGATGATTTGAAACCGTTAATAAAGAAAAATCTTTCAATATTAAAACTTGCAGGAATAAGAGAAGATAATTCGCTTGAATTTTATAAAAAACTTCTTTCTAAAACTCGTCCTTACAGATGCTGTATAACCTATCCTGACGGACATGGAAACCAGGCGCTGATTTTTTCAAGAACTAATCCGGAAAAAAGAGTTCAGTTTGCAGCAATAGTAATGAACGATTATAACGGAATACGCGATTGTTTTGGATTTAATGATATTTCTGAATTTGAATGCGACAAAATTATTGAAAGATTTTATAAAGGGGAAAAATCACTTAGCATCTCTCCAAAAGCATTAAAAACAATCCTTTTGTACGCTGAAAAAATATCAAAGAAAAAAGCTAACAACTGGCTTCTTCCATATGAATATGTTTGCTGGAAAAACCTGCTTGCCGATATTGATTATGAAACAGATGACTTCAAAACTCTGCTTTCACAGCAATATGAGTTGAATAAACTTGATGAGGACAGTTTTGAAAAAATTCTCAACATAGATTTTATGGAACACTGGTTTCTTGACAGCGAGTACAGTACAGAATTTGAAGAATTTCTCGACAAAATGAACAGGATGCTGAAATCAGATATTAATGCAGTTGATTTTGACAAACTGGTTAACGAAAATAAAGATACAATATTTTACGATGAAGAGAAACATATCTGGCGGGAAAGACTTCTTGTATCAGCTTATCTTAAAATGTTAGACAAAAAACACGGCGAAGCAGAGCTTCTCTATAATCTTTATTTTGATGAAAAATATATCAATGAGCTCTATTTGAATATTTTGAGAAAAAGTGTCTATGAATATTATTTTTCATTAAAATTCAATACTGACGAAAATCAAAATCGTTTTACACTCGGAGAACTCGATTTGATTATTGAAAAAATCGAAGAAAAGTGGGTGAAAAATGTATAAAGTTATGGCGCTGGATGTAGGAACAAAAAGAATCGGGATTGCGCTGAGCGATTACCTTTTAATGCTTGCAAACGGTCATTCTTACATACCGCGCACACCAGAAGATAAAGCACTTGAAACAGTTTATAAAATAGCGAAAGAAAATAATGTAAAAAAAATTGTAGTCGGTGTACCTCTAAATATGGACGGAACAAAAGGCTCACAGGCACAAGACTGTATTGATTTTGCAGGAAAAATCGAAGGTTATGAAGTATTCTATGAAGATGAAAGATTAACCTCTGAAACTGCCGAGGAAAACCTGAGAAATAAAAAAATTAACTTCATAAAAGACAAAGGTTTAGTTGATATTGAGAGTGCTTGTATTATACTGGAACAGTACCTGTCAAGAAAACAATAACAGAACATATAAAAACAGAAAAGAGGCGTAAAATGGAAAAAGACGAAAAACAGTTAATTGAAACAGTTGATGAAGACGGAAAAGTTATTACATTTGAACTATTTGATATAGTTGAAGTTGATGAACAGGAATATGCCCTTCTTCTTCCTGCAGAAAAAGAAGGAGAAAGCGAAGATGATGAATTAATCCTCATGAGATTAACAAAAGACGGCGAAGATTACTTATTTGAAACAATCGACGATGACGATGAGTTTAATAAAGTCGCCGAATATGTAGAAAATATGGATGAAGAAGACGAGGAAGAATAATTGTTTGAAAAGTTTACGGAAAAAGCAATAAATGCAGTCGCTGAAGCACAAAAAATCGCTCAGGAGATGAATTCTGAATATATTTTGTCAGAACATCTTCTGCTTGCACTTGTAAAAGAAGCAAAGGGAATACCTTTGAAAATTTTTAAAAACTATAACATAAGTTATGAGGCTTTATTGGATGAAATCAGCATTAATTTAGAGATTTCAAAAGCAAAAAGCCCAAATATTGTGCCTAATTTCAGCCATCACGTAAAAAATATTCTTAAACATGCGCTTGATATAGCAAATAAATCAGGTAATCCGTCTATTCTTTATGAGCATTTATTCTTAGCCGTAATTAATGATAAAAATTCAAACAATGTCAAAACCCTTGAAAAATTAGGATTTGACATATATGCTTCCAGAACTCTGCTTCAAAAGCTGGTTCAAAAAAAAGTAAAAAAACTATATCATCCGGAAATTGACGATAACCGGGAAGTTGAACCTAACCGCTCCGAGGAAACAGACGCGTTGTTTGACAGTGCGGAATCAACAGCAGTATTTGAACGTGCAGTAGCAAAGCTCTCTGCTTCAAATTACGAAATTCTTGGAACAGAACAAATTGTATCTTCAATTCTTGAAGATACAGATGCAGAACTTACAAAAATTCTTGCACAGAACGGCGTGACCGAAAAACTTTTTGATGAAAAACTAAAAAATATACAATCAAGGCAGGCTGAGTATGAAGGCAGACAGATAATTTTTACGCCTAACGCTTTTACAATAATGAACTCTGCACTTCAAACAGCAAAAGAACTAGGCTCATCCGTTGTACTTCCCGAGCATATTATACTTGGTGTGCTAAAGACTAAAAAAGGTCTTGCATATGAAATTTTTAAAGAATTAAAAATTTCTGATGATGACCTGGCGCACAGCATAATAAAACCAATAGAAAAACAGATGCCGCAGACGCTTACAATTTTACGTCTGGCAAAAGAGGAAGCAAGACGATTGGGACGAAATGTTGTCGGTACAGAAATGTTTCTTCTTGGAATTATAGGAGAAGCTGCCGGTGTTGGGGCGCAGGTTCTTGCCGAACTGGAAATTAATATCAAAGATGCACGTAAAACAGTAGAACAGCTTATAGGTTTTGGAAACGAGTATTACGATAAAGAAATTGTATTCACAAAACGTGCAAAAAGAGTTCTTGAAGCCGCCTGGGAGCTTGCAAAGAAAGAACGCAAATCCAGAATTGAATCAGCACACATGTTGCTTGCACTAACAACAGAACCAACCTGTATTGCAATGAAAGCACTTGAACTGCTAGGGGTTGACGCAGTAGAGATAAGAGAAGGCGTTAAAAAGTTTAAATAATGAACAACATTGTTGAAACTGTTAATTCATTCTTAGAAAAATACAGGATAAAATCATCCGGTAAAAAGATACTGCTCGGGTTTTCCGGCGGTTATGATTCGCTATGTCTTTTGAATATCTTAAAGGAATTGAAAGTTCCGGTTGCTGCAATCCACTTAAACCACAACTGGCGGGGGGAAGAAAGCAAAAAAGATGCTGAATACTGCCGGGAATTTTGCGAAAAAAACAATATTGAATTTTATATAGAAACACTGCCTGATAATATTCCAAAAACAGAAACAGCCGCAAGAGAGGCAAGGTATAAATTCTTTAAAAAATGTGCGGAAAAATTTAACAGCGACTATTTTTTTACTGCCCATAATGCAGACGATAATGCTGAAACCGTTCTATACAGAATAATAAAAGGAACAGGGCTGTCAGGTCTTTCAGCTATACAGGAAAAACGCGGAATTTTTTACCGTCCACTCTTATCAGTTTCGCGCTCAGAAATCGAACAATATTGTATGGATAATAATTTACAGCCGAATATTGACAGCTCGAACGAAAATATCAAATATAAACGTAATCTTATCAGACAAAAAATTCTTCCTCTGTGTGAAAATATCAATCCTAAATGCAAAGATGCACTAAATTCCCTGTCAGAAATAGCTGCACAAGAAAATGAACTTCTTGAGGAATATATTAATAACAAGAAAGCAGAAATTGGAAATTCAACAAAAAAATTTCTGAAAGCCTCAACTGCTGTGCAAAACAGAATTATTTACGAAATATTTGTCAACAACAACATAGATTATAACAAAACTTCAATTTTACGAATAAAAAATTTTGTAATAGAAAACGCCGGTTCTAAATCAGGAAAAAAGTGTACAATAACAAAAAATATTTTTATGTTTGTAAATGAAAAATATTTTGAAGTAATAAGCAGGCAGGAACTCTCAAAAAAAGAAATCAGCATAAAAAAAGAAGGGGATTTTGAAATTGACGGTTACATTTTTTCCATAAAAAAATGCTCAAAACTTCCCTCAAAGTTTCCGAATGACATAGATTATACAGCATATGTTGAGCTGCCGGAGGTTAATTTTACTCTTCGCACAAGACGTGACGGTGATATTATCCGCCCTCTGGGCACAGATGGAACACAAAAGTTAAAAAAATATCTTACTAACAAAAAAATACCCAAGCACATAAAAGATGAAATGCTGTTTCTTTGCAGAGGGAATGAGGTTCTATGGGCAATCGGCACAGGAATAAGCAGCACTATAAAAGTTGAAACAAAACCAACTCATGTGCTAAAATTAGTAAAAAAGGAAGGTTAGTTATGTTAGATATAAAGCTTGAAGATATAAAAGTATTGTTTAGCGAAGATGAGCTTCAAACAAGAATTAAAGACCTCGCCGGAGAGCTTAATGAGTTTTATCAGGGCGAAGAAGTTTATGCGATATGCGTTTTAAAAGGCGCTGTAATGTTTGCAATCGACCTTGTTAAATCACTTGATATGCCATTAAAAATGGAATTTATACGGCTTTCAAGCTATGGCACCGGGAGAAATACAACCGGTAAGGTTAATGCAGTTGATATATCGCTTCCGGATTTGAACGGCAAAAATGTACTTATTATTGAAGATATAATTGATACAGGCTTAACTGCCAAGTTTTTGATGGATTTTATTGCCTGTAATTTTAAAACTAAATCAACAAAATTCTGCTCGCTGCTTGATAAGAAAATATCCAGAAAAACTGAGATAGAACCTGATTACTATGGATTTCACGTTGATGATAAATTCGTTGTAGGCTACGGGCTTGACTATGAAGGTTATTTCAGAAACCTCAGATTTATAGGCTATGTGGAGTAAAATTTGGATAAAAGCAACTTTTTTGAAAACGCAATCTGCAATATAAATGAATTTTATATGCACCAGTACAATGAAGCCAATGCAGAAAAGCTTATTTTTGAAACACTTAATAAGCTTATACAATTTAGCTGCGGCAGAATTTATATACAAAATCTTGATGAGTGCGAGGTTAAATATAAATACGGAAGCTCCTCCTGGGGAAATTCCATTAGAGAAGATTTAAGCATAAACGGGTGTAAATTCGGTTATATTGAAATTAGCAGGGAAAACAGCTTTTCTTATGAGGAAATAACCGTATTTAAGACATGTTCGGTCATCATCGCAAATATTATAAAAGATATTGAACTGTCAGAAATAGTAAAGATGCAGGTGAAAGCGCTTCAAGACGGGATAGAGGAAACAAAAAGACAAAACAAGAAAATCATAGCAGCAGATAAGGTTAAAAATTCATTTCTTGCAAATGTATCGCATGAGCTTCGCTCGCCTCTTAATTCTATTTTAGGCTTTTCTGAACTGCTTCAGGAACAGTTTACAGGCAAACTTAATGAAAAACAGCTGGAATACGTATCTGATATACGAATTGCCAGCCTTCACCTTCTCGGCATGATTAATGAAATTCTTGATATATCAAAAATTGAATCAAATGCCGTCAAACTAAACTTAACAGAATTCAGACTTAAACAAAATGCCGAAGAAGTATTAAACATCTTAAAGCCGCTTTATGAAAAGAAAAATATAAGTACCTCCTTGAATATACCGGAAGAAATAATCATCAGGGCAGATTACCAGAAAATTCAGCAAATATTTTTCAATCTTATAAACAATGCAATAAAATTTACTCATGAAAATGGTAAAATTTCAGTTTCATCAAAAACTGCTTCAAATAATTTAATAATATACGTGTCAGATAACGGTATAGGAATAGAGAAAAAATATTTAAATAAAATATTCAAAAAATTTGTACAGGTTAATCAAGAAGCCTCAAAAGAGAGCTCAACAGGGTTAGGATTAACTATTACAAAGGAACTGGTCAAGCTGCATGGTGGAACAATCAGCGTTGAGAGCAAACCGGCAGAAGGAACAACTTTTATTATAAAAATTCAAAATGTTGTAATTTAACAAAAAAAATGATAAAATAAAATTAGTTATGAGATTTGGAGGTATAAAGGGTGGCATCTATCAAAGACGCATATCAAAGTACAATAGGAGAGAGTTTCACAGGGTTGAAACTTATATTATGGGCAATCCCGTTATTCTGGTTCAGAGAATGGATTTTTGCAGATAAGCCGAATATTGCTTTGATTTCGACTGTCGGAGCTGCTTTTTTAATACTCATTTCCGGATTTCTTGTTGAAATATCTTACAATACCATTGCTAAGAACTCTGAAATCGTTCCGGGGGCAAACTTTTTGTCTATGGGCTTTAACGGCTTTTTAGGGCTGCTTGCAACTGGTGTATATGCAGCAATCTGCTACTTCGGAGCGAATTTTGCATGCGGCTTTGTCAAAACCGGAGATGCTGCAATAGATATGACCTTAGAAATAATGATATGGTTTATTTTCTTAGGATTTGCCTTTGCTGGATATATTATTTTTATAAGACGTCTAAATGTATTTGAAGCATACAATCCTATCAAATTTATGAAAGCCTATCCTGAAGCTTTTTTAAGCGGTGCATTTTTAGTAGTAAAACTTGCAATTATAAATGCTATTCTAGTCGGTTTTATCAGCTATTTGTTCTGGTTATTTCTTGGATTTGATAATTACCTTATAAAATTTATATGGTGTATAACTATTATGTACAATCTTGTTATCGGTGCAAATTACCTTGCACAGCTGAGTGAAGAAATCTTTGCCTTTGAAGAACGGTTAAACGAAAGAAACTAATTAACCATTTCTCTAAGTTTCTTCAACTTGTCGCGAATCTCTGCCGCACGTTCAAAGTCAAGAATTTTAGCAGCTTTGTGCATGTCTTTTTCGAGCTTGTCGATAAGTTTTGGAAGCTCTTTCTTATCAATACCCATATCAACCATTTCTTCTGCAACAATATCTTCAAGTTCGCGATAGCTTGCAACAAGAGAGAGCAGGTTATTCTCAATAGGTTTTTTAATAGTTTGCGGTACAATACCGTATTTTTCATTATATGCAAGCTGAATTTCACGTCTGCGGTTTGTTTCATCAATCGCCTTCTGCATTGATTCCGTCATTCTGTCGGCATACATAATAACTTCACCACAAGCGTTTCTTGCAGCACGCCCGATTGTTTGTATAAGACTGGTTTCTGAGCGCAAAAAGCCTTCTTTATCGGCATCCATAATCGCAACAAGCGAAACCTCAGGAATATCCAGCCCTTCTCTCAAAAGGTTTACACCAATAAGTACATCAAACTCACCCAGTCGTAAATCTCTCAGAATTTCCACACGTTCAAGAGATTGGATTTCACTATGAAGATACCTTACCTTTATACCTTCCTGTATAAAAAAGTCTGTCAAATCCTCTGCCATCCGCTTTGTAAGTGTTGTAATCAGTACTCGCTCATTCTTTTCAGTACGTTTTTTAATCTCTTCTTTTAAATCGTTAATCTGGGTATCAATAGGACGAACATGAATTTTCGGATCAACAAGCCCTGTAGGTCTGATAATTTGTTCAACCATCTGTTCTGAAGTTTTACGCTCAAACTCGCCTGGAGTTGCTGAGATATAAATCTTTTGTCTTACCTTTGAGAAAAATTCATCATTTGTAAGCGGTCTGTTATCTTTCGCACAAGGGAGGCGGAAGCCGTATTTTATCAGAGTGTCTTTTCTTGCAGCATCGCCATGGCTCATGCCTTTAAGCTGCGGAAGAGTTACATGGGATTCATCAACTACAGTCAAAAAATCACCCTGGAAATAGTCAAGAAGGGTAGCCGGAGCAGAGCCCGGAGGTCTTCTCTCAATAATTCTTGAATAATTTTCAATACCTGAACAATACCCCATTTCCTTAATCATCTCTATATCATATTTTACTCTTTGCTCCAGACGCTGAGCTTCAACCAGCTTGTTTTCATTATTTAATTCAGCAAGCCTGCATTGAAGCTCCTGCCGTATTAGCCCAATAGTATCATCCACATTCTCATCATATGAAAGATAGTGTACTGCCGGATAAATCACAGTCTTATCAGGCATTTCAAGTATTTCACCTGATACATTGTCAATTCTGACTATTTTTTCAATCTCATCGCCGAAGAAATAAATTCTGGTAACTATTTTTTCATAAGCAGGCATAATTTCAACAATATCACCACGAGCTCTGAATGTTGAACGTTCAAGCACTAAATCATTTCTTGTATACTGAACGCTCACAAGATGGTTTAACAACGCATCTCTGTCAATTTCATCTCCTACTTTAAGCTCAACAGAACCTCTGAAATAATTTTCCGGCAGCCCCAAACCATAAATACAGCTCACTGAGGCAACTATAATGACATCATTTCTCTCATAAAGGCTTCTTGTGGTATTGTGCCTTAAACGGTCAATTTCTTCATTAATAGAAGCTGATTTTTCAATATACGTGTCAGTACGCGGAATATAAGCCTCCGGCTGGTAGTAATCATAATAACTGATAAAATATTCAACAGCATTATCAGGGAATAATTCTTTAAATTCATTATAAAGCTGCGCAGCAAGCGTTTTATTATGTGCAATAATAAGGGTAGGTTTCTGTATGCGTTCTATAACATTTGCAATAGTAAACGTTTTACCGGAGCCTGTAATACCCAGCAATGTCTGGGCATCATCACCAGCTTCAAGTCCGTTTACAAGCTGATCAATTGCCTTTGGCTGGTCGCCGGCAGGAGCATATTTAGAATTTATTTTAAATTTACGTTCCATAACAAAAGTGTATATCAAAATTTAATAAAAATACAACTGGCAAATTTTAATATTTACGGATATTATATATGCAGATAAGGAATTCCAAAATTGCTTCATGCGATAAAAAACAGTACTAATTTTACAAGCATAACTTCCATACTTCACCCAAAAGAAAAGAAGGAGAATAAGAGTAAATATCACGATCCTCTTAATAACTGGTGGGTAAAAGGAGCTACATACACAAATGAAATAGGTACTACAATCCATGAAATTTCACCAAGACTGGCGCAGATATTGTGGATACCATCAATAATGTACCTTGGTGCTGATATTTATGATAAATACAAAAATGACAAAAATCATTACAAACCAAGCGGCAAAAGAGGGCTTGAACGGGTTATCTATCAGGGTGTTGCAGGATTTTTGCTGCCTTCCGGCGCAATTTATTTGGGTCAAAAACTTACATCTCCGGTGATAAAGCTATTTAACAGAGGATTAAGTGTTAATGCACGTGAGAATACTCTAAAGCATATGAGAGATGCTGTTAATCAGTGTATCGGCGACATATACGATGACAAAACGAGGTTCAAAGATTTTATGTTAACCTCACTGGAGAACAAAATTACGTCATGCCGGAATGAAAAACAAACTGACGGAGTTTTGAAGAAAATAATTAAGTTCAACAGCGGCGCTTATGCTCTTGCAAATGAGGACAAAAATAAAATATTAGATTTCGCAAACAAAAACATTGATAAGCTGTTTGATGTTCAGCAGACGCTGCGTAAAGGCAAAAAGCCAAAAGAAATCTCTAATTCCTGCTATAAAAAATACTTAAAAGAAGTTCCTGTGCTAAGAAGAATGTACGGACAGGACAATGCAAACCATTCTATAGGATTTGTATTAAAGCATTATGAGAGTAAACAGCTTCTAAAAACAAAAATATTAAAAACAATAGGCGGTTTAATATCTCTTGCAGTATTATTAAAGCCAATTGACTATTTTGTTTCAAAAATTCTTATGCCAAAATTTGTAGATCCAGGCATAACAAGATTTAACGCAGCTTTGCTGGAAAGAAGCTTGTTGAAATCACACATAAAAAATACAGAGCAAAAACAGCAGCAAAAGCAGGTAAGTTTTACTGATAGCGTGCAAGAAAAGAGCCGGAATTTTTCACAGGAAGAGCCTCAGGCTTCTGAAGAACAGGTTCTGCTAAACCCTCAGGTTGAAGAGATACCGGTTCCGGAACTTCAATAGCCGTAAGAACAAGAGAGCCGGCCTTATTCAGTGACAAGGCTGAGATTGATTTTAATTTACAATCATCTACAAACA
>ENA-ORTS01002481-ORTS01002481.1-human-gut-metagenome-genome-assembly--contig:-NODE-2481-length-10861-cov-3.482140_pt1 | contig 10861 bp, 10 predicted proteins | sample MGYA00241911_ERZ509186 | MGnify/ENA primary metagenome ERZ509186 (study PRJEB26280, sample SAMEA2338852) | human gut metagenome | biome: human gut; feature: human-associated habitat; material: faeces...
CAGGCAATCTGGAATGAATTTTGGCTACGTTACTGAGAACGGAGTGAACAGTAACGTATACTAAGCCCTGTTTACATATATTGTAAATGGGGCTTTTCAAAAAGAACGAAATGTGCTATCATGTATTTATCTAATCTATACGTGATGAAATTCTTTCATCACATTTTCCATTTTTATTTTAAACGAATTGTGAATATCTGCTTGGCTCAGATAAACTGCGGAGCAGTTATTCGGTTATGAGCAAGTAGCGAATCTGATGATTTTATCTGTTTGACAATTGAACAGGAGGTGAACCAGTGAATTTATCTGGAACTGTATTAAAAGGGCGTTACTGTATTCTGGATCCTGTTGGAAAAGGCGGCGGAGGGAAAGTTTACCTTGCCAGAGACCTGGAACTGGGCGTTTTGTGGGCGGTAAAAGAAATACCGGTATCCGACAAAAGTGAAGCCCGTATGCTTTTGAAACTTTCGCATCCGTCTTTGCCAAAGATGATAGATTACATAGAAGATAACCGAAAATGTTACCTTGTTATGGAATATGTCAGGGGAAAATCTCTGGGTGAGTATTTAAGAGGCGGAAAACATTTTTCCATAAATGAAATCGTTAAATATGGAATGGAGATTTCAGATGTATTCTCCTATTTTCATGGTCGGAAACCACCGGTTTATTATGGAGATCTGAAGCCTGACAATCTGATGCTGGGTGAGAATGGAAGATTATATCTGATCGATCTGGGCGGTGCTGTAAACGGATATAAATATCATCATAAAGTATGTACAGGCACTGCCGGTTTTGCTGCGCCTGAACAATATGAGGGAAAGATAAATGCAGCAACAGATATTTATACATTTGGAAAAACATTATCTGCCTTATGTGGAAAAACAGATTGTCTGTTATTCATCCGAAACATGTCATTATTCTGGCTTATTTTCAGATGCTGCATGAAGAAACCGGAAATGCGTTATCAAAATATGAAGACTGTACAGAAAAAACTAAGCAGAATCTGGAAGAGACAAAATCAGAGTAAAATTAAAAACATGTTGGTTTTGGCAGGGAGCAGTATTGCTTTTGCAGTAATAACTGTTTTTCTTCTGTTTAGTTCTGATCTGGTATCCGGCTCCAAAACATTTGATTTTTATGAAGAGCTAACTGATATTACAGACCTTTATTATCAGGAAGAATTTCAAAACGGCAGTAAAGCGGACAGGGAAAAAATTTGTGAACAGGCAGATACCGGACTGCGGAAATTACAAAAACAATGCACTGAAAAAGAGGAGTCCAGAAAGATATTACAGCTTCTGGCAGTAAACAGTGAGTACCAGGAAAATTATGAAAATGCAGGATTCTACTATGAGCAAATGCTTCTTTATGATGAAACTTACAGAACCGGATACGGTGAATATGGAATGTTCCTGTTCCGTACCGGGCAAAAGGAAGCCGGTCAGGCACTATGGACAGAATATAAGTCGAAAGAAACAATGTTAGACGATACAGTCAGCAGAAATCTGAGATTGTGGGAAAAGGAGATGACTAAGAGTGAAGAAAAATCATAACAGACTCTGGATTGTGACATTTGTATGTTTATGTCTGTGTCCGACTTCGACTATCTCTGCCATGCAGATGGGAGGTTTTGATATTGATGTAGGAAATGGAGAAAACAGCAGCTGGCAATGGCATGAGGAACAGCAGTGGAATCAGAGCAGTTGGGAGAATACGTGGGAAAATAACCGGCAGACTGGAGACAACACATCAGAAACTCCTGTACAGAACGATCAGGCCCAGGACAATGGATATCAGTATGATTCTGATATAGAAAACGGAACACAGGATAATATACAGCAATGGGATGGTGTACAGCAGAATAACACTGACTGGAATAACAGCAGTCGATGGAACAATAATTCTCAGTGGGATAATAATTCTCAGAATAATAATGCCCAGAATAATAACGTTCAGAGTAATAATGCCCGGAATAATAATTCTGCATGGAACGCTCAACCTCAGACAGATAACAATATGCAGATAACATCCCGGACGGATAATGAATCCGCTGTTAAGATATCAGAAAAACCCACCCCAACATCAATACCTGTACCAACACCTAAACCTGCGAAAAATCCGAAGCCGACAAAAACACCCAAATCAACTCAGCCCCCAACTCCTAAGCCGTCAAAAAAGAAAAATAAGAAGAAACAAAATAAAGCAAAGAAAACAGAAAAAGAAAACAAGAATACAGGTAATTCCAAAGTGTTTCAGAATAAAGAAAACCAGGGGGATACTGTTGAATACACGCATGTAAAAGATGAAGCTGTTAAGTTTCATTGCACACAAAATACAGATAGTTTTCATACCCCGCGAATTCAGATAATATCCCGGGGCTCTGTTCAGATTCTTTCTTTTCGGCTTAACAAAACAGAATGTCCCTGGCATCGGGAAGGAGACTGGATCATACCGGATACGGAAGATGAAAATGTAAAAGAAATAGAATTGTTGGTTATCTCTCAAGGCGGAAAGCTGATAAAAATGAATCCCCGGATTTTTTCCTCATAGACGCTTCAGGAAAACAATGCTATAATTTATCATATTATATCAATTTTTCTGAGACAGGAGGAACCTATGTACAAAGTAATTTTGTTTGATTTAGATGGAACATTAACAGAATCCGGAGAGGGTATCACGAAATCTGTTCAGTATGCACTGGAGAGAATTGGAAAGCCTGAACCGGACCTTGAGAAACTGAAGGTTTTCATAGGACCGCCGCTTATGGAGATGTTTATGCAATATGCACAGATTGATGAGGCAACCGCAAAACAGGCGGTGGAAATTTACAGAGAACGCTATTCTGTGACAGGAATCTTTGAAAATGCCGTATATCCGGGAATTGAGAACATGCTGGCACAGTTGGAGAAGAAAGGATATATTCTCGCAGTAGCATCCTCTAAACCGGAAGTATATGTGAGACAGATCCTGGATCATTTTGGACTTACCCGGTACTTCACAGAAATCGGCGGAAGCGAATTGAATGGTCGAAGAACAAACAAGACAGAAGTGATCGAAGATGTTCTGAAACGTCTGAATATGGACAAACACAGAGATCAGGTTATTATGGTTGGAGATAAAGAACATGATGTATACGGAGCACGCAAAGCTGGCCTGGAATGTATTGCAGTTTCTTTCGGATATGGAACTGAAGAAGAGCTTAAACAGGCAAAACCTCTGAAAATCGTTGATTCTGCAGAAGGAATCGTAGATTTTTTCGCCTGAGCCCTCTGCGAAAACAAAATATTGTTTCTAAAATCTGGAGGGCAGGATATCCGGCAGGAATCCATTTTGTGATTTCGCAGATCGTTGCAGGGACTGCGTTGGCAGTATTTGCAAGAACAGCAGGAAATTCGGCAGAGACATACTATAATTACACGATTTTTCTCACAGGCTTAACAGGAATCCTGGCTATGATCCCGGCATTGTATTTTTATCGAAGAGATAAAGTTAGAAGAATTGCCAGCGGTCTGATCCCGGCGCAGAAAAAAATACCGCTTTCTATATCGGAAACAGTTCTTTTACTTCTGGCAGGAGCCGGATTTGCACAATATGGAAACTTCCTGATGGCAATACTTCAGTCATTTATCAACAGCAGCACCTATCAGGAGAGCATGACCAGAATTACAGAAGGAAAATCACTTCTTATGATGATTTTCTGGATGGGAATTATTGCACCTGCGGCGGAGGAAATGATCTTCCGCTGGTTAATCTATCTGCGTCTGCGTGACTGGCTGAAGATGCCGGTGGCAGCAGTGATTTCCGGGCTGATATTTGGTATCTATCACGGAAATATCGTACAGGGAATTTACGCAAGTATCCTCGGAACTGCATTTGCATGGATACTGGAAATGAGTGGAAATATTTACAGCAGTATGCTGCTCCATATGGGAGCAAACATCTGGTCACTGCTTATCTCAGAATATGCACTGGATTTGTATTCCATGAAATATGGGGTACAGATTCTCATATTGATCTATCTGATTCTGTTGATCAGTGTGGTATATTGCCTTACCCATTTCGAAAAGATGTGCAGTATAAGAAAAAAGAAAAGAATGATATAAAAATAGAGACAAGATAAAGACATCTGCAATTGTGGAATGACAGTACACATGCAGGTGTCTTTGTTATTAGAAAAAAGATTATGTTAAGGCAAAAAGAAAATAATCAGTATACGGAAATTTAGATGTACTGGAAAGAGTAAAACCTAACAGTTTGATTAGGATTCGGAAATAACCTTTTACTGAATTAAACAGAGAATATCTGTTTGACAAATAAGTATTTAGCTATTAAGTACTTGACAGATACAACAGTATTCTGTATTATGAATGTATCAATACAACTAATACACTAAGTACACACATAAAATAAAACAACACATCATGAAACACGTAACAGAAAGGAGGAATTACCAGTGATTGTTTTGGATTATCAGGACAGGCGTCCAATCTATGAACAGGTTACAGATAAATTTCAGATCCTAATCCTGAACGGTGTCCTGCCGCCGGGATCGCAGATGCCATCAGTAAGGCAGCTTGCCACAGAACTGTCCGTCAATCCCAACACGATCCAGCGTGCATATATGGAGCTGGAGAAACTGGGACTGATCTATCCTGTAAAAGGCAGAGGAAATTTCGTAGCAGACAGCTCTCAGGTACAGAAGATAAACAGAGAGAGCTACCGAAAAGAATTCACAGCACTGATACAGAAAGGCAGAAACACAGGATTCAACAGAGAGGAACTGGAGAAAATGCTTGCGGAAATCTTTGAAAAGGAGGACGAATCATGATAGAGATCAGAAACTGCAGTAAAGCTTTCGGAGAGATCCATGCCATTGACCATGTATTAATGGAAATCGGTGAACGCCAGATTTTCGGACTGGTAGGGACCAACGGTGCAGGAAAGAGCACGCTGCTTCGAATGGCTGCCGGAGTGATAAAGCCGGACGAAGGAGAAATCCTGGTGGATCAGGAACCGGTCTATGAGAATGAAAAGATAAAACAGCAGATATTTTACATTTCAGACGGTGGATATTTTCCACAGGGATATACGGCAGCAGATCTGAAAGATTTCTACAGAGAATATTATCCGGACTTTATGACTGACCGTTACAGTAAATTAATGGACCAGTTTCATCTGGATGAGAAACGCAGGATCAGTTCCTACAGCAAGGGAATGAAGAAACAGCTTCTGGTCATTATGGGAATCAGTGCAGGGACAAAATATCTGTTATGCGATGAAACGTTCGATGGACTTGATCCGGTCATGCGTCAGGCAGTAAAGAGTCTGTTTGTGTCTGAAATCATGAATCGGGATTTTACCCCGGTGATCGCATCTCATAATATGAGAGAACTGGAGGACGTGTGTGACCATGTAGGACTCCTGCACAAAGGAGGAATTCTTTTATCCAGAGAACTGGAAGACATGAAATTCCATATCCATAAGATCCAGTGTGTACTGCCGGATCAGACAAAAGAAGAAGCACTTTTGAAAGAATTGGACGTTTTAAAGAAAGAACATCAGGGATCACTTCTGATACTTACTGCAAGAGGGACCAGAGAAGAAATACTTCAGAAAGTACAGACACAGAATCCAATATTCTGCGAAGTGATTCCATTGACACTGGAGGAGATATTTATCAGCGAAACGGAGGTGGCAGGCTATGAAGTCAAAAACATTTTCTGGTAGATCATTAAGAAGCAGCTTAAAAGGCAGTACCTGGATTCTGGTGCTGTTGTTACTGGGGTTTATGGTTGCATTTCCGGTAGCAGAACTGATGCTGATCGGAAATCAGACGGATGAAATCCACAGGATGACTTTTGCCATGATCTGTTCCTATCTGATAGTTCCAGGCTTTTTGGTTACAATGCTTGCGGCCGTTGTAAATGCCCTGAATGAATTCTGGTATCTTTTTTCCAGAGATAAGATTGATTTTTATCACAGTCTTCCGGTAACAAGAAGCAGGTTCTTTTGGGAAAAAGCAATCAGAGGTTTGGTGCTGTATCTGGTTCCATATGTGATCATGGAACTGATCACAATGGCGATCGCAGTCAGCAAAGGACATGGTAGTCATCTGATCACGGTAGCGGGGAAAATGTTTCTGGAACATTTGCTTATGTATCTGCTGCTGTATTTCGGAGCAGTGTTGGCACTGGCAATTGCGGGAAATATTCTGGCAGGTATTCTGTCATTATGCTGTGTTTACCTTTACGGACCGGTACTGGGCATTCTTTTATGGGTGCTGGAAATGATGTATTTCAGAACGAATATGGGACTTAAAGAGGGAATGGCAGAAAAGATATCTGTTTTTCTTTCACCTGTATCTATTTCCGTGGCATTGCGGACTTATTCAGGACAAAAGAATTTCTGGATCATTATAGTGGGCGGGATACTGCTTCTGATTGTTCTGGCAGTATGTGCATATCTGGCATATACAAAGCGTCCAGCTGAGAAAACAGGAAAATCTTTTGTTTACGGATTTCTGGAACCAATCCTTTTGTTTATGGTCGTAATCCCTGCTGCTCTGGCAATTGGAACGATGTTTGCGCTGATCGGACCGGAAGAGAACAGGACTGGCTGGTGGATATTCGGGCTTGTGCTGGGGACAGTTGTATTTTATGGAATTTTGCAGGTTATTTTTGCAATGGATTTCCGTAAAATGGCAGCACATAAGCTGCAGCTTCTGCTTTTGGGAATATGTGTAGCTGTCAGTGCCTGGATATTACACACAGATGCCATCGGATATGATACAAGAATTCCGACAATGGCAAAAACTGAGGGAATCAGTCTGAATCTGGAGTGGATAGGAACTGAGAGTGTGAATGAACCGCAGATGGAAGTGAGTTCTGGTTCATATAAACTGGACAGACTCTTTTATTTTATGGGCGGAAATTATGGCAGATGGACAGATGCAGGAATGTCAGATAAAATCTATGAAGTGTTAAAAGAAATTGCGTCTTATCAGAACAGTAAGGAGTGCAGCGGAACAGAAATAGGAGTTCAGTTTAAAAAGAAGAGCGGTTTCGATATTACCAGACAATATATAGTGACAGCGGAGCAGCTTGGCAGACTGCTGGAAGCATGCTATGAGCAGGGAACATTAAAAGATAATAAATATGATATTCTGGAAAAGTACAGACAGAAAGTGTCTTTTATAACAGTAGATCCTTTAAATGAATTAGATGATCAGTACTCTGTAACATTGGAAAAATCTGACAGTCAGAAGCTGCTGGATCTGCTGAAACAGGATATAGCAGAAGCCTCACCGCAGGAACTTATAGGAATCCCGTGTGGACAGATGGAGCTTTACGCTACTTCCTATGCAGATATGGATGAGCATATTGCACCGGAATCCTATGCAGAAGTAGGAAGATATATTTTCCCGACATTTAAGCGGACACTTGTTTTCCTGAAAGAAAAAGGTTATGCTTTTGTTATGGAAAAAGAAAATCTGAAACAGTACGATTATTCAGTGACATATAATGCAGAAGAAATGGATGTCACAGATTCTGAACAGAAAGAAGAATTAGCCCAGAGCCTGATCCGTGAATTGGAGTGTCCGGCATGGCTGGAAACGGAGGCGGGTGTGAGTGTGAAAGTGGCTCTGAACAGTACAGAGTCTGCCGGAGAATCGCTAAACGGAATAGAGTTTGCTGTACTGAAAGCGAAAGAGCCGGAATTTATAAAGAAAATAGTAGAAACTGGCGAGGAAGAAGAATGAAGAAAGCAGTTCGTCTGGACAAGTTCCTGGCAGATGCAGGAGCAGGAACCAGAAGTGAGGTAAAAAAATTTATTCAAAAAGGAAAAGTCCAGGTCAATGGTGTGCCTGCAAAGAAATCGGAGATCAAGGTCAGTGAAGAAGATGAAGTGGTTCTGGATGGAAATAGAATTTCCCAGGCACCGGAATTTGTCTATTATCTTCTGCACAAACCGGCAGGGTATGTTAGTGCCACAGAAGATAAGCGGGACAAAACAGTGATGGAACTTGTAGCATCAGACAGAAAAGGCCTGTTTCCGGTGGGAAGACTGGACAAAGATACGGAAGGACTGCTTCTGATCACAGACGACGGAGCACTGGCGCATGAATTGCTTTCTCCAAAGAAACATGTGGACAAGACCTATTATGCGGTTACAGACGGATGTATGACCAAAGAGGATGTGCAGCGCTTCGCAGATGGTCTGGAAATCGGAGAAAAAAATCCCACAATGCCGGCAAAACTGGAGATCCTCAGTACAAGAAAAGTTGAAGAGACAGAACTGGAACAGTATCCGTCAGGATGGTCCTCAGAAATTCATCTTACAATTAAAGAGGGAAAATTTCATCAGGTCAAGCGAATGACAGAAGCAGTAGGAAAGAAAGTCGTCTATCTGAAACGAATTTCCATGGGAGTATTGACATTGCCGGATGATCTCAAAAAAGGCGAATGCCGACAGTTGACTGCAGAAGAAGAAAAGAGATTAAAAGAAAGTGTTGTCATAAAATAAGTAAAATTGTAAGAATACATGGTTGATTGTCCGCTGATATAATGGACATTATAACATGTGTCGGTAAAGTGCAGGAAACTGAGTTTGTCAGAAGCAGATCAGAACCTGGAAGAAACTGTAAAAATAATAAAAAATTTGCAAAAAACCCTCTTTACATGGAGGGTTTTTGTATGCTATACTACAGAAGTTGCGAGTCATGCGCATCTATTGCGCGTGCAAAAATATACACGTTCGGAGATTCCCGCGGATGGTGCCCTGCGGTGTGAGGCTGGGTCCCCAGGAAAAAGAACCGGGCGGAAGAAATTAACCAAAAAGGAGAACAAACATGAGCGTTATTTCAATGAAACAGCTTTTAGAAGCAGGCGTACATTTCGGACATCAGACAAGAAGATGGAACCCTAAAATGGCTCCATACATCTACACAGAGAGAAACGGTATCTACATTATCGACTTACAGCAGTCTGTAGGTATGGTTGACGATGCTTACAATGCAATCGCTGATATCGTAGCAGACGGTGGAAGCATCTTATTCGTAGGAACAAAGAAACAGGCTCAGGATGCTATCAAAACAGAAGCAGAGCGTTGCGGACAGTTCTATGTAAACGAGAGATGGTTAGGTGGTATGCTTACAAACTTCAAAACTATCCAGAGCCGTATTGCAAGACTGAAACAGATCGAAGCTATGGAAGCTGATGGAACATTTGACGTTCTTCCTAAGAAAGAAGTTATTGAGCTGAAAAAAGAACTTGCAAAATTACAGAAAAACATCGGCGGTATCAAAGAAATGAAGAGACTTCCGGATGCAATCTTCATCGTAGATCCTAAGAAAGAAAGAATCTGCGTACAGGAAGCTCATACATTAGGAATCCCGCTTATCGGTATCTGCGATACAAACTGTGATCCGGAAGAACTGGATTATGTAATTCCGGGTAACGATGATGCTATCCGTTCTATTAAATTAATTACTTCTAAACTTGCTGATGCAGTTCTTGAAGGCAAACAGCTTAAAGAAAACAACGCTAACCAGAAAGCTAAAATTGAAGAAATTAAAGCTGAAGATGCAGGCGTTGAAGTTGAAGCTAAAGAAGAAGTTAAAGCAGAATAATAGTTTATTTATAAGAGGCGGGGCGAATTACGCCTCACCTCTTTAATTTACTGCAGCTGTCTGTATATATCGGACGGACAACAGAAAAGGAGAGAATTATAATGAACATTACAGCTCAAATGGTTAAAGAACTTCGCGATAAAACCGGTGCAGGTATGATGGATGCTAAAAAAGCATTAGTCGAAACTGACGGCGATATGGAAAAAGCAATGGAAGTTCTCCGCCAAAAAGGTATGGCTTCTGCTGATAAAAAAATGGGCAGAATTGCTGCTGAAGGTTTAATCGCATCATCTGTTCAAGCTGATTGCGGTGCTATGGTTGAAGTTAACTGCGAAACTGACTTTGTTGCTAAAAATGAAGAGTTCAAAGAATTAACTGCAAACCTTGCAGAATTTGTTGCAAAAGAAAATCCGGCAGATGTTGATGCTTTACTTGCTTCAACTTGTCCTCAATGCGGAAAAGTTATTGCTGATATTATCAAAGAAAAAATCGCTTCTATCGGCGAAAAAATCACTTTCAGAAGATTTGTACGTTATGAAGGCAGCACTGCTTCTTACATTCATAATGGTAAAATCGGTGTTCTTTTAAAAACTGATAAAAAAGATGAAGAATTAATGAACGATATTTGTTTACACATTGCTTCTTCAGCTCCTGAATTCATTTCAAGAGCAGAAATTCCGCAGTCTGTTATCGACCACGAAACTGAAGTTGAAATGGGTAAAGAAGACCTTCAAAAGAAACCTGAAGCTATCAGAGCAAAAATCGTTGAAGGACGTGTTAATAAACTTATGGCTTCAAGAGTTCTTCTTGAACAACCGTTCATTAAAAATCCGGACGTAACTGTTGGACAATTAATCGAAGGCAAATTAACAGTTGAAAAATTCACAAGATATATGCTGGGTGAAGGTCTTGAAAAGCGTCAGGAAAACTTTGCTGATGAAGTAATGAATCAGATTAAAGGTTAATCGTTTTAATTAACTTTTTTATAAAATAAAACAGAGCCTGTAAGAATAGGCTCTGTTTTTATTTGTTTTTACTATTGAAATAATCTAAAAATCTGTTATCATAAGAATAAAGGAGTTTTTAGTGTGAGTGAATTACAGATAAAAGAAATAATAACATTTACAGAAGATAATCTAAAAAAAACTAAGCTGGTAATTTCGGATTGTGAAAAAGACACCGAAATAATCCTTGAAGGAAACGGTACATTAAAAAGCGCGGCGTTAGAAGTTT
>ENA-ORTS01002482-ORTS01002482.1-human-gut-metagenome-genome-assembly--contig:-NODE-2482-length-10848-cov-5.653479_pt1 | contig 10848 bp, 9 predicted proteins | sample MGYA00241911_ERZ509186 | MGnify/ENA primary metagenome ERZ509186 (study PRJEB26280, sample SAMEA2338852) | human gut metagenome | biome: human gut; feature: human-associated habitat; material: faeces...
CGTGGGGCAGGCCGGAGCCAGAGAAGATGGGCAGCTTCTGGCCGCGGACCAACGTATTCAGGCCGTCAATGGTGGAAACGCCGGTCTGGATGAACTCGTTGGGATAGTCGCGGGCGGCGGGGTTCATAGGCAGGCCGTTGATGTCCCGATACTCCTCGGGGAGGATGTCGGGGCCGCCGTCAATGGGCTGGCCCATGCCGTTGAACACGCGGCCCAGCATATCGCCGGACACGCCCAGCTGCAGGGGGTGGCCCAGGAAGCGGACCTTGGCGTCCGCCAGATTGATACCGGCGGCGGACTCAAAGAGCTGGACCACGGCGGCGTCGCCATTGACCTCCAGCACCTTGCCCCGGCGGAGGGAGCCGTCATGCAGCTCGATCTCCACCAGTTCGTCATAGGTGACGTTTTCCACCATGCGGACCATCATCAGAGGGCCGCTGATCTCCTCAACGGTTTTATATTCACGGATCATTCGTCGTCCCCTCCTTTGGCTGCAATGGCAGCGATCTGCTGCTCCATATCAGACTGGATCTGATCATAAACCGCCGCGTATTCCTCGGCAGGCACGCTCTTGGCGCGGCCGATCTGCTCACGGGCCGGGATCTGGAACAGTTCCTGGGCGGAAGCGCCCTTGGCGATAGCGTCCCGGCAGAGGACGTCATAGCTGAGGATCATGCCCAGCAGCTTCTTCTGCCGCTCGTAGTCGGAGAAGCTATCCACATCCATAAAGGCATTCTGCTGCAGGAAGTCCTCGCGGACCATACGGGCCACCTCCAGCGTCAGCTGGTCGCCGGCGCCCAGAGCGTCCTTACCAACCAGCTGAACGATCTCGTTCAGGCTGGCCTCGTTTTGCAGGATGCCCATAGCCTTGGTGCGGTCCCGCATGAACTCGGGGCCGAGATTTTCGTCAAACCACGGCTTCAGGGAGTCCAGATACAGGGAATAGGAGCTCAGCCAGTTGATGGCCGGGAAATGACGCTTGTAGGCCAGAGAGGAGTCTAGTGCCCAGAACACCTTGACGATCCGCATGGTGGCCTGGGAAACCGGCTCGGACAAGTCGCCGCCCGGAGGAGACACGGCGCCCACAGCCGTCACGACCTCATCGGAGGAATAGAAGTGGAGCAGCGGTTCGCCCAGCAGGGAAGCACCGCCGCCCAGCACGAGGCCGGTGACGGTGGCGCAGAGCAGGCAGTTGCGCATGACGCGGTCCAGGTTGTCGTACCGGCGGGCACCCATATTCTGGCTCGTGAAGGTGACAGCGGCCTGGGCAAAAGCGTTCATGGCGGTATAGACGAAGCCCTCGAGGTTGGAGGCGGCAGAGTTGCCGGCCACGACGATGGAGCCGAAGGAGTTGACCGCCGACTGGATGACGACGTTGGAGAGGCTGAACACGGTGCTCTGCAGACCGGCAGGCAGGCCGATGCGCAAAATCTGGCCCAGAGCCCCCGCATGGAAGCCCAGATGGCCGAGGTCGAGGTGGAGCGGGCCTTTCTCCTTCACCAGCAGGGCCGTGACCATGCAGGCGGAGACGGTCTGGCTGATGATGGTGGCCAGAGCGACGCCCGCCACGCTCATGGAGAAGAGGATGACGAACACGAGGTTCAGCACCACATTGATGACGCCCGCCACGGCCAGACAGAACAGAGGCCGCTTTGTGTCGCCCACGGCGCGCAGGAGGGCCGAGCTGAAGTTGTACAGCATGGTCATGGGCATACCGATGAAGTATATCTTGAGGTAGAGGGTGGACAGGCCGATGACGTCCTCCGGGCAGCTCATCAGCTCCAGCAGGACGCGGGCGGCAAAAAAGCCCACCACGGCCAGTAAGAAACCGCTGACGAGGCCCAGCGTCACGGAGGTCTGGACGGTGTTGCGGACGCCCTCCTCATCCTTCGCGCCGAAGCAGCGGGCCGCAACGACGTTCGCGCCCAGCGACAGGCCCACGAACAGGTTGACCAGCAGGTTGATGAGCGCACCGTTGGAGCCGACAGCGGCCAGCGCCGTGCTGCCCGCAAAGCGTCCCACGACGACGACATCGGCTGCGTTGAACAGCAGCTGCAGGATGCTGGATGCAGCCAGCGGCAGGGAAAACAGGATGATCTTTTGCAGCATGGGGCCGCTGGTCAAATCGCCTGTCCGGGTATTCTGTGCCATGAAAATGCTCTGCCTCCTCAAATATCAGATGGTACTCACGAAAAAACGCGCCGCTCAACAGCGAGCGACGCAGATAGTATTATAATACGGTTTCGGGTAAAATACAAGTGAAATCAAAGCTTTTTCCGTACAAAAATGCACCCCTGCACACAGGATGCAGGGGCGCGGAGGTACGTTTGCGAAACAGAACGCTTACTTCTGGGGCTTCATGTAGATGTGGTGAGGCAGACCGGCGATGTAGAGCGGGGTCAGCTCAGCCTGGATGAGGGGCCGTGCGTAAGCGAGGAAGTCTTCCGTCATCTGGGTGTGATTCTCGTTCATCCAGCTCAGCGGCACCTTCTTCTCGAGGTTGGCGACCTCGCTGATGGGGTGCAGCTCAGTGGTACACTGATAGGGGCTGTTGGAGATGCGCTTCAGGGCCACCATCTGGCCGGTGACGCCCTCAAAAGCAGCCTTGACGGCAGCACCGCCGACCTGATAGGCCTCGGTGATGTCGGTGCGGCTGGTCAGGTGACCGGCGCAGCGCTGCAGGGTGGACAGCTCGATGCTGCGGGTCTTGGTGTCGAGGTTCCGGGCCACCACATTGGCCAGATACCGGGCGGTGCCGGTCAGGGCCTTGTGGCCGAAGGCGTCCACCGCGTGCACATCGTCGGCCAGCTCGCAGACGTAGCGGCCATCCTCCAGCTTGACGCCTTCGGAAACGGCGATGACGATGCTGGGCTTCTTCTCCTGCATCACACGGACCTTCTCGACGAAGTGATCCACGTTGAAGGGCACTTCGGGCAGACAGATCATGTCCACGCCCTCACAGTCGTCGCTCTTGGCCAGCGCAGCGGCAGCGGTCAGCCAGCCAGCGTTGCGGCCCATGATCTCGATCACGGTGACGTACTTGGTGCCGTACACGGTGGCGTCACGGATGATCTCCTTCATCACCACGCCGATGTACTTGGCCGCAGAGCCGTAACCGGGGGTGTGGTCGGTGACCATCAGGTCGTTGTCGATGGTCTTGGGCACGCCCATAAAGCGGATGTCACTGCCAACGCGCTGACCGTAGTCAGCCAGCTTACCGATGGTGTCCATGGAGTCGTTGCCGCCGATATAGAAGAAGTAGCCGATGTTCAGCTTTTCCAGAATGGCGAACAGCTTTTTGTACACCGCCTCGTCATCCCGCCAGTCGGGAAGCTTATAACGGCAGCTGCCCAGAAAGCTGGACGGGGTGCGCTTGAGCAGCTCGATGTCCAAGTCATCGGTCAGCAGGGTGGAAAGATCCACCACCCGCTCCTCCAGCAGACCGGCAACACCGTTGCACATACCGTACACGATGTCTGCGCCGCGGTTCTTGCAGCTTTCAAAGACACCCGCCAGACTGGCATTGATGACAGAGGTGGGGCCGCCGGACTGACCGACGATTGCATTTTTTCCCATGATGATTTCTCCTTTTTTGTTTTTTCTGTTTCGGCTATAAAAACGTGCAGTCGCACGAAAACAGACGCGGAAGGGAAAGGCAGATCACAGACGGATGTGGCGGGGGGTACCGTTCACATAAACGGGGGTTACCTCATCCAAAATCAGCGGACGAGCATACTCCTCAAAGGCTTCGGTCACCTGCATCCCGTCCGGAGTGATCCATTCCAGCGGGACCTTCTTTTCCAGATTTGCCACCTGCTGCACATCCACAGACTCGGTAATGCACTGGTACGGGTAGTTGGAGACTCGCTTGAGGGCGATCATGCGGCCGCTCTCGCCGGCAAAGGCAGCAGCGGCAGCGGCACCGCCGACGGCGTAGGCCTCGTTCACATCCGTGCGGCTGGCCAGATGGCTGGCGCAGCGCTGCAGGGTGGAAAACTCGATGGCGCGGCTCTTGCACTGCAGCTTGTCGTGGATGAGCTCCGAAAGGTAACGGCTGGTGCCGCTGAGGATGGCCTTGTGGCCAAAGGCATCCAGCTGCCCGGCGGTGGAAACCAGATCGCACAGATAAGTGCCGTCTGCGGTCTTTACGCCCTCGCTGGCCGCAATGATAACGTTGGACTTTACCCGCTGCAGCTCGTCCACCCGGGCAAGGAACTTGTCCTGATCAAAGGGCACTTCTGGCAGCAGGATCAGGTCGGGGCCTTCGCAGTCCTCGCCGCCCGCCAGACAGGCCGCACCGGCCAGCCAGCCTGCGTGACGGCCCATGATCTCGGCCACCGTCACGCTGCGGATGTTATACACCGAGGAGTCGCGGATGACTTCCTTTAAGATGGTAGCAATGTACTTTGCGGCAGAACCGTAGCCGGGGGTGTGGTCGGTGAGGCACAGGTCGTTGTCGATAGTCTTGGGCACACCGATAAACCGCACATTGCTGCCCACCTGCTGCCCATAGCGGGACAGTTTTGCGATGGTATCCATCGAGTCGTTGCCGCCGATGTAGAACACGGCACAGATGTCGTACTTGTCAAACAGGGTGAACAGCTTGACAAACGGAGTGGCATCGGTGTCCGGGTCGGGCAGCTTGAAGCGGCAGCTGCCCAGATAGCTGGACGGAGTACGCTTGAGCAGCTCGATGCTCATGCGGTCATCCAGCAGGATGTTGAGCTCCAGCAGCTCCTCCTTGAGCAGACCCTCGATGCCGTACTTCATGCCGTACACCTTGTCTGCACCCAGACTGCGGGCGGCTTTGTATACGCCCGCAAGGCTGGAGTTGATCACGGCGGTAGGGCCGCCGCTCTGACCAATGATGATATTCTTGGCCATGGAAACCTCCTTCAGATCATATAAAATGTGTCCGCTGCCGGGCAAACGGCTTTCCGCACCGTCCGGTAAAGTGGTCTGTCGGCCCTGCACTGCCAACGGACCGGGACGGCAAAACAGCCATCTGCCGCAACTGACACAAAAATATTTGCAGCTTGTGTATTTGCTTTTTGTAAAATGTGCAAAATAAGCTGCAATTCTATTGTACCCGTTTTGCCTGTTGTATGCAAGACCCAATTGGTTGCACAGGCAAAAAAAATATGATAAAATGGGTGCGCACTCCAAAAATACCGGGCAGAAGTACCTGCCTGTTGGGATAAATGCAGAAAGCTGGACAGAGAATATGGGCATTTCACACGAGTATCATTCGGCACCCCGGCGGCGCACGCGCGGGGGCATCGGCGGCAAGCTGCGGCTGGCGGGGGTCATTGTGGCCATTCTGCTGGTCGCCTATGCGGTGACCGCCATCTTGGAAAAAGGAACCGTTGAAGAGGACAGCACCCCGCAGACCGGCGCAGGCGGCATTGCACAGAACATTCTGGCACCGCTGCCCATGCAGGGCGAGGCGGCCTCCGGCAGCGGCAGCGAAAGTACAGCCGATAGCAGCGGCACGGCGCAGGCGGTACAGCTGGAAAGCTTCGGCCCCGCCCGGCAGACCGATGGAGCCTATACCATTAAGGCGTATGACGCCAGTGTTATCCGGCAGCCGACCTGCGGTCAGGTAGACCTGAGCTATTTTTCGGACGCCGCTTTTCTGGGCGACAGCCTGACGGTGGGCTTCTCGGACTATCAGATCAATCTGAGCGGCGCGCTCATCTGCGGCTATACGGGTGTGGGGCCGGACGCCATCGTCAACCGCGCCGCCGTCAAGAGCCCCACTCGCGGGCAGGAGGTAGCGCTGGATGTGCTGGCAGCGGCGCAGCCCAAAAAGCTGTATATCCTGCTGGGCACCAACACCCTGACCACCTTGGGCGCATCTGACCGTTTTCTGGCCTACTACGGCCAGATGCTGGACGAGCTGCGCCAGACGCTGGGCGAGGACTGCATTATTTATGTACAGTCCATTCCTCCGGTACGGCCTGCGGCAGCGGAAAAGAAGCCGGGGCTTGCCTCGGACGTGCTGCGCGGCGTGAACGAGCAGCTGGCACAGCTGGCCGCCAGCAAGGGCTGCGTTTATCTGGACCTGTGGGAGGCACTGGCTGACGGCGAGGGCAACCTGAAAGAGATGATCGCCGCACCGGACGGCGTGCACCTCTCGGCCGGCAACGGCTACGGCGCATGGGTCACCTACCTGCGCAACCACGCAAAATATTCCGCAAGTAACCCGTGGATCATGGGCAGCGCGTACAGCGCAGAATAAAAAACAAAAAGCAGGTGCACCGCCTTTTCAAAAGCCAACGCTTTTGATAAAGATGCGGTGCACCTGTTTTTTTTGTATTATTTTTTATCTGACGGGTCATCCAGCCCTTTGAACATCACCATGCCCAGATTTGCAAAGCTGGCACCCAGCACAAAACCCACTGTCCCCAGCGACACACTGAACAAAACGCCCATGGCAATGCCGAACAGGATGCCCGCGATTTGACTTTTCTTCATCTTACTGCTCTGCCTTTCCGTACCATGCAACGGACAGCCGCCACGAGAGGGCATACAGCGCCAGCGCCGCCGCCAGCACGACGACCAGCACCAGCAGCGAACCCTGCGCAGGCAGGATGCTTTCCAAAGCGCTGTCCCCCGAAGAGACGAAATAGCCCATATAGCTTGCAAGCAGACCGATGCACAGGTAGTACGCATACCGGGCTTTCTGGTAGCCCAAGCGGTAGGCCAGCGGCAGCAAAATAATGTTGCCCAGCAGGGTCAGCATCGCCACCTGAAGCAGGGTCGCCACGGTGATCTGCACCGTCACCGTACCCCAGAGCAGCTGTGCGGCCGCCAAAGTTGCCATGCTCAGCAGCTCCGCCAGCACCATACCACACAGTCCGATGAGGTATTTGCCGCCCACGATCTGCTCTTTTGTCACCGGCAGGGCGGCGCTGTAAGCGCTGAACCGGCCGTTCTGGTCGTAAGCCAGCAAGGTCATGGGCAGGATGCCCAGCAAAAGCCCGCCGTACAGCATAAAGAAATTAGACCCTTCCTTCATGAAAAACGTTCCCATCAGCATCATGGCTACCGACGCCAGAATGATCCATCTGGTGTAGCTCCACAGCTGATAGGCATCCTTCAATAACAGACCTTTCATTGCACGTTCTCCCCTTTCACCATCAGTACAAACAATTCCTCAATGCTTACCGGGGCAAGCTCTGCTCCGGCGGGCAGTGCATCCCGGCGTACAAGCGCCTCGGCGCCGTAAGGAGTGACCCGCTTGCCGTACACCTGTGCATCCAGTGCCGCCAGCTGCGCTGCCGTGCCATGCCACAGGGCATATTCCTCCCGCAGGGCGTCCTTTTCTTCACAGAGCAGCAACCTGCCCTTGTGCAGGAAGGCGATGGTGTCGCACAGCTTTTCCAAGTCGCTGACGATGTGGGAGGAGATGAGGATGGAGTGGTTTTCGTCCCGGGCAAAGTTTAGCAGCAGGTCGGTCACCTCGTCCCGCACCACCGGGTCCAGCCCGTTGGTAGCTTCGTCCAAAAGCAGCAGCTTCGGGTGGTGCGCCAGTGCCACGGCGATGCACAGCTTCATCTTCATGCCGGTGGAGTAGTCCTTATATTGCTTTTTGTCCGGCAGACCGAACTTTTGGCACAGCTCCGCATAGGCGGCAGCGTCCCAGTTCTGATAGATGCCCGCCATCACCTTGCCCGCCTGCACCGCGTTCAGGCACAGGGGGATGCCCTCGCTGCCCAGCACCACGCCGATCTCCTCCTTGGTGCGGACGGAAGCAGTGCGGCTGTCCCTGCCGAGGATGGTCACGGTGCCGCCGTCCCGCTGCACCATGTCTAAGATCAGCCGGATGGTGGTGCTCTTGCCTGCCCCGTTTTCGCCGATCAGGCCACAGATGGTGCCCCCGGGCAGGGTCAAATCCAGCGGCCCAAGGGTAAAGTCCTTATAGTGCTTTGTAAGTCCCTGCAATTCCAGTGCGTTCATGTTCAGCCCTCCCATAGCAGTTCCAGCATCTCCCCCAGCTCTTCCCTGCTCAGCCCGCAGGATGCGGACAGGCGGACGGCCTCGGTAAGATGTTCTTCAATCTTTTTCAGGTTTTCTTCCCGCAGCAGTTCGGTGTTTTTAGGGGCCACAAAAAAGCCCTTTGCCGGTACTGCGTAAAGAAAGCCCTCTTTTTCCAGTTCATCGTAGGCGCGCTTGGTGGTAATGACGCTGATGCGCAGATCCCGCGCCAGCCCCCGGATGGAGGGCATAGCTTCGTCCGGCTGCAAAGCCCCGCTGATGATCTGCTGCTTGATCTGGTTGTAGATCTGGTCATAGATAGGCGCGCCGCTTTTGTTGTTGATAAACAGTTCCATCGGCTGCTCCTTTGACACTTTCGTTTTGTCTGTATATGTACAGTATATACAGTAGATACAGATTTGTCAAGAGAATGCGCAAAAAAATACACCCGCCGCCCAAAACGGACAGCGGGTGCAATTTTTATAGGTTTTACAGCGCCTTGATGGCGGTCTTGATGCGCTCGGCGGCAAGCTTGGTCTTTTCCGCATCGCCGAAAGCGGTCAGGCGGAAGTAGCCCTCGCCGCACTCGCCAAAGCCCACGCCGGGGGTGCCCACAACACCGCAGTTTTCCAGCAGCCAGTCGAAGAACTCCCAGCTCTTCATGTTGCCGGGGCAGCGCAGCCAGATGTAGGGGCTGTTCTTGCCGCCGCAGTACCACACGCCGCATTCATCCAGCGCGTCGGCGATGACCTTGGCGTTCTTGCGGTAGTAGTCGAGATTCTGCTGGATCTCAGCCATGCCGCTCTCGGTGAAGACGGCGGCAGCCGCGCGCTGCACAACGTAGGGCACACCGTTGAACTTGGTGGTCTGGCGGCGCAGCCAGAGCTTGTTCAGGTTCATGCCCTCACGCTCCAGCTCCTTGGGCACGATGGTGTAGCCGCAGCGGGTGCCGGTGAAGCCGGCGATCTTGGAGAAGGAGCAGATCTCGATGGCGCACTCGCGGGCACCCTCGATCTCGAAGATGCTGCGGGCCAGATGCTCGTCGGTGATGAAGCACTCATAGGCGGCGTCGTACAGGATGATGGCGTTGTTCTTCTTGGCGTAAGCCACCCACTCCTTGAGCTGCTCGCGGGTGTAGGCTGCGCCGGTGGGGTTGTTGGGGCTGCAGATGTAGATGATGTCCGCCTTCACGCTGTCGTCAGGCATCCCAAGGAAGCCGTTCTCCTGATTGGTGCGGCTGTAGATGATCTTGCGGCCGTCGGTCACGTTGTCGTCCACATAGGTGGGGTAGACGGGGTCCGGAACCAGAACGGTGTTATCCACGTCAAACAGGCCCAGCACGTTGGCCAAGTCGCTCTTGGCACCGTCGGAGATGAAGATCTCGTCCTCGTCCAGCTTGGTATTGCGGCTTGCGTAGTAACTCTGAATGGCCTGTTTCAGGAAGGGGTAGCCCTGCTCCGGGCCGTAGCCGTGGAAGCCTTCCTTGGTGCCCATCTCGGCGGCGGCATCCTGCATGGCCGTCACGACGCACTTGGCCAGCGGCTGCGTCACGTCACCGATGCCCAGACGGATGATCTCCTTTTCGGGGTGTGCTTCCTGATAGGCCGCGACCTTGTGGGCAATGTCCACGAACAGGTAGCTGGCTTTCAGCTCGCCGTAATGATGATTCATTTTCATAATGTGTTCCCTCGCTTTTTCTATGATACTTGATCTTTTTCGATGAACTTGCCCTTTCTGCCAAGGGCTCCCCTATTAGGAAAGACTCCCTCCGGCCGGAGGGAGATGTCGCGCAAGCGACAAAGGGAGGACGACTGGCGAGCGCAAGCGAGACTGAGAGGTTAAACTTCAGCGATGCCTTCGTAAACAGTCGTTGCTGCGCCGGTCATCAGGAGCTGCTTGCCGGGCAGCACCCGGATGGTCAGCTCGCCGCCCCGCAGCGCTACATGGACATCCTCGCCGACGGGGCAGAGGCCCTGCTCCACCAGCGCCGCCACTGTGGCACAGGTGCCGGTGCCGCAGGCCCACGTTTCGCCGCTGCCGCGCTCCCACACCCGCATTTTCAGGTGGGTGGCGTCCACCACTTCCACAAACTCGGTGTTGATCCGCTCCGGGAAGTTCGGGTGGCGCTCAAACGCCGGGCCGATGGCTTCCAGCTTCAGACTGTCCACATCGTCCACAAGGGTCACGCAGTGGGGGTTGCCCACGCTGATGCAGGTGACATTCCACAGCTTGCCGTCCACCTCCAGAGGGCAGCGCACCAGCGGCCCTTCGCCCATGTTCATGGCGGGCAGGTCTGCGGCCATGGCCGAGTAGACCCCCATCTCCACCTGCCAGAGCTCTTCGCCCATGCGGGTCAGCGTTTTGAGTCCGCTCTGGGTGTCGATCTTCAGCACGGACTTTTCCGCACAGGCCGGGTCGTGCACATGCAGCCACTCGGCCACGCAGCGGATGCCGTTGCCGCACATCTGCGCTTCGCTGCCGTCGGCATTGAAGATGCGCATGGTGCCGTCCGCCCCCGGTGTGCGGGGCGCACAGATGCAGATGATGCCGTCCGCGCCCACCGAAAAGTGCCGCGCCGAGAGCTTCTGGGCCAAGGGGACGATCTTCTCCGGCACGCCGGAAGCCCGGCAGTCCAGATAGAGATAGTCGTTGGCGCAGCCCTGCATTTTGGTGAATGAGAGTTTCATCGCGTTCATCCTTTCAGTAGTTATAACGAACCAACTATTATCATAAGAAGCAAACGGGGTTCTGTCAAGCGAAAAAAGGCGCTTTCGGCAATTTTTATCGGAAATTTCCGCCCGGCCCGGCCCGGAACGCAAAACAGGGCTTGACAAGATGCGGCCCATGGGATATAAAAAATAGAGAGTG
>ENA-ORTS01002497-ORTS01002497.1-human-gut-metagenome-genome-assembly--contig:-NODE-2497-length-10806-cov-3.204539_pt1 | contig 10806 bp, 9 predicted proteins | sample MGYA00241911_ERZ509186 | MGnify/ENA primary metagenome ERZ509186 (study PRJEB26280, sample SAMEA2338852) | human gut metagenome | biome: human gut; feature: human-associated habitat; material: faeces...
GTACACCTAGACAAAACAGGGCCATCAGCTTGCTGGTGGCTCTTGCGCTTTTCTCTAATTAAATATATTAAAAATAAATGACACTAAGTTATTTTATCATGTTCTATTTCACATAAATGGTTGCATTGTATTGAATGTGATGGTAAAATTAGGATGAAAATTAGGAAGTATAGTTCCAACAATCCCCTAGGGGATTCTACTCCAATTATCAAAATGAAAGTGGGAACCTATGCAATACACTAGCACTGGTGTTAATACAATTCAGTCTGCCTCATTTGCGGTCACCATGTCAATTAAGGTCATGGATTCTGCTGCGCAGTAGCTCCCAAACTGAGGAGCCACCTGTTGTTGAGCTTATGAGAAAGCCGAATCCCGTGCGGATCACACCTTTGGAGGAGACAGCAAGTACTGCAGTAATCAGTGCAGCTACACCAAGTCCACCGGTTCTATCACCATCATCACCTGCCCCGATAGAAACAATAACGGCACCAAGGAGAACCCCGGTACCGGTGCGGCTCTTGGTAACATTGGCTAGGTCTTTGTTGGCCTGGCAGCCGTAGACGCTCTCTGCTTCGGCGCTAAAAAGTTCACTAAAAAAGATGAAGAGTAATCCCTAAGCACTAAAATATGGCCCACCCCGAATTCCCTTCGAGGTGGGCCTTTCTTCTATTCTGCTCATAGCTCCATCTGCTTGCCCAGATAGCTTGCCGCCGCCGCTATAAGCTTCTGTTCGGCCTCACCGGGACGGTCATTCTCCTTGTTTTGCAGGAACATCACACTGCCGCATACATCCCCGGAGGAGATGATAGGGGACTGCGCCAGTGCGTAATAGGCCATGCCTTCAATGGGCTGCAGGGGCTGCCCATCGCCCGCCATATAGCTTTTGCGGTTCTCAATGTGATCCTCCAGGCCCGGTGATACCCTGCGCTCCAGCACCTCCCGCCGGCTGATGCCGCTGACCGCCACCACATGGTCTCGGTCGGTGATGAGTACCGGATAACCGGCCGTCCGGAACAGTACCTCGCAGTACTGCGCCGCTATGCTGCCCAGCTCACTGATAGGGGAATACTTCTTAAAAATGACCTCGCCCTCGTTGCTCACAAAGATCTCCAGCGGGTCGCCCTCACGGATTCGCATAGTCCTGCGGATCTCTTTCGGAATAACTACTCTGCCCAAATCATCAATGCGCCGTACAATTCCAGTAGCTTTCATATCTATTCAAACTCCCTCTCCATTTATTTGCTGTGCGGATAGTTTTTGCTGAATTAACAGAAATATACCGGCCTGGCATCAAAAGCGTGACAAATGTACTGTTTCTGTTCATTTCGGCATTTTACAATGAGATTTTACACAGAATTTACATTGTAAAGTTGTTGTTCCATACATTGCGGAAGTATGATACAATAAAATGGAACGAATAGGGGGAAACACCATGATCTATTGTGTAGAAGATGATAGCAGCATTCGTGATCTGATGGTATATGCCCTGCGTGCAGCGGGTTTTTCCGCCGTTGGCTGCGCTGATGGTGAGGAATTTTGGCAGGCCATGCATCGGGAAACCCCGGAGCTAGTTATACTGGATATTATGCTGCCCGGCGAGGATGGCATCTCCATCCTGAAAAAGCTGCGGGCGGCACCCGTCACCGCTGATATTCCTGTCATAATGGCCACCGCCAAGGGTACGGAATATGACCGTGTTATCGGATTGGATCTAGGCGCGGATGATTATCTCACCAAACCGTTTGGTATGATGGAAATGGTCTCCCGCATTCGGGCAGTGCTGCGCCGAGCCGGCCCCAAGTCCGCTCCAGCCGTTTTGCGGCAGGGCAGCATTCTCATGGATGAAGGCCGCCATGTGGTAGAGGTAAACGGTACGCCGGTTACCCTCACGCTCAAGGAGTACGATCTGCTGCGGCTGCTTTTGGAAAACCCTGGTCAGGTGTTCAGCCGCGACCGTCTGCTTTCCGCCGTTTGGGGCACCGATTATTACGGCGAGACCCGCACGGTCGATGTCCACATTGGTACCCTGCGTACCAAGCTGGGCGCAGCAGGGGATATCCTGCAAACGGTGCGTGGTGTTGGCTATAAGCTGGAGGCTGCCCATGAGTAAAAAAATCTTTCGTTCCATCTGGCTGGCAGCCCTTATAGTGCTTGTTCTCTCTCTGGTACTTATTATGGGGGTGTTGTATAGCTATTTTACCGGTGTCCAGCAAAAGCAGCTTCGTATGGGAGCCGAAGTCGTAGCACAAGGCGTCACCCTTGATGGAAAAGAATTCTTTGACGAACTTACTGCAGAAGACTACCGCATTACATGGATCGATGCTGATGGTACCGTCCTCTACGATAACCAAAGTGACGCCAGCAGTATGGAAAATCACCTGATGCGTGAGGAGGTTCAGCAGGCACTGCAAAATGGTACCGGCGAAAGTTCCCGATATTCCGATACGCTGGCCAGTCGTAATTTGTACTGCGCCCGTCTTCTACCAGATGGCACCATCATTCGTCTATCTGCGGCACAGCATTCGGTATGGGTGCTGTTGGTCGGGTTTGCTCAGCCTATCTGTGTCATCCTACTGCTGGCACTGGTGCTGTCCTTCCTCTTAGCGTCCCGCCTTTCCCGTACTATTGTGGAACCCATCAACTCTTTGAACTTGGACGAACCCAGTCAATATGTCGGCCGGGAGGAATACGCCGAGATTGAGCCTCTGTTGCGGCGTATGGCGCTCCAGCAGGCACAGATCCGTCAAGATCAGGATAAGCTGGAAAAAAGCTCGCAGATCCGTCAGGAGTTCACCGCGAATGTTTCCCACGAGCTCAAGACCCCGCTGCATGCAATTTCCGGCTATGCTGAACTGATGGAAAACGGTATGGTGCAGCAGCAGGATATTAAACCATTTGCCCATAAGATCCGGCAGGAGTCCCTGCGATTGACCGCTTTGGTGGAGGATATCATCAACCTTACCAAGCTGGATGGCGGCGCGGCCGGAATGCAGCGCCAACAGGTAGATCTTTACCGTATTGCGGAAAATGCTGTTGACAGTATTCAAGCTGCGGCGGCAGAAGCCCATGTGGATCTTACTTTACGGGGAGAATCTGCCTTCGTGGATGGTATCCCGCCGGTGCTTTACAGTATGATCTTTAATCTCTGCGATAACGCCATCAAGTACAATCATCCCGGCGGTAGTGTCAAGGTTCAGGTGATGAGCTACCCCGATGATGACCGTGTTATTGTTTCCGATACAGGTATCGGTATCCCGGAGGAAAGCCGTGATCGCATCTTTGAGCGTTTTTACCGGGTAGATAAAAGCCGCTCCAAGGAAGTAGGCGGTACCGGACTGGGACTCTCCATCGTCAAGCATGCCGCGCTCATCCATCATGCTGCAATCGTTGTGGATAGCACGCCCGGCAAGGGAAGCACCTTTACTGTAATATTCCCCAAAAAGAAATGAAAGAAGAGTGATTGTTTGACCTACGAAGAGATCCGCCAGAATGAAGCCGTCAATACCTACATCCGCCAGGCGGATGCCGCCCTGGCCACACTGGGCTTTACCGAGCATAGCTTTGCCCATGTGACACTGGTGGCCGAAAAAGCAGGTTATATTCTGCAAACACTTGGCTATCCGGAACGCACTGTGGAACTGGCCAAGATTGCCGGTTATCTGCATGATATCGGCAATCTTATCAACCGGGTCGACCATAGCCAAAGCGGCGCTATTATGGCGTTCCGTATTTTGGATCATCTCAAGTTTGACCCGGAGGAGATTGCCGTTATCGTTTCTGCCATCGGAAATCACGATGAAGGCACCGGCGTGCCGGTCAGTCCGGTAGCGGCGGCCCTTATCCTGGCCGATAAGAGCGATGTGCGCCGAAACCGTGTGCATAATACCGATCCCTCTACCTTTGATATTCATGATCGCGTCAATTACTCGGTCACAAAGGCAGAGCTGAAGATCAATGAGGCCCACACCCTCATCAAGCTCAAATTGACGGTCGATACTCATTTCAGTTCAGTCATGGATTACTTCGAGATCTTCATGCAGCGTATGCTGCTGTGCCGCAAGGCCGCCGAAACGCTTGGCCTCCAGTTTAAGCTCATGATCAATGAGCAACAGCTTATGTGATTCAATACTTGCCCATAAAAAAGAGCCGCCATAGCGCGGCTCTTCACCTTTACCGGCACTTTACATGGATTTTACAAAGTCTTGATAATGGTTTTGACCTTTCTTTATTATTCTTATCTTAGTTAAAAAGGAGAGTAAGGGAAAGGAATAATATAATGACTATTTTTAATGCATTGAACCTCATTGGCGGTCTTTGTCTGTTCCTCTTCGGCATGAATCTGATGGGCCAGGCCCTGGAGCGCCGGGCGGGCAGTGGCCTGCGCTCGTTGCTGGAAAAGATGACCCAAAACCGCTTGATGGGTCTGCTGGCCGGCCTTGGTGTTACCGCCGTTATTCAAAGCTCCTCGGCCACTACGGTTATGGTTGTCGGTTTCGTCAATTCCGGTTTGATGACGCTGCGCCAGTCCATCGGTGTTATCATGGGCGCCAATATCGGTACCACCGTTACGGCCTGGATCCTCAGCCTCTCCGGTATCGAAGGAAGCAGCCTTTTGGTGCAAATGTTTAAGCCCTCCACCTTTACGCCAATATTGGCGCTCGTCGGTATCATTTTGTATATGTTCTGCAAGGCAGATAAAAAGAAAGATACCGGAATGATTCTCCTGGGCTTTGCCACGCTCATGTTTGGCATGGAGGCCATGTCCTCTGCGGTTTCCAGCCTAAGAAATGTTCCGCAGTTCCGTGAAATTTTCCTCATGTTTTCCAATCCTATTTTGGGTGTTTTGGTCGGCGCGGTGCTCACTGGCATTATCCAGTCCAGCTCGGCATCGGTGGGTATCCTTCAGGCGCTGGCCAGCACGGGGCAGGTCACCTATGGTGCCGCTATCCCTATCATTATGGGACAGAATATCGGCACCTGTGTTACAGCGCTGCTTTCTTCCATTGGCACCAATAAAAATGCCCGCCGGGCAGCACTGGTCCACCTCAACTTCAATGTCATCGGTGCAACGGTTGGTATCGTCTTGTTTTATGTCGTTCGTGCCGTGGCAGCTCCGGCTTTGCTGGGGCAGGCTGCTAGCGAGTGGGGCATCGCAGTAGCCCATTCCATATTTAATATTCTTTGCACTGCGGTCCTCTTGCCAATGGGTGGTCTGTTGGAAAAACTGGTTCTTCGGCTGGTACCGGAAGGCAAACAGCCCCAGCGGGAGGCCGAACTGGACGAGCGCCTGCTGGCTACTCCGGCTCTTGCACTGGAGCGCTGCCGTACGCTCATTGCCGATATGGCCAGCTATTCGATGGAATCGCTGCGGGAAAGCTTGAACGCCATCACCGCCTATAATCAAAAAACCGCCGAACATATCCGTGAGGATGAAGCCAAGACTGACCATTACGAGGATATCATCGGCAGTTACCTGGTCAAACTCAGCGCCCGCAAGATAGGGGAGAGCGACAGTGCCCTTGCAGCAGAATATCTGCGGATCATTGGCGATTTTGAACGCATTGCCGACCACAGTGTAAACATTTTGGAATCGGCAGAGGAAATGCAGCAAAAAGGTATCGCTTTTTCTGCAGCCGCTCTGCAGGAATATTCCACCATGGCAGGCGCTGTTCGTGAAGTTACCGCTCTGGCTTATGATTCCTTTGTATCAGGCGATGTGCAGGCTGCCCGCCAGGTGGAGCCGCTGGAACAGGTTATCGATGATCTCAAGGAGGAAATGCGTACTCGCCATATCCATCGGATGCAGCAGGGCAGCTGCGGCATTGAAGCCGGCTTTATCTGGTCGGATCTCCTCACCAATCTCGAACGCGTCAGCGACCATTGCTCCAATATTGCCTGCTGTATGATAGAGGGTGCTGACCACAACCTCCATCGTCACGAGGTTTTGCAAAGCATCCGCGGCAGCGGGGAGATTTTCGACCGCGAATATAGTTCCTACCGTCAAAAATATGCTCTCACAGTGGAATAATAACAAGACTGGGCTGCGGCAAATGCCGTGGCCTTTCCTTTACGCGTTTTTGACTTGGTATTCGGCATAACGGAACGACGGTCATGATGTGCGAAAGATTCGTTTATCTTCTTGACGCATAACGATTATAATGCTACGATATATCTAATTTCGATTTTTTGAGGCAGGAGGTGCGGCAGTGGTGAACGATATTATATCTGTAAACGGAATAAGCAAATCATTCGGCCCCATCTCTGCCCTATGTGATGTTTCCCTTTCCGTGCAGCAGGGCCTCGTCACCGCTATCGTCGGGGATAATGGCTCCGGCAAATCCACCCTTATCAAGCTCCTTTCCGGCAATCTCGCACCGGATGCAGGCACCATCACGGTGGAGGGCAGGGAGCACACTCACCTCACCATTGCACAGGCCTTGCAGATGGGCATTCGCACCGTCTATCAAGACCTTTCCCTGGACGATTGGAAAAATAGTTATGAGAATATCTTTCTTGGCCACGAACGGATGCACGGCCCTTTCCTGGACCGCTGCCGTATGGAGCGGGAAGCCGCCGAACTGCTGAAGCGCCTGGAGATCACAATCCCAGACCTCACCCAGCCGGTCCGAGTGCTTTCCGGCGGCCAACGCCAGGGTATTGCCATTGCCCGTGCCATGCTGCAGCCCGGCCGTCTGCTTCTACTGGATGAACCCACCGCCGCTATGGGCATCCGGGAATCCCACCAGACCATGCAGCTGCTGCGCCGCCTGCGGCAGGAGGACCATACCCTCCTTATTGTCAGCCACGATATCTACCAGGTATTTGATGTCGCGGACCGTATTTTTGTTATGCGAGCCGGTCGCTGTATTGCCGATATTATGGCGAAGAATTCCTCTCCGGAGGAACTGCACCATCTTATCCTGGAGCGAGAACAGGGGGTGGCCGAATGAAGCGATTTTTCCGCCGCCACGCTACCCTATGGATGCTTATTGGCTTCTGCCTGTTGCTGGGATTGTTCCTCAGCCTGCGCACCGGCATCTTCTTTACCGGCAGGAATCTTATCAATATTCTGGAGGCCAATTCCTTTAAGCTATTGCTTGCCATCGGCATGACCTTCGTTATCGCTTCCGGCGGTATCGATCTTTCGGTTGGTTCCATTCTGTCTCTATCCGCTATCTTTACAGCCCTCTGTATGAAGCAGAATATCCCGGTTTGGCTGGCTATCCTCGTCGGTTTGCTTTCTGGGATTCTTATGGGACTTATAAATGGCGCGCTTATCCATTTTACCGGTATCAATGCGTTTATCATCACACTGGGCACTTCGTTTTTGTACCGGGGCTTGGCCCTCATCGTTACCCGCGGCACCCCGGTCAGTAAGCTGCCCGCTGCCTACCGCGCTTTTGGCGGCGGGGATATCTTCCAGGTGGAAAGTGGCGTATACATGGCCCTGCTGGTGCTGCTCCTTTCCATCCCGCTCCTTTATAAGATGCGCTGGGGTCACTACATTACCACGCTGGGCGGCAACCCAGTGGCGCTGCGGCGCTGCGGGGTGCGCACCGGCGCCTGGCGGATTAGTACCTTTGCTGTGATGGGCTTCCTGGCTGCCCTGGCCGGTATCATTATCTCTGCCCGTCTTAATTCCGCCGAGCCCAATGCTGGCCTTAATATGGAGATGGATGCCATCACAGCGGTCATTCTAGGCGGAACGCCGCTTCACGGCGGCAGTGCTGCCCTGGCCGGTACGGCGGTTGCGGTGTTGCTGCTGGGGACCATCCGCAATGGACTTACATTGATGAGCGTATCGTCCTACTATCAGCAGTTCATCACCGGCGCCATTCTGCTGTGCGCGGTTGTCACGGCGGAAATAAGAGAACGCCGCCGCAGGCTGCATTAAGCTGTTTTATAAGGGGCAATCCCCTTATAGATAAATAAAACAAAATGGAGGAAAAAGAAAAATGAAGAAGTTCGTTGCGCTGCTTTTGGCAGCCATGATGCTGCTGGCCATGGTGGCCTGCGGCAATGATCCCCAGCCTACCCCTGATCCGGAGCCCACGCCTGAGCCCACTGTGGATACCACGGTAGTTGATGAGCTCTACGCTGCATTTGATGCCTCAATGGCGGAGCAGCTAGGTGAGACCCCTGCCCCCAATGGCGAGAAGATTGGTGCTGTCATCATCTCCCTCACCAATCAGTTCTGGGCCAATATGAAGGTTTGCTACGAAGCCGCTGCTGAGAAGCTTGGCGTTCAGATCGATGTTCAGACCGGCACCACCGAGGGTGATACTCAGAGTCAGCTGGATGTTTTGATGACCATGGCCGATATGGATTATGATGTTATCATTGTTTCTCCCATTGATGGCACCAATCTGATCCCCGGCATTGTAAAGTGCAATGAGAAGGGTATTAAAGTCATCAATTTGGGTCCTGGCGTGGATACCGCTGCTCTTGCAGAGGCCGGCGGTCACCTGGATGGCAAGATTACCGTTCAGTTCAGCGATCAAGGTAAGATCGTTGCCAATGATATGATCTCCCGTCTGCCGGAGGGCGGCGAAGTTGCCATTCTGCAGGGTCTTGCCGGTGCAGGCCAGTCCGAGGGACGCACTGCAGGTGCTACCGCAGTGTTTGAAGCTACCGAGAATATCGAACTGGTTGCCTCCATTCCCTGCGATTGGGATGCTACCAAGGCCTATGATACCACCAAGGATATCCTCACCGCCCATCCCGATCTGAAGGGCATCTTTGCTTGCAATGATGTAATGGCCCTGGCCGCTGTGGAAGCCCTGGCCGCCGAAGGCCGTACCGATGTGCTGGTTTACGGTGTAGACTTTACCGCCGATGCCCGCGAGGCCCTAAAGGCCGGCACCATGACCGGTACTATGTCCTATTCCAGCGTAAAGTACACCGAAGCCGCTCTGAAGCTCGCTGTCGCTATCGCGCAGGGCAAGGAGTATGCCGAGCCCATCTATCTGCCCCTGACCCTGGTTACCAAGGAGAATGTGGCTGAGCTGGACAACTGGGCATAAGCGGTATAAAATAACAGGGTGAATTGCCCTATGGGGCTGCCTGCTCCTCTGCTATGGAGGGGTGGGCAGTACCACTTTACGGCGGAGAAAATCAACGCTGGCGGTATCGAAGTGCCTTGCCGTTATTCTCTGCTGTAATGTTTGGCTCCATGCAGGATTTTCATTCTATTGATACAGGAGATGAGAACATGAATTGCCTGATAGAAACAGCTCTTTTGACCCACGGCTTGCGCTCGATTGCTAATGAAGAATTGGCTCAAAGCTGGCATTGTCCCGATGCCATATTAGCTTGGGTAGATGGGGGCGAGCTGAAGCTTGGCCCCATCGGGGAGTACTTGCCTTTCCGGGAACGGTCCGAAGAACTCATCCGTATTGATTGTGATCACCTGGAGGAGGCCCTGCAAACCGGTGCCAGCGGTGCTTTGACCGCCAGCGGCACCATGGCAGTTTGCCGCAGGCTGGATATTCCTATGGCCATTACCTGCGGCATGGGCGGTATTGGCGACCTGCGCGGGGAGGAGCTCTGCCCGGATTTGCCCGCCCTGATGAATATTCCTGTGGCGCTCATCTCCACCTCGCCAAAGGATATGCTGGATCGTCCGGCTACACTGGATTGGCTGCGGCGGCACGGTGTCCACACGGCTGGGGAGCCCTGTACTGGGTACCTCTTTTGTGGGGAGCCGGTGGCCTTGGAGCTTCCGCTTTCTTCCTGCAATAATGAGGCCGCCGTTCGTCGCCTCACTGCAAATGGAGGTCTTCTGATCCTGAATCCCATCCCGGAAAAGGAGCGGGTGCAGGATCGGAGCATCCTGGTGGATGCTATAAAAGCAGGCAAACAGGCGGAGGCCGAGGGCCGCTATTATCACCCGGCCCTGACCGCCGTCTGCGCCGATCTCGAGGCGGAAGTCCTTGAAGTCGTCCTCGCGCAGGGCGATTTCGACGCCCTTTTCCAGCGCGGCGCGGTCCGCAGCCTTGGAGATGCCGACGCTGGACCCCGCGTTGGCGGGCTTGACGAAGATGGGGTAGCCGAGCTTTGCCTCGATGCCGTCCAGCACTACGGGGCCGTTCAGCTCCAGATCGGCGCGGCTGGCGGCGACCCACTTGCAGTGGGGGACCCCGGCGGCGTCCATCAGGGCGTTGGCGACGGCCTTATCCATGCAGACGGCGCTGCCCAGCACGCCGCAGCCCACATAGGGGATGCGGGCCAGCTCAAACAGGCCCTGGATCGTGCCGTCCTCGCCGTTTTTGCCGTGCATGACGGGTGCGCAGATGTCAATGTGGACCAGCTCCGCCCTGCCGTCCTTCAGCAGCCAGATGCCGTGGTCCTTCCGGTCTGGGCTGAGCACGCAGGGCGTGCAGTCGCCCTGCTCCCAGCTGCCGTCGGCCATAGCCTCGGGCGTGGGGCGGCAGGCCAGCCAGCGGCCATCCTTCGTGATGCCCACGGGGAAAACCTCATATTTGTCCGCGCAGGGCTTCTGACCCAGTGCGCGCAGCCAGGCCGAGGCCGACACGCAGCTGACGTCATGTTCACTGGAAACGCCGCCGAAGAACAGTGCGACGCGCAGCTTGGAATTTGTATTCATCAAAAAGACTCCCTTTGTTCAATGTGGCCGTGCCCTTTGGGCACACTACAAGTCTTCAGCTTATTATAATACCATATTATGCAGGGGTTTGCCATAGCATTTGCAAAAACTTTTTGGAGAATTGGCGCAAGCTGCGCGATTACACAGAAAAGGCTCCCCCTGTGAGGGAGCCTTTTCCGTGTTGCCGCCTATTTGCAGGG
>ENA-ORTS01002501-ORTS01002501.1-human-gut-metagenome-genome-assembly--contig:-NODE-2501-length-10786-cov-3.185817_pt1 | contig 10786 bp, 15 predicted proteins | sample MGYA00241911_ERZ509186 | MGnify/ENA primary metagenome ERZ509186 (study PRJEB26280, sample SAMEA2338852) | human gut metagenome | biome: human gut; feature: human-associated habitat; material: faeces...
CGGCGCAAATGACCGGCGGGGACTACAACCGCAACATCAAACTGCGCGTGACGGAGGCCAAGCGCAAGCGCGAGGTGGACGAGATCGGAAAAGCGCAGACGGTAGGAGAATAGGAGGAAAACAGAAATGCCCGAAAACAAGAAATTCTGGAAATTCTGCAATCAGGCAGGAAACAAGGTAGAGCTGCTGCTTTACGGCGACATTTCGCAGACGAGCTGGTGGGGCGACGAGGTGACCCCGAAGCAGTTTGCGGAGGAGCTGGCCGGTCTGGGAGTGCTGGACGAGATCACGGTGCGCATCAATAGCGGCGGCGGCGACGTGTTCGCAGCGCAGGCCATCGGCAACCAGCTTGAACAGCACCCGGCGGCGGTGACGGCGAAGATCGACGGCCTGTGTGCCAGCGCGGCAACCATCGTCGCCTGCCACTGCGGCAAGGTGATCGCCGCAAACGACAGCACCTACATGGTGCATCCGGTGCGCATGGGCGCTTACGGCTACTACAACGCCGAGGAATTGCAGAAGTACATCGAGGCGATGAACGCCATCCGGGAAAGCATCGTGGGCCTGTATGTGAAAAAGACAGGCAGAGATAAGGACGAGGTGGCCGGATGGATGGACGAGACAAGCTGGTGGACGGCGGCGCAGGCAAAGGAAAACGGCTTTATCGACGAGTTGACGGACGAGGCGGACGGAACGGTGATCGAAAACCGGGACGGGCTGCTGTTCGTCAACAGCGTCAACACACACCTGCCTTTCGACAAGGCACCCAACTTTGTACAAAGCAGCAAGGCAGCTCCCGCCTCCTGCTCTGTAAATAACAAATGCCATAAGGAGGTAACGAACATGGCAAACGAGATCAAGACCGTGGACGACCTGCGCGGGGCCTATCCCGCACTGGTCAATGAAATCGAGGAGGCGGCGGCGAACAAAGCGACGAACGACGAGCGCCAGCGCATCCACGACATCGAGGACATGGCCATGTCCGGCAGCGAGGCGCTGACGAATGAGGCCAAGTTCACAAAGCCGGTGAGCGCCAGCGAGTACGCTGTGGCCATGATGAAAGCTGCCAAGGAGAGCGGCAACGCATGGCTCAACGGAGCAAAGGCCGATGCCGACAAGAGCGGCATGGGCGGCGTGAAGAACGACGGCGGCACCGGCGGCGGTACGGGCAAGCAGGACGAGTTCATGGACGCGATCAAGTCCATGGGCAAGAAGCAGTAAAGGAGGAGAAAGAACATGAGTATGGATTTGGCGAAAAAGACCTTTTCCACGCAGCCGGATTACCTGATCGCAGGGAATGCGGAGATCGTTACGGCAGTCAAGGAGGCATCCGCCGCATTGAAGCGCGGCGCTCCCGTGGTTCTCAGCGACGGCAAGCTGGCCGCCATCAGCGTGAGCGGCAGCAGCGCCCCCTACACCGTGAACACCACGGGCCTGTACGGTATTCTGGCAGAGGATGTCGCATCGGGCGAGGACGGCATTGTGTACCTCTCCGGCGAGTTCTTCGCCGATGCGCTGGTGCTGCCCGCCAACGCCACCGCTGCGGACGTGGAGGTTCCTCTGCGTAACCTCGGCATCTACTTGAAGTAAGGAGGAAGAAAGAACATGGCTAACGAAGTGAACATTTACTCCCCCCGCTATCTGGCGGAGGTGGTGAGACAGACCCCTGCCGTACACACCTATTTCCGCGACACCTTTTTCACCAACGTCAAGACGTTCGCTACCGAGCGCGTGGACATCGACCTTGTGAAAGGCGACCGCCGCATGGCGGCCTTTGTCCATCCCCGCGTGGGCGGAAAGGTGCTGAAAGCCAACGGCTACCAGACCGAGAGCTACAAGCCTCCGCTGATCAACCCCTACGACGTGACCACCGCTGACCAGCTCATGACCCGCCTGCCGGGCGAAGATCTGTACAGCGGCATGACCCCTGCGCAGAGGGCCGCGCAGAAGCTCATGGAGGAGTACGCCACGCTGAACGACGCGACCACGCGCCGCGAGGAGTGGATGGCGGTGCAGGCTATCGTGACCGGCACCATTCCCATTGTGGGAGAGGGCGTGAACGAGACCATCGACTTCGGCCTGACCAACAAGAAAACCCTGACCGGCGACAACAAGTGGGGCGGCACCAAGGCCGACATCCTCGGCAACCTCGGTGACTGGACGGATGCGGTGCTGCACGGCGGCTTTGCCAACGTGGACACCATCATCATGGGCAAGACGGCCAAGGCAAAGTTCTTTGCCGATGCCAACGTGCAGAAGATGCTGGACAACCGCCGCATGAACCTCGGCGAGATCGCCCCACGCGACCTGCCCAACGGCGTGAAGTACCTCGGCCACCTGAATGACCCCAGCCTTGACATGTACGTTTACGGCGAGGTCTACTACGACGACTGGACTAACCCTGACGCGCCGGAGACCAAGCCCCTTATCCCGGACAACATGATCATCCTGATCAGCTCCAGACCCAACTACATGATGGCCTACGGTGCCTGCACCTACATCGAGGACGCATCCGGCCTGTGGGTGACCTCCCAGACCAGCCGCGTCCTGCGCAGCTATGTGGAGCACCATCCCGACCGCCGCATGGTGGAGCTGCAGGCGCACCCGCTGCCCATCCCCGACAAGGTGGATAGCTGGCTGGTGGCGACCGTGTGCTGACATGGCGCTGTTCGAGCTAAAGCAGGAATATAGCGGAGCGGAGGGGGCTGCCCCTCCGCTCACCTTTAAGGACTGTGCCGCAGCGGACATCGACGCGGCTTTCTTTGAGAAGGACGAACACGCGGACTGGCATACGGTTGACGGCAAGGACGCACTGGTGATCGTGGACGATCAACGGCTCAAAGAGCATAGCGCCCATTGGGAGGCGGGAGCCAAGCAGAACTTCGACACGGGACTGTATACGGCCTACACAGTGCTGTATATCCGCGTGAGCGACTACGGGCCGAAGCCGAAAGTGGGAAAGCACCTCGTTCTGGACAAAGGGACGAACCGGCAGCGGTCGTATACCATCCTCAACTGCGAGGAGGAGGCGGGCGTGTACCGCATTTCCATGGAAAGGACGCGGCAATGAGCAGAGTAACCTATGACGCAGGGAACCTGACCATCGAAGTGGACGGGCTGGACACCGTGGCGGCGGCGCTGGGCGATTTGAAGAAAAAGACCCCGGCGGCGGCCAAGGTAGCCATCAACGCCACGGCACGGCAGGCCCGCAAGCTGATGATCGCAAAGGCAAAGGCGCGGTACGCCGTGAACGCGGCGGGCAGGCGGCACCTAAAAGACCTTGTGCAACGGAAAAAGGCCAGCAACACCAGTTTGAGCGCAGAGCTGCACATCGCAAAGATGCGCAACGATCTCGGTTATTTCCAACACAGGCCGACGGAGCGCTTTACCGGGCGCGAGGTTTTGCACCATGCGCCAAAGTATGTGAAAGCCCGTGTCCTGAAAGCCTCGTCCATGGCGGCGCTGACAGGCAATGCCAACATGAGCAAGGGCTTTCTTGTGCAGTTCAAGAGCGGCCACATCGGCATGGTGCAGCGACAGATCGGCTCCAGTTCCAGCCACACGGTCACGGAGCGGGGCCGCCCAAGGTGGCGAAACAAGGACGGTAAGGTGGAAAAGCTGGTGACGATGGGAAGCCCGTCGGCCTCGGCGATGCACTCTACCGTCTGGCCGATGGTGGAGCCGGAGGTGTCCGAGTATCTGCAAGACCGACTGATGGAGCAGACCGAACGGGTGCTGGCGCGAGCGGCGAGGAGGAAGTAAGCCATGAAGAACTATATGGATGCGGTGAGGGCCGCAGGCATCGGGCGAACTCCCCAGCTCTGCCAAGACGCGCTGATCGAAACGCTGGAGGAGCTTTTCGCCGGGAAGAAGTACAACGGCCAGCAGAGCCGCAAGGAGCTGAAAATCTTCAAGCAGGATTTGCCGGTGCCGGAGGACTATGACGCGGATGTGGACACGGACGCGGCGGCGGCCCCGTACATCGTTGTGCGCATGACAGGCGGCGAGATCAAGAACGACGACGGGCCGCAGGCGGTTGAGTTCAGCCTGATCGTGTGCGCCTACGACGAGGGCAAGGAGCGAGAGGGCTATCAGGATGTTGCCAACATCAAGGAGGACATCGTGCAGCGGTTATGCACCAAGCCGTATTTCGGCGGGGCGTTCACCGTGCTGAAACCCATCGCGTGGGCCATGCAGCAGGACGACACCTACCCGTACTACTTCGGGGCGTGTTCGTTGACCTGCACCGCACCGGCCATGACACAGGACACAGAAATGGAGGAGCTGGTATGAGCAAGAAAAACGATAAGCTGGCGGCGGATGCCGCTGTGAATGAGACGGCCATCCCGGCGGCGGAGACCGCTACCGAGACCGCGCCAACGGAGCGGGAGAATACGAGCGCGACGCAGGTTTACTGCGGCCCAACGGTGCGCGGCGTTGCCAAGCAGTACACGGTATTTCACGGCGGCATCCCGGAGGCGCTGGAGGCGTTCATCGCCATTCACCCGGAGGCTGGGGAGCTGGTGGTGGACGTGGAGCGCTTTGCCGAGACGAGAAAGCGGCTGGAGACCGCAGGAACGGCGGAGGCCATTCTGTACGGCAAGATCAAATCCGAACTGTAAGGAGGAAGAAAGACTATGGCATACAAACACGGCGTATACACGAGCGAGGTTGCGACCAGCATGGTCGCGCCCATCACCGGCACGGCGGGCTTGCAGGTGATCGTAGGCACCGCCCCGGTGAATATGCTCAAAGACCCGGCGGCGGCGGTCAACGTGCCGCTGCTGGTGAGCAGCTACAAGGAGGCCGTGGAGGCGGTGGGCTATCTGCCTGACTTCGCCAACTACACCCTCTGCGAGTGCATCAGCGCAAATTTCAGCGTTGTGGGTATCGCGCCCATGGTGCTGATCAATGTGCTTGACCCTGCCAAGCACAAGATCGCCATCACCGGAGGAACCGTTCAGGTGAACGACGGAGTGGCGGTGCTGGAGGAGACAGGCGTTCTGCTGGAGGGGCTGACCGTTAAGAGCGGCTCCACCACGCTGACCGCAGGCACGGACTACACCACCACATGGAACGACGACGGTACGCTGAATATCGTGGTGATTTCCACCGGCGCGGGTAAGGAAGCAACGAGCCTGACTGTGACCGGCAACAAGATCGACCCCAGCAAGGTGACGGCGGCGGACATCGTGGGCGGTGTGGACAGCTCCACCGGCAAGGAGACCGGCCTTGAGGTGGTACGTCAGGTCTATCCGAAGCTGTCCATGACACCCGGCATCCTGCTGGCCCCGCGTTTCAGCAAGGACGCGACGGTGGCGGCGGCATTGCAGGCCAAGACCAAGAGCATCAACAGCGTGTTCGGCGCGGTGTGCGTTGTGGACATCGACAGCAGCAACACCGGCGCGACCAAGTACACCGCCGTCAAGACCACCAAGGAGGCGCAGGCGGTGAGCGACCCCAACGCCTACGCAGTCTGGCCCTTTGCCAAGGTGGGCAACACGGTGTACAGCGGCAGCGCACTGGCGGCGGCGCTGACAGCCTACACCGACGCGCAGAACGACGACACGCCCAACGTCAGCCCCAGCAACAAGACCATCGCCGTTTCTGCTGCCTGCCTCGAAGATGGCACGGAGGTGGTGCTTGATCAGGAGCAGGCCAACACCGTGAACAGCTTCGGTGTGGCAACATGGCTGAACATGAACGGCTTCCGCCTGTGGGGCAACAACACGGCGGCCTACCCCGGTATCAGCGACCCGAAAGATCGCTGGTTCAGCGTCCGCCGGTTCCTGACGTGGGCGGCCAACACGTTTATCCTGACCTACTTCCAGAAAGTGGACAGCCCCGCCAACAAGCGGCTGATCGAGGCCATCGTGGACAGCGAGAACGTGCGCGGCAACGGCTTTGTGGCCCGTGGTGTGTGCGCCCGCTATGAGATCACGTTCAACGAGGACGAGAACACCACCGCCGATCTGCTGGACGGCAAGATCACATTCCACCAGTACATCACCCCGTTCACCCCTGCGGAGGACATCGAGGACATCATCGAGTTTGACCCCGACGCTCTTTCCGCCGCGCTGAACTGATAAGGGAGGGAAAAGAAGATGATTTCCAACAACTATATCCCGGAGAAGATCAACGAGTATAACGCCTATCTGGACGGCACGAAGATGATCGGCGTGGCCGCGTCGGTGACGCTGCCGGAGGTCAACATGAAAACCAGCACCGTTTCCGGCGTGGGCGTGAACGGCGAGCTGGACAGCCCCACCATCGGCCAGTTTGAGAGCATGGAGCAGGAAATCCAGTTCAACACGCTCTACAGCTCCGCCATGGATATGCTCTCTCCCCTGTCCACGGTGAACCTGACGCTGCGAGCCTCGCAGCAGGTCTACGACAAGCAGGGCGGCTACAATTTCAAGGGCCTGCGCGTGGTGGAGATCGGGCGCGTGAAGAAGTTCAACCCCGGCAAGGTGGAAAAGGGCGAGGCCATGGAGGCCACCGTGACGCTGGAGCTGACCTACCTGATGATCGAGGTGGACGGCCAGCAGCTCTTGGAGGTTGACAAGCTCAACGGCATCTACAAGGTCAACGGCACGGATATGCTGGCGGGCGTGAACAGCCTGATCTAACGGGCGCAAAACAATACGGCCTGTCCCTGCGCAAACGGGGGCGGGCCGTGTTTTCACACAAAAAACAATGCTGAAAGGAGCGACAACCAATGGCAGAGGACAAGATCACGGCGGCAGAGACCGCAAACGAGGGGGCAAAAAAGAGCGAGAACATCGTGGAGCTGGCAAGGCCCTACGGGTTCGAGGGCAAGGAGTACGGAGAGATCGACCTGACGGGGCTGGAGAAGCTGACTGTGCAGGACGCTATCGACGTGCAGCGGCAGCTTTTCGGCGAGGGCGAGGCGGCGGCCTCGGTGCTGTGCGAAACCACGACGGCATTTGCCCGCGCCATGGCGGTCAAGGCCACCGGAATGCCCATTGAGTTTTTCAAGCTGATGCCTCGCGGCGCTTTCAAGCGCGTGGCAGGTGCGGTGCGCAGACACCTGAACGTGGAGAGCAGAACGGAAAACCATGTGATGCATCTGGAGAAGCCGCGCCATTACAAGGGCAAGGAGTACCGGGACATCGACCTGAACGGCGTGGCAGACCTGAACACGCTGAATGAGAGCGAGGCGGAGAACCGCATGGCCCGCGAGGGCTTTGTGGTGACGGAGAACAGCACCAACTATCTGTACTCCTGCGTGATCGCCGCCATGGCAACGGGCATCCCGGAGGAGTTCTTTACCACGCTGCCCCTGTATGAGCTGCTGAAACTGAAAAACGCGGTGAACGACGCGGATTTTTTCGGATAAAGGGCGGAGCCAAGGCCCTGCGGAAAGCGGCTATCCGGCTGTCCTCGGTGACACGGACGGGCGTGGACTTCTATCTGAAAATGCCTGTCCGGGACTTTATTGAGCTGAATAGCGAGGTGGCGGAGGAATGGCGAACAATAAAACATTAGAGTTAAGCATCAAGATCGCCGGTAAGATGGACAAAAGCCTGATGGCGGCGCTGAACGGGAGCCAGAGCCAGATCAGCAGCTTTGCCCGCAGCATCAGCTCCATCGGAACGGCGGGACTTGCGGCCATGGGGACGCTGGCGACGGCGACTGTGGCGACCATCGCAAGCTGCACCAAGGAAGCGGCAAAGTTTGAAAACTACATGGCGGATGTGGTCAAGTACGTAGACGGTCTGGCAGATGCTACCGGAAAGATCAGCGACAAGGTGGCGGATAACGGCAAGACCTACGCGCAGAACTACGAGGCCATGAAGGACGCAATCAAGGATTTAAGCACACAAATCCCCTATACGCAGGAGGATTTGACACGCCTCGCCGCTGCGGCGGGCCAATCCGGCAAGTCTATGGAGGACTTGATCAAGATCGACAGCTCCGGCAATGTTACCGGTTTCCTACGGGACATCGCCATGACCGGCGCGGCCATGGACATCAGCGCCGATCAGGCGGGCAACTGGGCCGCCAAGTGGGAGCAATCGCTGAAAATGACCCACGAGGAGGTCATGGTGCTCTTTGACCAGGGCGCAAACAGCGCGACCACGGCGGCGGAAATCGCGGAGGCGGTCAATTCTGCGGCGAGCCTCGGCCAAGTGGGCGGCGTAAGCGCGGCCACAACGGCGGCGTTGGCGGATGCCATGCTGGCAACAGGCGTATCGACTGATCGCGTCGGCACCAGCATCAAGCGCATGATCGTGAATTTGAGCAAGGGCGCAAGTGCGACGAAAGCCCAGAAAGAACAGTTCAAGGAGATGGGCATGAGCGCGGAGTGGGTCGCCAAGGCCATGCAGGAGGACAGCGTGGGAACGCTGGATACCATCTTCAAGGCCATCAACGATCTGCCGCAGGAGCGACAGGTAGCGGCGCTATCCACCCTGTTCGGCCAATGGGCCATTGAGGGCGGCGCGAAGATCGTCAACAATCTCGATGTGTACCGAAAGGCGCTGGAAATGGTGAGCGACCCAAGCCTGTACACGGGAAGCATGGAGCGGGAGTTCAACATCAAATCGCAGACCCCGGAGGCCATCGAGACCATGCTGAAAAGCACCAAGACAGCGCTGAAAATCGAGATCGGCGATGCGTTCCTCCCGGCGAAAAAACAGTTCAATCTCTCCATGATCGACTTTCTAAACAGCATCCGAAAGAATATGCCGGAGCTGACGCAGCTTGCGGAGAGCTTGGGAACGCTGGCAAGCCGGGGCGTGGAGAAGCTGGGGAGCGCTATGGACACGGCGCTGCCGTACATCCAAAAGGGGCTTGACTACCTGATCAACAACGGCGAGCAGGTGGTGCGTGTGCTGGGCGGCATGGCGGCGGAACTCTTCAGCCGGTAGGGGTTCACCCACGCTTCCAGCGAAAGCCCCCGCCCGTGGGCCTCAGTCACCAGCACATCCAGTGGGTCAAAGCCGGGGCCCTGCCCCTGCGTCCCGGTGCAGAGATGGCTCCACGGGAACAGGCTGCTCTCGTACAACGCATCCCCAAAGGGCCGCACCTGCGCGATGACCGTGTTCAGCCCCAGTGCGGCGCTGTTGTCCAGCAGCGCCGCAGCGGCGGTGCGGAAGGCCTCCTCGGAGGAAAAGTCCATCCGCGCCCATTCCAGATAGCTCACCCAGACGGCCCGCCACTCGCCGGAGGGCAGGGCCGGGTTCGGTTCCGGTGCCGCTTCCGGGGCGGTCGGAGACTTCGACTCGTTTCCATTTTGGATAGAATGATGTGCAATATACGCTCCGGCGGCAAGTGCGGCCCCGCCGAGCCCTGCCAGAAATACCCGCCGCCGGATCTTTTTCCGGCGGCGCGGAGCTCTCCGCCGCTGGGTCATGCGTCCTCCTGCATCTTATACAGGCTCAGCGCGGCCCAGCCGCGGGCACAGGCCAGCAGCACCCAGAGCAGGTTGGCCCAGAAGCTCAGATTCGTCATGCCGCCGTAGACCGTCAGCAGTACGAACATCAGGTGGAGCACTTCCGCCGCGCCCACGAGCTGCAGCTGCCGCTGGATGGGCTTGCCCTTCTGGTATTCCAGCCCCAGCAGGGCGGGCCAGACCAGCGCCGAGCAGATGTACGCCGCCCAGCCGTTGACCACATAGCTGAGCATCAGCACCACGAAGACGCAGAAATAATTCCGCTTCTCCTTGGCCGGGCTGCCCTTTTCTGCCGCCAGAAACAGGACGGTGATGCCCGTGATGCAGAATGCGATCATCTCCAAGAAGGAGAAATCCATCCCGCCCAGCACCGCAAAGCCGTTCAGCATCGAAGCCGCCGCCGCGCACAGCAGGAAAAAGTACCATGTCTTGTGGGTGAATTTCAATTTCATGAGGAACCTCCCGCCCGTGAGACCGGCACGGGCCGCCGTAAAATTTGGAATTTTTCAAATATTATAACACAATTTCCCGCGTGTTGTGTTACAATAAGGAAAACTCTCATCAAAAACTCAGGAGGGCGACATGAACGCTGTCTTTTCCATCATTCTGCTGGCGGTGGCGCTGGGGGCCATCGTCCTGCTGCTCACCCGGCGGGAGAACACCCGCCGCAGCCAGTACGGCCCCACCGGCCTGAGCGAATTCCGCACCGACCTGCCGCTGGACGACTGCTTTGACCGCCTCGACGAACATAAGGACACCGACGAGTTTGTGTACGAGTGCCGCCGCGAGAACGACGGCGGCTTCCTGCTCCACCTGACGCTCCACCAGCCCACCCAGCAGCCGCTGGATACCCTGTACACCCTCCGGCTTGACCCCGGCCGCCAGACCGTCGTCACCCTCATCTTCATCCGGGAGGCCTTCGGTTACAAGGAGCCGCTCTTCCCGCAGGAAATGCTGGACCGCTTCCTGATGCAGAAGCTGGATGCCCACCGCACCAAATAATTTTGCAAAAATCGCTTTTCATTTCCTGTCTTTTTTGTTATACTACTCTGTAGCACTCCGCCCGGATGCGGCGGCGCTCTGCGGGTCAGTAGCTCAGTTGGTCAGAGCTGGCGGCTCATAACCGCTTGGTCGCGGGTTCAAGTCCTGCCTGACCCACCAAAATAGCACGAAGGTTCCGGCCTTCGTGCTTCTTTTTTGCTCATTCGTACAGTTCCTTGCTCATCTGGCTGCGAATCTCTTTGCGCCGCTTGTCATAGACCTGCGTGTAGATTGCAAGGGTCGTACTGGGCTGTGCGTGTCCGGCTTCTGCGGCCCCCATTGCGGCAGATCCTGCTTTCTGCCGCAAATTGCATCAGATCCCGCCGT
>ENA-ORTS01002504-ORTS01002504.1-human-gut-metagenome-genome-assembly--contig:-NODE-2504-length-10774-cov-2.448456_pt1 | contig 10774 bp, 12 predicted proteins | sample MGYA00241911_ERZ509186 | MGnify/ENA primary metagenome ERZ509186 (study PRJEB26280, sample SAMEA2338852) | human gut metagenome | biome: human gut; feature: human-associated habitat; material: faeces...
AACTAGGGATCTCGGGGTTATGAGCCCCGCGGGATCACCAGACTACCCCACCCTGCTATACGAATAAAAAGATAGTAATTTAAAACTACAATATATAATATATGAAACACACTATATAAATGTTTCTATAAAAATAAAATGAAGATAATTATTAATTATCCTCTAAACTTTTAATTCTTTTATCAATTTTTCTCTTTCTTCAGTAGTTAATTCTTTACCATCTAATAAATCTCCAGTAAAAAGTAATAAGTCTGGTTTACTCCTATTTATTAATTTAACAGTTTCACTAACCATCTCATCTCGAGCATTATGTAAATCTGAGAAACTAACTATTTTATAGCCATGAAATGATTTTGTTATTTTACTACTTACTACTTTTTCTTCCTTAACAATCATTTTAGTAGTAGCTATTTCCGTTACATATAAAATAAAGAAAAAAGAAGCTACTAGAATGATAATAATTAATAAAACAATTCTTTTGATGATTTTTACTTGTTGTTCTTTCTCCTCATCCTTAATTATTTCTAATTGTTTATCTTTATTTAATTCGCTTCTTTTTTTCACATTAACCATATCCTTTACTAAATTATATCAAGAAAAATTATTTTCGTATATAAATTTTATAGTTTTTCTCACTGTATACTAATTTATAGTCAATAAGTTCTTCTTCTTTATAGAACATTACATCACTATCAGATAGTACTAGATAGGTAAATTTATATTTGGCTAAAAAGTCTTTTATTTTTAAATTACCTGTTTGCAAGTTATAGTATTCTTTTAAGATATCTTCTTCAGAAATACTATCATCTGCAGGTGCTTTTTCACCTTTATCTAATTCAATCATTAACTGAGAGATTGCCTGTTCTCTTAATGCCTGTTTACTATTTGCGGTTACTAAGAAAGGCATTCCTTCTACATTAATAGATTGCTGAATAAATGCATTAATGGCATCAGTAAGTGTCATACCACACTGTGCATAGATTCCTTCTACCTGTGCTTTGATTTCTGGATTAATACGCATCTGAAAAGTGCTTGTTTTGGGTGCTGTCGCCACTGTTAGTGTTGTTTTTTTCATAGTTCATAAACTCCTTCTCAACTATTATAAACATCACTCTATTAACAGTCAACACATTGTATATACAGTTCATGCGTGCATGTCTCTTATGCAAGAAAAAGTGTCTTTTATGCAGAATTTATATAATTTTCAAAGGTTGTTATGTATAATTTAGGTAACATCTAGATGTAAATAAAAAGAATCTAATTCAAAGAATTATAATATCTAATGAAAGGAATTGAATTATATGAAAAAAAATCATGCTTACCTACTATCTGTAATTCTATCATGTTTACTTTGTGTATGTACTATAACATCTACTACGTTCGCATTCTCACCTGAATACTCACAAAATCTATCTTATGATACCATTCTAGTAAATGGAAAAGAAATTAAAGTCTCTACCCTCCTTACTGATGATGAACGCGATAAACTAGTAGATCTTTTCAAAGAAATCCCAACACTATCTACAGATGGCATTTTCACTGATTTCGACCAATCCATCACCACAATCCAAGATTATAATATCCCACAACAAAAGAAAAATAATATCAAAAAATCTGTCATACCTACCAGTAAACTCGCTTTGAGTATCGTTAAGTCTGACATATCCACATCTTCACAAAAAAAGTATAAAATACAATCAGTTGCCAAATGGAAATCATCTCCTCGTGTTAAAAATAAAGATAAATTCGCGCTTGCCTGGGCCGGAAATTTTGCGGTAAGTTCTTATTCATCTAAAGCTTATTGGAAAACATCTACAGGACAGAGCACAACTGTAAATAGTCCACTTGAAAGCATTAAACCAAATGCCGGGATTGCATATGAATATCAATGTGGCAATTCAGATAATTCTTTTTCATTTAATCCTTGGTATGTACAGATAAATGCGACATTATCTCGCGCAAAAGGAAATGGAAACAACCGTGCAAATATTGTGGCTCAATATGCACATAAAACTAATGGCAGTGGTGGTATTAGCGTTTCAATTTCTCCTGGAAGTATTAGTTTTTCTATCTCCAACGGTGCATCATATGACACAGCTTCGCCTGTGTCTACTACACTTTCATATTAAAGGAGGACCAACAAATGAAAGAAATCGATATTCCTACATTCATTGCAGGACTTATAATTTGTATTATAGTTTTCATACTCACAGTTTCTATATTTGGTGATTATAATCTTTCTGGCATGAGTATGATTGCAACATCTATTCTATATGTCAATTCATTAAAATAAAGAATCGTTCCTTGAGTGGAACGATTCTTTTTAATTAACGCTTTTTAGCTTTATGTCTAGGTTTCTTAACAGCTTTTCTAGCACGAGGAGATTTCTTTAATTCTTCTTTTTTCTCTTCTACTACCTTAACTGTTTCTTCTACAGTTGCTTTTACTTCTTTTTTCTTTGCTTCTACAACTGCTTTGACAGGTTCTTTAACTTCTTGAACCTTCTTAGCTACAGCCTTAACTGGTTCCTTTACAGCTGCTTTTACTTCTTCTTTCTTAGTTTCTACAACTGTTTTTACAGGTTTCTTAGTTTCTTCAACCTTCTTAGCTACAGTTTTTACAGTCTTCTTTACCGGTTCCTTCACTGCTTCCTTTACAGGCTCTTTTACTTCTTCTACCTTTTTAGCCACAGCTTTCACTGTCTTCTTTACTGCTTTCTTAGGTGCAGCCTTTTTCTTCTTATGTGCAATAATCGCCTTAGTAATTTCATTTAACTTTGCCTTAGTCTTAGCACGGAAGATAAAGATATGGTTGCCTTCAGCCTGTGCAAGAACCTGAGGAATATCTGCTTCAATCTTGATATATTCTCTATACTTATCAGCAACTTCTGCATCAGATAATTCATAATCAATACCAAGACGTCTTCCTACATAACCTACATAATACTTTCTTTCAATTTCATAAAAACAAGTATTATAGATCATCATATCTGCCCAAATAGTATATGTATCTACATCATAAGCATAGTTCATCATATCAGGAATAAAAGCACCGGGTGCTCTCATATTCACTTCTAGAGGAACTAAATCACCTTTTCTACCTAATCCGGGTTTATCTTCAGATAACTTAATGAATTCAAAATGAAAGAAACGGCTTCTTGTATCAAATGCTTTAACAACCTTTTCACCAATTTCATAAATAGGCTTACCTTCTACTGGTTCAGAATGGAAATAGATATCAGATGCATCATTGACTGTATCCATAATAGAAGTATCCATATAATGACTTGTAGAGAATAAAATATTCTTATCCTTATCAGTCACACCTTCAAATGTTACAACATCACCTGGCACAAAATCTTCTAGAATATAATCAATATAATCCTGTTTATGATTATAGAAGTCTTTTAATTCTTCATCATCTTTTAATTTATAAGTATGAGTTGCTCCTACACCATTATCAGGCTTTACAATCACTGGATAACCATTCTTTTTAGTAAACTCTAAAGCTTCATCAAGTGTATCTAACTTAATATAGTCAGCCACCTTTAAACCAGCACTCTTATATACTTCCTTCATAGCTGATTTAAATTTCATCCAGCGCATATCCTGAATCTGTGGACCAGTAGTCACATTAAAGTCTCTTCTTAATGTTGCTTCTAATTCTAGCCAGTATTCATTTTCTGATTCAATCCAGTCAATCTTACCATAATGACTAGAGAAATAAGCACATGCACGATATACTTCATCATAATTCTCTAAAGAACCTACATAGTAATATTCAGTCAATGAATTCTTTGTTTCATCACTGATCATATCATATGGGCAATCTCCAACACCTAATACATTCACACCACGATCTTTTAAACGTGAACAGAAATTATGATAATATTCTGGAAAATGTGGTGATATAAATACGACATTCATCTATTCTTCTCCTCCTAGATTACTCTCTTTACAAAATATGGGAACTGTACTCTCCACCAATCCCAATCATGGTTTACATCATATCCCCAGAAATCAATCCATGCTGGAATATTCTTATATTCTAATAGTTCTTTCATTCTACTAGTTGAACGAACCATTTCATCTTCCCATGCACCCTGGCCACAGCATAATACGATACGACGTTTTCTATACATTTCTACATATGGGTGATCATAACTCATACCTTCAATATATTTAATAGGACTATTACGATAAACATTATCATCCACATAATCACGGAAGAATAAATCACTATCATAATATCCACTTAATGCGATACATCCACTAAAAATATCCGGTCTTCTAAATAAGAAATTAGCTGCATGTGATGCACCTAATGAACATCCTGTAGTATAAATACCCTTTGCATGTGTGCCACACATCGCATTAATATCAATAATTCTAGGTACTAATTCATCTACAATATAATGATAATATTGTTCCAACATATGTGAACGAGATCCAACATCATGACCGCCTTCTTCACTCCATGTTTCTAAATCAATACTATCACAGCAGAATAATTGTATATTCCCATTATCAATAAGGTCTTCTACTGTAGCGACCATACCATTGTTTTCAAAATCATAAAATCTACCATTCTGTGTTGGAAATACCAGCATTGGTGTTCCTGCATGTCCATACACCTTAAACTCCATATCTCTTTTAAGACATGGACTGTATTCTTTATAATATTCTACCTTCATTCCCAAAACCTCCTTCACTGTGCTTATTATATCACATTTACTAGACAATTCACTTATTTATCGGTATTTCCTATATACTCCTTTAATTCTTTAGGAATATACCTAGCGCTTCTTATAGCTCTTAATTGATATTTCTTAAGTACTTCTAACGGATAAAGAGAAGGATCATATGTTTTTAGACGTTTAAGAAGCATACTTGTATCATCACTCTCTATAACCTGACACTTATACATAATCGCAGAGTAAGGTGCACCATAATAGATATACACAATTGCACCTTGATGAATATTCCCTTTCTGATGCCATCTTATGTAATCACTTTGATCAAATGCCTGAATCAAATCAAAACGCTTAGGGGAAGCAGGAATAACCCAATCTTCACATACCACAGTAGTCTGATAGCTTTGATCAATAAGAGACATGATATCTTCATCATTTAATGTTTCATCTAATAATATACTAATCCAATGTTTCTTATTCATATGAAAAGCAGGATAGATAGAAGGATAATCAACTGTATCTATAGGAACCTTAATATTCAGACATTCTACTTCTCCCTGCTCATCTAGAAACTTAGAATAATCTGTATGCATAATAAGTCCAAACCACTTATCATTATTTCTAAACACAAATGAATCGTCATTAGTAAAAGGATGATCAGGAAGAACATGGTACTTTTCTTCAATAAGATGCATAAGACGTTTAGATTGAGGAAAAATAAAATAATCATATACAAAACAATGATTTAAAATATCCTCAATACATTCTTCATAAGCCTGTCTCACTTTTTGTACAAACTTTCCCTGCTTACCTACCAGATGAATATTTGTATACTCTTCATCTGTATCAGAATCATAAACCTTAGCCTCTAATATATCATTTATTATTACTTCAATCCTGAAATCACCATCTAGCAAGTCTTTCTTATATATATAATTATGACCCTGTTTCTTAAATCCATAATCAATGAGTTTACTCTCATCATAGTGATAACGTCTATAATCCTTCATAATATACCTCAAAAGGCAGTCAAAGACTGCCTTACATATCAATTTTGATATTCTTTACTTTCTGTTTTGCTTCTTCTTTCATATGAGGAATGGTCAGATTAGGAAAACCATGTTTCTCCACTAACTTGTTTGTATAATCCTTTAAACGATAAACAGAAAAACCATGTCTTTCACTTTTACCTGTTAAGGTATAGTAATTCACAAGTGGTGTAAAAACAACGTTCCTGATTTTCTTCTTCTCTATATCAAAAGAAAGCATACCTTCTAATTGACATGATTCTTCCAACATGCCACTCACAAAATTACCTAAACTATAAGCAACTAATGTACGCTTACCATCCGCTCTTTGAATATATTCTACATCCTGTAATGTATGTGTATGTGTCCCAATAATTACATCTGCACCTGCATCAGCAAGCTGCTTAGCCATATTCTTCTGAAATGTATTAGGATACTGATCATATTCAATACCCCAATGACATGACACAATCACAATATCCGCATTCTCTCTTGCTTTCTTCATATTTTCCATCATAGTGGATTCATGAAAGTTAATCATATAAGGTAACTCTTTCTGATAAGTCACACCATTCACATATTGATTAAAAGATACAAACGCAATCTTAATGCCATTCTTTTCTACTATCTTGATATTCTGTTTTTCTTCTTCATTCTCATAAAGTCCTAAATAAGTAATACGAGGATACTTACTAAATACCTGGATAGAATGTAATATACCTGATGCCCCTTGATCATAAGCATGATTAGTGGCTCCATTCACCACATTAAATCCTACCTTTTCTAAATCATCTGCCACACTATCAGGTGCACTAAAGAGAGGATAACCAGAAGGTTTCCCTCCCCCTAATATCGTTTCCTGATTCACAAAACAATAATCTGCCTGGATATACTTCTTAATATTCTTATAATAGTTTGAAAAGTCATAACCACTAGAAGTCTCGGCTTCATCAAGCATACATTGATGATAGAGATTATCTCCTACAGCAACAAAAGAAACACTTGGTGTCTCTTTCTTTACTTCTTCTTTAGGAGGTGTACTACATCCTGAAAAAAGTAACATAATTGCAAGAAGAAATCTATATTTCATAAATTATTTAGTCGTTGATCCAAATCCACCATTACGTGTTTCAGTGGCATCATCATCTTCAGTAATACCATATGTCATGAAAATTCCCTGGGCAATACCCTGGCCAGCCTGAACATCAACTACTTTTCCTTCATTTGAATCATTTGTCATCTTAATAAAAATATGACCTTCATTATCTGAATAGAAATAATCACTATCAATTACACCTACAGTATTATTCAACTGTAGACGATATTTAAATCCCAAACCACTTCTTGGATAAATCATTAATACCCATCTTTCATTCATTTCACAGCGGATTCCTGTAGGAATCTTTACTGTTTCTCCAGGTTCTAAATGTATATCAATAGGTGTATAAAAATCATATCCTGCAGATCCTTTAGTTGCACGACGTGGAAGCTTAATCGCATCATAGATGTCCTTTACATCTTCCTTTTCCATTCCTGTTTGAAATTGTTCATAAGATACTTTATAAAATTTAGCGCTATTCATTCTAATCTCCTTTCGCTCTTATATATATTATACACAAAAAGCCTAGATTTTACTCTAGACTTGTGAGTCAAAACGATATTTAAATTCTTTATAAGTTTTCTCAGTTTTTGTATCCTTCACTACAGCATTACAATAATGATTGCCCTGGTTTACTTCTATACTTATCGCAACCTTTCGCTTATTTGAAAAAGTAAATGTAGACTTTTCTACACGTGGACTATTTAAATCATTATTAGGAACTGAAATAGTAAGAAAATACTTAAGAGAAGCATTCTCTCCTGTCTTCATATTTCCATGATAACAACGCATGATCTTATTATCCTTCTTCATTGTATAAGCAATATCTAAATTCTTTTTTACTACATAAGAATCAATATCCTTAAATTCCTTCTTATGTAAGTTCTTATTCATTTCTTTAAAGAAAGCTGTCTTATAATCTCTATCTTCACATGTAATAGAAATTTCTTCCCCATTCAACATACCTGAATAGAATGTTCTTACTTCTTGCGCAATATAATTTGAATTGGCACGTGTTGAACATCCACTTGTCAACAAGACTGCAATTAACAAAAATATCTTCATGCTTTATCACCTGTAAGCATTATACATATTTATTATGGAATAACTGTGTATTTCAAAAAAAAGAAGCACTTATTTGTGCTTCACTCATACTTTTATTAAAAGAGTTACTGTGGTAGGTGATCAACCGCATATTGTGCTTCTTCAGCAGTGAATTTTTCTCCATAGCTTGAAGTTAACTGTTCATAGATAGCTGAACGAGACATATTCATACTTATCTGATAATCCTTAGCTTTTTCTAATGCATTTGCCTTATAATCAGCTACTAAATGATCCACTGCATACTGTGCTGATTCTGCAGGAAAACCTTCCCCATAAGATGAAGTCAACTGATCATAGATAGCCGCCTTAGACATATGCATCATAGATGAGTAAGATTCTGCTTTTGCGAGCGCATTCTTATCTTCCATAGTAGGTTCTTTACCCTTTGAATAATGAACAGTGACAGTACTTCCCTTTTCTAATTGTGTACCTGCCTGAGGTGATTGACTAATAAATCCTCCCTGTGCAATACTATCAGAAAAATCTTCTTCTTTACTTAACTGGAATCCATTTTGATCACACCAAGCCTGTGCATCTGTTTGACTCAAATCAGCAACTTCTACTTTCTCTACTTTCTTAACCTTATCAACAGTAGATACTTTTGGTGAAGATTCTGTTGGCTCTGATTCACTAATACAGCCTGCATATCCAACAACAAAGAAACCCGCAAGAATCATACATAAAGCTTTTTTCTTAGGTTGCTTCTTAAACAAACAATATACAAGATAACCAATACCTACTAAAAAAACAATAGAACCCAACATTGCGAATGCATCCACTGAAACGCATCGAATCACAAATAATACAAAGAAAACAAGTGAAGCCAGTAATGTCTTTTTCGCCTTATCATTTGGTTCATTGTTTTTCTTTGATTTAATGAAATACACAATACCTAGTACAAGTAAAACTAAAAATAATAGAAACAAAATCATATCAACATCCCCTTCCTTGGACAACTATATTGTAGTACTATCCATCAAAAGATGTATTGAGTAAGTGCTGGAGAACACCTATTAATAGGTGTCTAGAAAAATTAATTAAAAAAGCTGTACGATGACAGCTTATGATTTGTTAGGAAGAGTAATCGTAATACAAGTCCCCTCTCCTAATTGACTATGTAATTTCACTGTTCCTTTATTATAAGAAACAATATGCTTAACGATGGCAAGCCCTAAACCTGTACCACCTTTGATTCTACTACGTCCCTTATCAACACGGTAGAATCTTTCAAAGACACGTCCTTGATCTGCAAGAGGTATACCAATACCTGTATCCTTGACTTCAATGATCATGTTATCTTTCTTACTATAAATATGAACATATACATGACCATCTTCTTTGTTGTATTTAATAGCGTTACTTACAAGATTAGAAATCAATGTTTCTATTTGAGATCCATTTCCAATATAAGTAATAGGATCTACATCTGTATGAAGCTCTACATTATATTTCATTAATAGACCTTCATAATCTTCTGATATATCCTTCATTAATGCCTGCATTTTTACAGGAACCTTTTCTACAATGAGATCATCACTATCTAGCCTAGATAACATCAAGATATCATTAATTAAAGAAGACATATTGCTGACTTCTGTTTGAATCTTAGAAAGCATCATCTTCTTCTGATTTTCATCATTGATGAATCCTTGTGACAATAATTCACTATAACCTCTAATAGCTGTAATAGGTGTTTTTAATTCATGAGATACACTAGAGAAGAATTCTTCTCTCATCTTCTGTGAGTTCTTCATTGCGGTAATATCCACAAAGAAGAGTGCTGTACCAAATGGAAGGCGGGAGATTGCACATTGGTAATCAAAATCATGAATCTTTAATTCTATACGCTGTTTCTTAGGTGCACTATTTAACGCATTTATAAGATTAGGATAAGTAATATGATCTATTAAGTTATCCTTTTCTTTTAAAGGTCCTAGAATCTTTATAGCACTATCATTGACACTTAAAATCATGCCATTCTCATCAAGTAAGATGAAGCCTTCCTCCATCTTTCTTAATATCGCATTGATCTTATCTTGTTCAAATCTTGTCTCTCTCATAGATTTTCTTAATCGATGAGAGAGATTTTCTAGCGTATCAATAATAGGTGTGAATTCTTCATAATCTGTTGTTGGGAGTTCAAAACGATAGTCTTCAGTCATGTTATTAAGAGACTCACTGATTTCTGTCAAAGGCTGAGTGACTCTCTTAGAGAGTTTACGTGCAACTATGTATGAAAATAATATACTGATCAGTATAGAAATCGCAAATGCAGGAGCAAGTTCTGGGAAATAACCCCATACACCTGAATAAGGGATTGACAATCTTATAATGTGGTTATCTTTATAATATGCAGCATAGAGAAGTGGCTGATTGGTTGTCTCAGAACGTCTCATTGCATACCCTTCATGATTTGAAGAATGAAGTGCCTGTTGCACTTCTTCTCTTTTCAAATGATTAGAAGAGATGTCATTCTTATATGTATCTGCAAGAACTTTACCTTTTTCATCTATGACAGATATTCTTGTATCATCAGAGAAAGCAAGGGGATTAAGTGTTTCTATCTGTGTATTGAGATCCTTAGAGTAGTCTAGATTATATTCTATAAGTTTTACAGAATACATCATTTCTCTTTCGGAATCCTCTTTCATTGAACCAGAAATAATAAATATACTCGTTGCACTACAGATACATAGAGATACTAATAAAAGTGAGATAAAATATTTCAATATAGATTGTCTCATTATTGACCATCCTCAATAAAACGATAACCTACACTTCTGATTGTCTTAATATAATGATGTCCATCATCACCAAGTTTTGCACGTAAAGAACGAATATGAACATCTA
>ENA-ORTS01002509-ORTS01002509.1-human-gut-metagenome-genome-assembly--contig:-NODE-2509-length-10765-cov-3.179925_pt1 | contig 10765 bp, 6 predicted proteins | sample MGYA00241911_ERZ509186 | MGnify/ENA primary metagenome ERZ509186 (study PRJEB26280, sample SAMEA2338852) | human gut metagenome | biome: human gut; feature: human-associated habitat; material: faeces...
CTGGCAATGGTCCTCTTCGCAGGCGTTCGCGGCCGCATGGAGAACATGGATATCCCCGAATCGTTCCAGGGCCTGCCCATCACTCTGATCGCTGCCTCCATCGTATCTATGTCCTTCATGGGCTTCTCCGGTGTGGTAGATGGTCTGCTGAAGTAAGGAGGGGAGATAACTATGACTGGTATTATTATTGTCGGCGCTATCGGCTTGATCTGCGCCATCCTGCTGGTAGTGGCCTCCCATTTCCTCTCGGTCCCCATCGATACCCGTGTGGAGGATATCCGCGGCTTCCTGCCCGGCGCCAATTGCGGCGCCTGCGGCTATGCCGGCTGTGATGACTACGCCAAAGCTGTTGCCAATGGCAGCGCCAAGCCCAATCTCTGCATCCCCGGCGGCGCTTCCGTCTCCGCTCAGATCAGCGAATACCTGGGCGTCGCGGCGGAAAACACCGAGCCCGTCAAAGCCACCGTCCGCTGCAGCGGCACCTGCGAAAAGTGCGGCGAAGCCGAGGATTACCACGGCCCCGCCACCTGTGCGGCCTGCGCTGTCCTGCACCGCGGCAAAAAAGCCTGCGGCTACGGCTGCCTGGGCTATGGCGATTGCGTCAAGGTCTGCAAATTCGGTGCGCTCTCCATCGTGGATGGCGTTGCCCATGTGGATGAAAGCCTGTGCACCGGCTGCGGCGCCTGCGCCAAAGCCTGCCCGCACCTGCTCATCGGCATGGTCCCGGTCAAAAATCATGTCACCGTGCGTTGCTCCAGCCATGATAAGGGCGCTGTCGTCCGCAAGGTCTGCTCCGCCGGCTGCATCGGCTGCATGATGTGCACCAAGGTTTGCCCCACCGGCGCCATCACCGTCACCGATTTCCTCGCCTCCATCGATCCCGAAAAGTGCACCAATTGCGGCGCCTGCGCCGAAAAGTGCCCCGTCAAGGTCATCACGCTGGACTAAATTCCGCACTGTTCTAACCTGAAACCCTTCAAGCCGCTCCCGGAAACGGGGGCGGCTTTTGCATCTTTTCCTGCAGATTACTTCTCCGGCGATCTCCTTATTCCATAAAGGAATAAGTGCAATTCAAATTTGAATTGCATTATAATAACCAATTGTTTTATAGTTTAGATGCAGATATCTGACAAAATGATCAGTGTGAGGAGTGATTAGTTTGGAAAAAAAGAAAAAAGCGTTATACACTAAAAAATCTATTTCGTATGGTCTCGTAAATGGTATTTCCTCCTTGAAAACAAACATGACGGGGACATACCTGTCCTTCTTCCTTACCACATTTGTCGGGCTCACCAATGTTCAGCTGGGCACGATGAACACGGTCAAGGGTCTCATCGGACTTTGGGGTTCCTTTGTAATCGGTGTTATCATGCAGAAAGTTCGTCTGCCCTGGGGACGCTATCGCTCATGGATTTATATCATGATGCCGTTAGCGGGAATATTCCAGATTCTCACCTTTGTCAATTGGGGTAATCTTCCGGAAGGCATCAAGTTCCCGCTGGTATTTGTCATTTGCGTTTTGGATACCTTCCTTTATAACTTTGCTTTTGCGGCTTATACCGGTCTGATGATCCCCCTTGCCCCCGACCCGACGGAGCGTACCGGCCTTGCCGGCGCACGCAGCCAGATCAATTCCATCGGAAAAGTATTCTTCGGCTTTGTTGCCGTTGCAGCCATTGCCTTTATCGGCAAGCTCTTCAATAACGAAGCAGCTGGCTATACCGGCTTCATGGTGCTTATTGTAATTGCTCTTACGGCATCCTTCTTCAATCTTGCCAAGATTGCAAAATCCGTGGATCCTTCCACCGGGAAATCCGACCCGGCAGCCAAGGACGGAACTGCTGTTGAAACTGTAAAGGAAAGCAAAAAAGACGGCGTCTCCTTCTGGACGATGATCAAATCCGTCTGCAACAAGCAAACCATTGCATGGCTGATCGTTTCCTTCTCTCACGGTATCCCCTATGCCCTGGTGATGAGCCTTGTGGCTTATTATTACGGGTTTGTTATCGGCGATAAGACCATGATGGCTACATACATGGCACTGTCCACCCTGATGCAGTTCGTCGGCTCCTTCATCGGTCCCATCATTGCCAAGCGTCTCGGCATCAAGGGCGGCATGTATTCCGGCCTTATTATCTATGCGGCTGCCCTCGGTTCGGCATATTTTATCGGCAAGAATCCTCTTATATTCACCATCCTTCTCTGCGTGGCAATGATCGGCCGTAATGTTTGCTACACCATCGAGCTGCCTCTCTACACCAATGTTATTGACTATACCGCCATCGTTAACGGTAAGGATGTCCGTCCCTTTATGAGCTCCCTGTATACGGTAACCATCGGTATCGCAAAGACCATCGCCGGTGCGCTGCTCGGCTTCGGCCTTGCAACAGTCGGGTTTGATAAGGCTGCCGTGACAACGGAAGCAGTGCAGGGCATTCGTGTGCTTCTGTCTGCAGTTCCCTGTGCGTCTCTCGCAATCGGCATGATCGCCCTTTCCATGTTTAATGTCACCGAGGAAAAGCTGATCGCGCTGCGCAAGGAAAAGGGCCTTACTGTTGATTGATGACCGTTTACCTATCATAGGAATACAGCCCGGTTAAAAACGCGGAGCTCTCTGCCGGCGCATTTCCAAACGGAACGCTTCCATCCGGGAGAGAGCCCGCAACGAAAACAACTCTATAAGATAAGGAATTTGATACAATGAAAGAATATATCCACGAGCAGGCAAAAGAAATCGAGGTATTTGACCACTGCGATGTATTGGTTGTCGGTGCCGGCCCCGCCGGAACGGCTGCGGCGGTTTCCGCCGCCCGTAATGGTGCAGGTAAGGTAGTCCTGCTGGAGCGCTATGGTCATCTGGGCGGTATGGCTACCGGCGGGCAGGTGCTTTTTATCCCGCATCTCAGCGAGGGAAAGCAGCAGATGATTGCAGGCATACAGCAGGAGTGGCTGGATCGTTTGGAGAAGATGCCCAATGGCCTGATCGGTCCTGACCGCAAGGATATCGGCAGCACGGACCCTGCGCTGATCGATAAATGGAGAAAGTATTACGGTTTTGTATGTGATGGATGGATCTGGTATGGCGCATATGTTGATCCGGAAATGCTGAAGATCGCCATGGTCAACATGGTAGAGGATGCCGGTGTAACCGTATACTGCCATGCCTGGGGCAGCGAGGCGCTTATGGAGGGCAATCGAGTAATCGGCGTGACCTTCCAGTCCAAGGAGGGCCGCAAGGCGATTTTGGCCGGCAAGGTGATCGACTGTACCGGTGACGGTGATATCTTTGCATCCGCAGGCTGTGCCTATGAGAAGGAATACAGCGGCGATGACCGCAGCTATAATGTTTCCGTTGTATTCAGGCTCGGCAATGTTGATTCTGAAGAATTCCGCAATTGGAAGTATGATCCCAACAGCCATTATCGTGATAAGCTGGCCGAATATAAAAAGCTGTTCGGATATCGCATTTCCCCCTTCGTCACCCCCATGAAGGATATTATGTGGGTCAATAATTTCGTGGAGGGAAAGGATTGCTGCAATGTTCAGGATCTTACCGATACTGAAATGCTCATCAGACGCAGCCTGAATGAGGGCATCGAATGGATTCGTGAGAATGTTCCCGGCTTTAAAAATGCATTCCTGCACGATACCGCCCCGCAGCTTGGTACACGCGGCAGCCGTCGCCTGAACGGTACCTACCGTCTTACGATGGATGATATTGCACAAACAATCGAGCACGAGGATACCATTGCCATCATTCCCGCACACAGACGGATGAAGTATAAATCTCCCATTGAGCTCCCGTACGGCGTTATGCTTCCTGCCGATGATGTAGAGGATCTGCTGGCTGCCGGCCGCTGCTTCTCCTCGGCACATGATGCAAACGATCATGCCAATCTGATCCCCCACTGTGTCGCACTGGGTGAAGCCGCTGGTGCTGCTGCAGCCTTGGCGTTGCAGTCAAATACCACTTTCCGCAATGTTGATGTGAAGAAAGTCCAACAGATGCTGAAGAAGCAGGGAGTATATCTGCCCCGATAAACGGTGCAGTAAAAACCGGCTTTATATTACAAAACCCCGTAGGCAAAAGACGACCCTGAAAAGCAGTAGAGTCGCACAGCGGGCGTCAAAGGGATGCCGTTAGCGATTCCTTGATTTCCGCTGTGCTTCTTTACTGTCTTTACATTTGCAAACAATGCTTATATAATACTTTTATTTTATGGGGGGCTCCCCTTTCACCTGTGGAATAAAGATCTTATTTTTCAATCTTTGCCGTAAGGTGATGATCCCAGCAGCCGGACGGCTGCGGTTAAAAAGGGATATGCTGTGGGGCAAAACGGCATTAATCGGATGCAGCATCTTCCCGGGGAATGCATTATCGGCCAATAAAGTAAGAGTAAGGCGCTGCCGGAAAGGTATGGTTTATATGAAGCTGGAATACATCAAGGCGGTTTTGGCACTTTCAAAATCCAAAAGCTTCGGCGAAGCGGCAGAGAATGTTTTTTCTACCCAGTCGTCTCTATCAAAGCAGATTATATCGGTGGAAAAAGAGCTTGGGATAAAGCTCATCCACAGGGCAACCAAAAAGGACTCCATCAGGCTGACGCATGAGGGAGAAATTTTTGTTAAGCATGCTGCCGGCATCGTGGAGGAATACAATGCGCTTTTGGACGAGCTTAAGCAGGAAAAGGACGCCGGCCGTCAGGAGATCCATTTGGGCTTTTCGGTAAAAAGCCATATCAGCCCGGATTTTCTTGTAAAATTTCAGTATGAATATCCGCAATGTGTTATCAAGGTATGGAATGTCGGTTATTCCGAGGCAGTGACCGCCATGCAGAATAAAAGTCTTGATGCGGCCATTTTCCCGTATATGATGCTTGAAAGCGATCCCATACAGATCATACCGTTTTATCACGACCCGGCATTCAGTGTTATCGAGCTTTCCAATCTGTGTGAAGTGGTAGTGGAGATGAGTGAGGATAATCCGCTTTCCAAGCTCAAGGAGGTTTCCATTGATCAACTTAAAGATGAAACCTTCATTATGAACTCAAAGCAGACCGGCAGTACCTCCGATTTCTATACGGATACCTCCGACCCACTGGTTCGGGCGTGTATCTCCAGGGGCTTTTATCCCAAGGCAAGCGATAAGATCATGGTCATCGGGAACGATATGAAAACGGCACATATGCTTATTGTCAATAATTACGGCATAGCCCTCAGAATCGTCCCGGTCACGGATGGTGCGATCCCGGGCTTGGTGCGCATCCCATTAGAAAGGAACACAATTATCGTAAAGACTTTTTTAGTATTTCGCCGGGAAAGCAATTCAAAGGTATTGAATACCTTTTCCGACTACATGATTCAACAGTTTGGCGGAAAAGCGGTGAAATAACAATGAGGCGATGACTGTAATATGCTCTTGCAGTGCTGCAAGCGCCTGGGGGTATGACGCATGATATGGCTGCGATTAGCGGTGTTTCCCTGGCCGCATATATCATGGAGCAAGTCATCGCAGCAGACACATATGCAGCCATCAGCTGTGCGGTAGGAGAATGGAGGAATATATGGGTACTGTGACGAAAGGGAAGGGTGCAATATACATTAAAACCCTGATCGGTATTGCGTTTATGTACTTTTTCGGTTTGGTTTGTCCCACCTTTGGCGGTATGTCACAGATGGGGATAAAGATTCTCGGTGTATTTATCGGCCTTATTTTTATGACATGTGTGGGCTGTGACCTGTTCTCCAGTTCACTGCTTGCGCTTTTGGCATTCGTCCTGCATGGCTATTACAAGGCAAGCGAATTGATCAGCGGCTGGATCGGCTCCGGAGTGACCTTTCAGCTTATTTTTGCCGGGGCGCTTTGCGTGTATTTAAGGCAGACCGGTGCCATGGATGTTTTCGCAAAGAAGCTTCTTTCGCTTAAAATCACAAGGGGAAGACCGGGCATCTTTATGTTTATGCTTATGCTGGCCGGCTTTTTAGTCTCGACAGTGGTCAATGGTGCAGCCTTTTTCCTGCTGGCATTCGGGCTTTTCGAAAGTATTGCGAAGGTGTGCGGCTACAAGAAGGATGACCAGTTCATGAAGTTCGGCCTGCTGTATATGTACACCTCCTCCTATGGGAAATATCTGATCCCGTTTCAGGGGCTTATCCTGGTTGTTGTCGGCTTCTTTGATTCCATGCTGGAGCCATACGGCTATCAATTCAACAGATGGCTCTATATGGTGATTCAGATCGTCACATGGGTAAGCCTGTTTGCAGTGCTTGTTCTTTGCATGAAGTACCTCTTCAAAGTCGATATCAGCAGATTAAAGGATATTAAATCGGACCAGATAGAGCAGTTCAATAAAACCCCAGATACCTTCAGCTTTGAGATGAAGATCGGAATAGGATCATTTGTATTCTGTATGGCTTACCTGTTTCTTATCTATCTGCTGCCAAAGAGCTTTCCGGGCTATACATTCATCAAATCGTTGGATACCAGCCTGATTTGGGCTGTTCCGCTTGCGGTGTTTAATATAATCAGCAAAAACGGCAAGCCCATTATGAATGCTCCGGCGCTCCTCCGGGATGCATCTATATGGCCCATGGTTGCGCTTATTGGTGCAATGACAATGCTGGGAAGGGCATGCACGGATGCCTCCCTTGGCATCAATAGCTGGCTTGTTTCTGTGTTTGCCCCTATCTTCGGCGGGCAAAGCACCATTATGCTGCTGCTGATCTGTGTACTATTCATCACCGTTGTTACACAGGTGGTAAACGGTAATGTGCTTACCATGGGAATGACACCGATTATTGTCCCAATTGTTTGTGGAATGATGGAACAGGGGATAAAGATTGACCCAACGGTAACCCTTACGGTCATCAGCACCTGTGCCTCGGTCGCATTTCTTTTCCCATCCGGTTCTGTGGCGGCGGCCTATATTCTCGGCAGGGAGGAGATCGACAAGAAATTCCTTTTTACAAAGGGCGTTGCAGTCCTCGCTGTCTATATGCTGGTGCAGCTTGCAGTAGCCGTCCTGTTTAATGCCATTGTATAAGCCCTTCTGCGATGGCAAAAATCTGAGCATTTTTTGCTAAATTAAACTCTTCCATTTTGTGTGTTCCTCCAAAATTCTCCCAAATAGTTGACACACCCTGCCCAAAAGTGGTAACCTGTTTATACCAATCATATCCACATGTGGATATTTTGTGTTTGCGCCAGCAAACACAACCCCACCTGCGGGAAAAATAAAAAGAAGAGAGGTTTATTCTAATGAAAAAGATTTTAAGCCTGGTGCTGGCACTTCTCATGCTGGCCGTCATGCTGCCCACCACCGCCTTAGCGGCAGGAATTACTACTGATGATGATTTGATTGCAGCAGTGAATGCTGCAGCGGATGGCGATACCATTACGCTTGGTGAGGGTACATTCGACCTCGAAAAAATTTCTGTAAAAGATGGTAGAAACTTGACTTTCGTTGGCGCTGGTCAGGACAAAACAACACTTAATTACGGAAATGAGTACAAGGCCGGTTATTCCGATGCTGGTGGTGTTGGTTGTTATAGTTTTGATGGTGCTGGTAAGATTACATTTAAATCTGTAACTCTTCATGATAAGTATGCTAAGGATAATTCCAGTGATTATTACCGTGGATTTATTCGTCCGGCCTCTATGAGCTTTGAGGACTGCAAGATTACAAATGTTATTAGTATGTTCGGAAATGGTGCGGTTACTTTCAAAGGCTGCTTGTTTGAGTCCTCTTATACAAAGTGCTTTAATGTGAAGTGCTATACCGGTACATCTTTCTCCTTTGATGGATGCACATTCAAATCTCCTTATGGCTTTATTGATGCATACCGTCAAAACACACTGGACGGCGTTTTAGAGGTAAAAATTAATAATTGTCAGTTTATTGGGACTGGTTCTGCGGCTGCTCCGAAACCCGCTGTTCGTTTGTGTGATTATAAACATGCTAAAGAAGGTGGCGCTTGGAACCTCGGTTTCACAGGAAACAATACTACGGAGAATATTGCGGTAGACAGCAAAACAGGATCGGCTCTTTATGGCTGCCGCTTCTACGAGGGATATGAATTGCTGGGTACCGTTTCTGTCGATGGTACAACAGTTTGGACCAAGGGTGAAAAGCAGGAACTTCCTCCTACTCCCCCCACCCCTCCCACCGACGGCACCATCACCATCATCGTCCCCTCCACCGAGGAGACCCCCAAGACCGATGACCAGAAGAACCCCGCCACCGGCGCCAATGACCTCGTTGCTGTCGCCGTCGCCGCCGTGGCCCTCGCGCTCGCCGGCTCCGCCATCATTCTCCGCAAGGATTAAGATCTTTCTCAAGAAAAGCCCCCCACCGGGGGGCTTTTTCTATGCACCATGCCCATTGTCAAGCCCCCAAAATGGTAGAATTTTCGTTCATTCATACAAACTTTTGTTCGTCACTTTACATCATCGAACATTTGTGCTACAATGGGAATCGTAGAAGAACAACAGTTCGCATTTGGCCAAATTCAGGAGAGAAAACCTATGGATCAGCAAACCATGGGCTGGGTGCTGTTGGGGGCGGCCGTCCTCATCCTTGCTCTGCTCATCTACCTGCTTACGCAGGTCAAAAAGTCCTGCCAAAATGATATTTCCACCCAGCTCCAGCGCCTGCAAAGCGATCTGGAGCGTTCGGTGCAGGCCGATATTCTCACCCTCGGCAAGTACCTCATGCAGTCCCAGCAGTCCCAGTCGCAAAGCGAAAGCCGGGCCCTGCTGGAGCAGCTCACCCAGTTTGAAAATAGACTATCCACATTCTCCCAGCAGTCCACACGCGCGCTGGAGGATGTGCGTGCGTCCATGGAACGCCAGCTTTCCACCATTCGCCAGGATAACAATGCCAAATTGGACGAAATGCGCCAAACCGTCGATGAAAAGCTGCAAAAGACCCTCAATGACCGCATGACCGAATCCTTCCGCCTGGTGAATGACCGGCTGGAACAGGTCTACCGCGGTCTGGGTGAAATGCAGTCGCTGGCCCAGGGCGTCGGCGACCTCAAAAAGGTCCTCAGCAATGTGAAAACTCGTGGAATTCTGGGGGAAGTTCAGCTTGGCGCTATCCTGGAGGACATTCTCACTCCGGAGCAGTACGGCAAAAATGTGGCAACGGTTCCCGGCAGCCGCAATGTGGTGGAATACGCTGTCAAACTTCCTGCGGAGGATGGCAGCTTTATTTGGCTTCCCATCGATGCCAAATTCCCTGGGGATAGCTACGCTGCCCTCCGGGACGCCTATGATTCCGGTGACCAGGCGGCGATTCAAGCGGCGGTGCGGCAGCTGCTGCTTACCGTCCGGATGGAAGCCAAGGATATCCGCGAAAAGTACCTTTGCCCGCCCGAGACCACCGAATTTGGCATCCTCTTTTTGCCATTTGAGGGGCTGTACGCCGAGGTGGTGAACCGTGGCATGGTGGAAACTTTGCAGCGGGAGTACCGGGTCAATATTGCGGGGCCCAGCACTATGGCAGCTCTGCTCAATTCTCTGCAAATGAGCTTCCGGACCATTGCCATCCAGCGGCGCAGCGGGGAAGTTTGGAATATCCTGGGCGCCGTTAAGACCGAGTTTGATAAATTTGCGGATGCCCTGACCATGACCCAAACCCGGCTGGAGCAGGCCAGCAGCGAGCTGGATAAGCTGGTCGGTGTCCGCACCCGGCAGATCCAGCGGAAGCTGCGGGGGGTGGCCAGTTTGCCGGAGGAGCAGTCTGCCGCCCTGTTCCCGGAGGAGCAGCTGCCTCCGATGGAGGACGAGCTGGAAGTCTGAATTTGTTGGATATGGAATGCTCTTGTAAATTAGGCCAATTGCCGCAAAGTAGAGCCCTGTCCGGCCGGAGAGGGCTTTTTTGGTGACGCTGTGGTTGTGGGGCTCAATTGGTGGTTGAATCTGACCCACTCAACCAGCTGTTGCTGGCATTTGCGGCGGGACAGCGTTATGCTGATTTCGTCGGGCAGTCGACTGCGGGCAGCGTCCCGGAATGCCGCTTGTGACCATAAAAATCAAGAAATCTTAAACATCTTCGGGTGGATTTTTTAGCCGGAATGTGCGATACTGGGAGGAGAGATTTACCGCATAGCGAGGAGGGGCCAAATGTTCAAAATACTCATTGTGGAGGACGACCGCGGCATTGCCGAGGGCATCCAGAGCCTGCTGGAGCAATGGGGGATGGAGGCGCGGCAGGTGCAGGATTTCCGCAACATTACCGGGGAGTTCGAGACCTATCAGCCTCATCTCATCCTACTGGATATCAAGCTGCCCAGCTACGACGGCTACTATTGGTGCGGCCAGCTGCGGCAGAGGACTGCGGCGCCCATCATTTTCATCTCCTCGGCGGCTGACAACATGAACATCGTGATGGCGATGAACATGGGCGGCGATGATTTCATCGCCAAGCCCTTTGACGGCAGTGTGCTGGTGGCCAAGGTGCAGGCCATGCTGCGGCGTAGCTATCGGCTGGAGACTGCCCTGCCGGCGCCGGAGTGCCGGGGAGCGGTGCTGAATACTGCCGACCAGACCCTGCAGTATGAGGGAAAAGCCATCGACCTGACCAAAAATGAATACCGCATCCTGCTGTGCCTGATGGAACGCAAGGGCCAGGTAGTGAGCCGCGAGCTGCTGATGCAGCGGCTGTGGGAGACCGACAGCTTTGTGGATGAAAACACGCTGACTGTGAATGTGAACCGCCTGCGCAAAAAACTGGAGGCTGCTGGACTTTCCGAGTTTATCCGC
>ENA-ORTS01002516-ORTS01002516.1-human-gut-metagenome-genome-assembly--contig:-NODE-2516-length-10735-cov-10.580337_pt1 | contig 10735 bp, 8 predicted proteins | sample MGYA00241911_ERZ509186 | MGnify/ENA primary metagenome ERZ509186 (study PRJEB26280, sample SAMEA2338852) | human gut metagenome | biome: human gut; feature: human-associated habitat; material: faeces...
ATCCCAGAAATCAGGAGCTTCCATATAACGTGAAAGCTCTGCAATTCTCTCTTTTTTGGCATCCAGATTTAAAGAAGCACCAAGCTCCTTTAACATCGGGACATAAGTAGACAGTGTGTACTTAAACTGATCTAACTCTACCACTTTTCTTCCTCTACTTTCTTTAATTCAAATTCAATATTTCAAGTTCAATATATCTTTGCGTCATTTACTCAGCAAATCTTCCGCAGCACTGCTTATATTTCTTGCCAGAACCGCATGGACACGGATCATTTGGCTGAATCTTCGGTGCATTTCTGCGAACCGGTGCCTTCACTCCGCTGTCATCCTTGTTTGTTCCTGTCACCTTTGCTACCTGCTCACGCTCCTCTGGCTTTTCAACCTTTACGCGGAACATCATCTTGACAGTATCCTCACGGATGCTTGCCATCATCTCGTTGAACATGTCATAGCCTGCCATCTTATACTCATTGAGCGGATCGCGCTGTGCATATGCCTGAAGACCGATACCCTGACGTAGCTGATCCATATCATCGATGTGATCCATCCACTTGCGGTCGATGGTCTTTAACAGAACAACGCGCTCTGCCTCTCTCATGCTCTCTGGATCTGGGAACTCGCTTTCCTTGTCTGCATAAGCCTGCAGTGCCATCTCTGTAAGAGTCTCTTTTAATGCTGCCTTCTTCATGTTCTTTGTTTCATCTGCTGACGGCATATATTCGGTAAGCGGAATGATGGAACGAAGCTCGATATTTAACTGAGTGAAATCCCAATCCTCCGGTGCCTGCTCATCTGAGATTGTACGGTCTACAACCTGGCTGACGATATCTCTAATCATCTTTAAGATAACATCCTTCATGCTCTCTCCATCAAGAACCTGACGGCGCTCCTTGTAGATGATTTCACGCTGCTCATTCATGACCTCATCATACTTTAAGACATTCTCACGAATACCGTAGTTGTTGCCCTCGATCTTCTTTTGTGCCTTCTCAATTGCAGATGTTAACATCTTGTGCTCAATCTGCTCGCCGTCCTGAACACCAAGCGCATTGAACATGCTCATGATCTTTTCTGAACCGAACAGACGCATCAGATCATCCTCAAGGGAAATATAAAATCTTGATTCACCAGGATCACCCTGACGTCCGGAACGACCTCTTAACTGGTTATCAATACGTCTTGACTCATGACGCTCTGTACCAATGATCTTTAATCCGCCAAGCTTTCTTGATTCCTCATCAAGCTTGATATCTGTACCACGTCCTGCCATATTAGTTGCAATTGTAACAGAACCATGCACACCTGCGCCTGCAACGATCTGAGCCTCTAGCTCATGATACTTTGCATTCAATACGTTATGCGGAATACCGCGTCTTTTTAACATGCCGCTTAAAAGTTCAGAAGTATCAATATTTACTGTACCAACAAGTACCGGCTGTCCTTTCTTGTAGGTCTCCTCAACCTCGTCGCATACTGCCTTATATTTTTCTTTCTTTGTCTTATAAACAGCATCCTCAAGATCCACTCTCTGTACCGGCCTGTTTGTCGGAATTTCAACAACGTCCATTCCATAAATATCACGGAACTCTTTCTCCTCTGTGATCGCAGTACCTGTCATACCACTCTTCTTGTCATACTTATTAAACAGGTTCTGGAATGTGATTGTTGCCAGAGTCTTACTCTCTCTTCTTACCTTCACATGTTCCTTCGCCTCGATTGCCTGATGCAGACCATCAGAGTAACGACGTCCCGGCATGATACGTCCTGTAAACTCATCGACGATCATAACTTCACCATCCGGAGTTACAACATAATCCTGATCACGGAACATCAGATTGTGTGCACGCAGTGCTAAAATGATATTATGCTGAATCTCAAGATTATCCGGATCTGCAAGGTTATCAATGTGGAAAAACTGTTCTACCTTCTTTACACCTTCTAATGTCAGATTGACTACTTTATCCTTCTCATTTACCACGAAGTCTCCATCTTCTTCGATTTCCACTCCCATGATAGCATCCATCTTGGTGTATTCCTTCTGATCTTCACCACGTTTCATCTGTCTTGCCAGAATATCGCATGCCTCATAAATGCTGGTGGATTTGCCACTCTGTCCTGAAATGATAAGTGGTGTTCTTGCCTCGTCAATCAACACAGAATCGACCTCATCGATAATTGCAAAATGAAGCCCACGCTGTACTAACTGTTCCTTGTAAATCACCATGTTATCGCGCAGGTAATCGAATCCCAATTCATTATTGGTAATATAAGTAATGTCACAGTTATATGCATCCTGACGTTCCTTAGTGTCCATGCCGTTAAACACAACGCCAACAGTCAGTCCTAAGAATTCATGAACCTGTCCCATCCACTCAGCATCACGTTTTGCCAGATATTCGTTGACAGTTACAACATGTACGCCCTTTCCTTCCAATGCATTTAAGTATGCCGGCAGGGTAGATACCAATGTTTTTCCTTCACCGGTCTTCATCTCAGCGATACGTCCCTGATGCAGGATAATACCACCAATCAGCTGAACACGGTAATGTTCCATTCCAAGCACTCTCTTTGCTGCCTCACGAACGGTTGCATATGCTTCCGGAAGCAAATCGTCCAGTGTCTCACCATCGGCAAGTCTCTTTTTGAACTCTTTTGTCTTATCCTTTAACTGCTCATCAGTCAGTTCCTGCATGGCAGGCCGATAAGACTCTATCTTATCTATAAGCGGATAAATTCTTTTTAATTCTCTTTCGCTATGTGTTCCAAAGATTTTTTCTATTGCTTTCATATAATGCTCCTATCCATAATTTTGCTTACGCAACTATGAAATATTGTACCACTATCTGCCTTTCTTCACAATATCTAATCCAATGAACGTTTTATAAACTTTTTGTTAAATCAGTGGACTTTTTACAAACAGATGCTATAATAGGCAAAGATTGAACAGGCGATTGCAAAATGAAAAAACAGAATAAGATATTTTTATAGGTGAAAGACTTCACTTCTTTTTAATGGATATGAAATATCTCGTAACTCTTAGCACTTTATTTTTCTTGATTGCAGACTGTCTTTCCGGTTGCTTTGACATAGGATTCCAGAACTGTCCGCCGGTTGCGGATGCGACGTCAAAACCGCAAGGGGCACTAGGAATTTCGATAAACTCATGATTACGTCCGGCAACCGGTGTATATTCACATCCATGTTCAGATACACCTCACTGGCACATCCCTGTGCCAGTGTTGCCGGTTGCCAGTGAAATTCCAAGTGCCCCTAGCAGCTTTGCCAAGGTATCCGCACTCCGGCGGACAATTCTGGAATCATTGTCAAACATTGGAAAGGCAGTCGATATAACAGAAAGAAAAATAAAGTGCTTAGAGTTACAATATTTCATATCTGAAAAGAAGAGGAGCCTTTCACCTCATAAAAAATATGTCATACACTATTTTTCATTTTGCAATCGCCTGGCAACAAGTCCAGGTATAGAAAGGAGTTTCTTATGCATTACACATACAAAACCAAAGGAACCTGTTCCACCCAGATCGATTTGGATTTAGAGGGAAATGTTTTAAAACATGTTACCTTTACCAACGGATGTAACGGCAACTTAAAGGCTATCTCTTCTTTGGTAGAAGGATTAACGGTAGAAGAAGTAGAAGAAAAATTAAAGGGCATCACCTGTGGATTCAAATCCACTTCCTGTGGTGACCAGCTTGCCCAGGCATGCTTAGCAGCCCTTGAAGCGCAAAAAAAAGAAGCATAACAGAACAAAGAATGTGCCTTGGCACATTCACGCGCCTGCGGCGGTCGCTTGCGACATCTACCTTGTACGCTGCAGTGCGCATCCTCGTGGAGCGTTTTTCACTTTACAGGAAAGCAATTCCCTGTAAAGTGAAAAAGGGCATCATCTAAATTCTCTTAAGATGATGCCCTTTCATACTATTTCGTCCATTGGACTTTTACCTCATTTCGTATATTTCGTCTTCAATCCCTGAACCCTTCCTCCTGAATCCGTTCGCTTCTGAGTCCTGTTGGACTGGAACCATATCTTTACGTTGCCATTCTGATTCTCCATCCACTTTTCTTTTGTATTTACCTCAGGTTTTCCTTCCGATTCTGAATCCATGAACTGAATCTGATTTTATTATTTATTATGTTAGGTTTCATAATATCTGTCAGCTCTGCATTGGACCGTACCTTCCTTTCTTACTATTGCGTTTCTCTTCATCTAAACGCTTGTCCGATTCTGATTTAATATCCTGGTGGTATCGACCTCCTCTTACATTATTATGAGTTTGTTCCTTCTCTTTCTGGTGGAATCTCCTCCTTACTTTGTTTCCGTTCATTTGTTTCTTTTGATGATTTGATTATATCTAACTATAGTTCATTTGTCAACACTATTTTTAGAATTTTCTTAATTATTTTTCGTATTTACTTTATTATATTACATATATTGTGTAAATTATCTGAATTTTCAGTTTTATTTAAATTGTTAAAACAACTACAAGAAACATATGTAATTACAATCTGTCTGCGATGCCATTTCCTATTCGCTGATTTTCCACTCTACCTGGGCACTTTCTTCCTTCTGAAGAGAAAGCAGAAGAGTAAATAACTGATGAATGGTCTCCATCAATTTCTGGCTTGGAAGAATTGCATACTGGGCCAGCCGGTCCAAATCAAAATAGCGGACATTCGGATCCGGCAGGAATACCATGTTGGTGCTCCGCACTTCTTCTCCACAAGTCTCAATATTTTCATAAGTAATCATTACAAATTCATTTCCATGCTCTTCGCAGGAATAGGCTGTATAACACTCATCTACTACCCACTGCTTTCCGTCGGCTTCTACAACCGGCTTTTCGGATTCCTCTTTATATTCGCTGGTCTTCATCTCAACATTCCAGTGCTGCTTTCCTTCTTTGGTTCTCTCATATAAATGCTCTAATGTGCTGTTTAAAAATTCTGGTGTCATTTTTTGCTGTCTCCTTCTATTTACTATTGTTTTTGTTCTGTACTTTTATGTTGTGGCTGTCCGCAGTTGCATTCGGACAGCCTCGGTTATTTTTGTCCTTTTTTTCTATTATAACACAGCCGCTTCTGCTGTGAAACCATAAGAAACAATACTTTTTAATGCCTTTTCTTTAACGAAGCCCGGATTCCTTTGCCTCTGTTTCCAGTCCGTTGGCAAAATAATCCGCCATGGCAATAATCTGCCGCTGGATATTCCAGAATGTCTGTAAATCTTTTTCATAATTGCCGGCAAGCCGCTCATTGATTTCCTGTCCGGTCAGGTCTACGTGCATACGGAACATTTCTTTTAATACACTTTCTTCATATTCCGGTGTTGCAGATGCCAAAAGCTCTGCGATGCGGTCTGCATTTTCGTTTAACCGTCGTACCTGCTCCTCCGTATCCTTCGCTCTTCCTTCTTTTTTCTGGGTGATCAGTCCACCGGTAAGCTCTACCTGGCGCACCAGTAAATCTCTGAGGCTGTTCACCGTATTTTCCGGATAATATCTGCCGAAAAGGTCTGCTATTTCCTCTGCATTGTCAATTAATGCAGTAACCAGTTCCTGCTGATCCGGCAAATCCGCTGCCATGCTGACCAAAAGCATCCGGAGCAGGTAGGTATGATTCAGCCATGCCATCCGCATCAGTTCTTTTAAATTTCCTTTTCCATTGTTATTGGAAATCCCGGAATCTCCTGTGTTTCCAGGCATTTCCGGTCTTGTGTATTCTCTGCCCGGGCATATTTCTATCTTCATTCCAATCTGTAAATTGTAAGGATTTATCCTTGGATTGCTTAAAATAATAGAGGATACCGTCGTCTTATACTGCCGGGAAAGTTTGTATAATGTATCCCCCGCTTCCACGGTATGTTCGATTGAATTGCTGCAGTTCACGCTGACCTCTTCCCATTCTTTCTTACTTTCGTATTAGTTTATGTCAAAAATGTTGATTGGTTCCCTGATTTGCTCTTGTCAAGGAATGCGATTGCGTATACAGTAAGGGAAAAGCATGTTTTTGCGAGGTGTATTATGTCCATTAAAATATTCGTTATGACCCACAAACAATTTGAAGCTCCCACCGATTCCATGTATGTTCCTCTGCAGGTCGGACATGCAATTTCTCCGGAATTGGGCTATCTTGCAGATGATACCGGAGATAATATTTCCCGGAAAAACAAAAGTTTCTGCGAGCTGACCGGCATTTACTGGCTCTGGAAAAATTACCATACCTGCGATTATATCGGCATCTGTCATTACCGCCGCTATCTCATAAATAGGCAGGGGCTTATTTTCACGGAAAAAGAGCTGATGCGGCTGCTTCAGAATCATGACATGATCACACCAAAGCTTCTGACTTTAAATACTTCGTATTTTAATGGTTTCAGCCAGAACCATCACCAGAAGGATCTGCTGATTACTGAGCAGGTCATTTCTGAAAAATACCCGGACTATGTGCCTGTTTTTCACCATATGGTTCATGATGTACATACTTATTTTGGGAATATTTTCATTACTTCAAAAGAACGATTTGATGCCTACTGTGAATGGCTGTTTGACATTCTCTTTGAAGTGGAGTGCCGGGTCGATATCAGTAGCTATGATAATTACTGTAAGCGGTTGTTTGGATTCCTGTCGGAGTTTCTGCTGACCGTCTACATTGCGAAGCAGAATCTCTCCACCTATGAATGTATGGTGGGGATGTCCGGTGAAAAGCATGAAACAAGAATGCTCCGGGAATCTCTGGCAAAATGTTTTGCGAATGGCGACTACCAGAAAGCCCAGTCCATTTTCATGGAAAGCTATGCGAAACGCCCGGACATTCTGATGGAAGCTTCTGATATTACCGGTGAACTGCACCTTTGCATGCAGGTAATTTCTACCTGTTCCTTTGAACAGGAACTTTATGGGCACAACCTTTTAGATATGATTCATGATTATCATTCCCTGATGGAATTCTTCCACCGGTTAAATGAAATTGTAAATCATTTTCTTACAGGGACAGAGTCTGCCGCTGATATTTCATGGCTCAAAAAATCCACTGCTCTCTCTCCGAAAGCAGTGGATATAGCGATTCAAATGTTCTGTTCTGATGAGGACTTAAAAGAGAACGTATTTTCAAAAATCTGTTCCCATCTCAAAGATTTTTGAATTCCGGCTTCTTCCTTCTAATCTGCTCACCTTTCCGGTCTCACCTGTTTCTACTGGCAGGCTGCCATAGAAACGGTCCGGCATCCCGGTGAAATAATTTCGCAATGGTCAGAGAATGTTACGGTCATTCCCTCTTTTTCAAAAAATGCTTCAATTGCCGCTTTGAGCATACCCTCTTTACCATCACATGCACAAAATCCTAACGGTTCTACAACGGCTGTCTCCGCATCATGAAAGCTAATACGGTATGGCAGGCGTTGTTCATGTAACGCTGCATTCAGGTGTGCAATCTGGTTATAAGTAAATTCCTGTCTCATGAGCACCCCTCCTCTACGGTCGTATGACAACTCTCTCGTATTACTTCTAGTTATATATATTATAACTCAATTTTCTGAAAATAGGAAGTAAAATGTATTTACTTTCTGTTATATTTCCATTACCATATTAGTATATTACATTAGGTCATTGTCAACGAGATAAGTTGATACTGGAAAACTTTGGTATCGAAGAACCTTTTGTTTTTATAATATGAAATACCTGCATTTCTTATGTGTGTGTTTCGCTTGATGGTAAACTGTCTTTCCGTTGCTTTGACGGAATCGCTGCACTGTCCGTCGATTGTAGATGCCACCTAACGGCTGCAAGGGGCACCGGAAATTTCGGACAATATATCACTTTATCCGGCAACCGGTGCAAATTCACATCCGTGCTCATATGCACCTCTCTGGCACATCCCTGTGCCAGTGTTGCCGGTTTTCAGGCGAAATTTCAAGTGCCCCTAGCAGTCGTTATAAGGCATCTGCATTTCGACGAACCGTACAGCAATTTTGTCAAACATTGGAAAGATAGTTTTTATAACCAAAAGTGAAACACACACATTAGAAATTCGGTATTTTATATCTAAAACAAAGGTCTTCGATACCAGAAGTTTTCCGGGGACAACGTATCCTTGTGCGGTCAATACCTGAGTATATTAAATCAAAAGAGGAGAATGTTATGTATGAATGTCCCAATTGTGGAGGAAATCTGAGGTTTGATATTCCAACACAATCACTTTTCTGTGACTACTGTCACACACAGCTGAATCCTTACAGCTATCAGAAGGATCACGATGCTGTGGAGACATCTACTTATGATGTCAACATTTTCACCTGTCCGCAATGCGGCGGTGAAATCTTAAGTACCGAGAATGCTGCAACCGGATTCTGCAGTTTCTGTGGTGCTTCTACGATTCTTGACAGCCGGATTGCCAGGGAAAAACGTCCGGACTACATTGTTCCTTTCCAGATTACCAAGGAGGACTGTAAGAAGGCTTATGACAAAATGATGCGCCATGCCATTTTTGCCCCTAAGGAACTGAAAGACCCGCGCAATGTAGACAATTTCCGTGGGATTTATATGCCTTACTGGGTATATAACATTACCCACGAAGGTACGGTACAGCTGCCGGCTGAAAAAAGCCACCGGGAAGGCAACTATATTGTAACCGACCACTATAATCTGCTCTGCCAAACGGATGCCTATTATAAAGGGCTCTCTTATGATGCGTCTTCTTCTTTTTCGGATGTTATCAGCGAGAATATTGCTCCCTTTGATGTGCGCGGCATGAAAAGTTTTACTCCGTCCATTCTGTGTGGTTTCTATGCCGATACTGCCGATGTGGACAGTGATATTTATCTGGAGGACGCAAAAGCCATTGCCAATGAACAGACTTATTCCAAAGTCAAAAAAATACCTGCCTTCCAGGAATTTAATTTTATTTATCCGGAAACAGAACATTATATGAGTTATGCATTAAATACGGAATGCAAGGAAGCTGCCAGCGCCATGCTTCCGGTATGGTTCTTATCCTACCGTAACAAAGACCGCGTTGCCTACGCTACGGTCAATGGACAGACCGGAAAGGTTGCTGCTGATATCCCGGTAGATAGACGTAAATTTTTACTCGGTTCCTTTCTACTGGCTATCCCGGTTTTTCTGCTTTTAAATCTTTTCTTTACCATACGGCCTGCTTCAACCCTGATACTTTCTGCGGCACTGGCACTTTTTGCCTCCATTATTTATTTTGTGGAGCTGAGCGAAATCCATAGTCAGGAAACCTATGAGAATGACAGGGGATACCAGTCCAAACAGGGAAATGTCAAGAAAGAAGCCAAAGTAAAAGTAAACTTAAAGCCCCATAAAAGCATGAAATCTAAATTCGAAAACATAATTCCTTATCTGTTTTTAGGTGTATTTGCAATTCAGGTTCTAATGGGAATCTTTAGTTCCGGCGGTTTTTCATTTTCTAAAATTGTCATGCTTATTGTTATCGGCGGTGGGGTTCTGACTTCGCTGTTTGGATTTTCCCAGTTCAGCGAAACAACCACCCGTGGAAAAATTCCGGGATTCCTAGGAGCTTTAATTTCCATTGCTGCTGCTGGAATGATTACCTTCCTGCATCCGGTTTCCGACCTTTATTACTATGGTGGTGCAATTGTATCTTTTGCCGGTATTATTTTTACGCTTCTTAGCATTTTAAAGGAATACAATATGCTTACCATGCGGAAACTGCCGCAGTTTAACCGACAGGGAGGTGATGACCGTGCCTGATACATATAAGAAGAAATACAGCTCTTTTTCTGCAAAAATAATTCTTGGCTGCCTGCTTGCATGTTTCTTCCTCTTACTTAACGGAAGTATTACCTGCAAAGCCGAAACCAAGACCTATACCAATAAAAGCACCGGTTATCAGGTTATCGTTGAGGACGATGCCAACCTTTTAACAGACGAGGAAGAAACCACCCTTGGAAAAGAGATGGCTCCGATTACCACTTACGGAAGTGTTGCTTTTAAATCCATCGATTACAATCCTTACTATTCTACTGAGGATTATATCCGAAGCTATTACCGCGACACCTTCGGTTCCACCAGTGCAACCGTATTTCTCATTGATATGGACAATCGGAACATCTGGATTCACAGCAACGGAACCATTTATGAAACCATTACGAAAAGTTATGCCAACACTATCACCGATAATGTATACAAATATGCCTCTGATGGTGATTATTACACCTGTGCATTTACCGCTTTTGGTCAGATTAATACATTGCTCGAAGGGCGAAAAATTGCGCAGCCGATGAAATATATCAGTAATGCCTTTTTAGCAGTTATCATTGCTTTGTTGTTAAACTATTTTCTGGTACGTTCCTTCTCCCGTGCGAAGAGACCATCGAAAACAGATCTTTTAGGAAAGGTATTTACACAGTGCAATATTGCCAATCCAAATGTCCGCTTTATCCGGCAATCCCGTGTCTACAGTCCGCCTTCCAGCAGCGGCAGCGGTGGCAGCAGCGGTGGCGGCGGTGGTAGCAGCAGTGGCGGCGGCGGTGGAGGCGGTGGCGGCGGTCACAGCTTCTAATCCCAAAGACCTGCCTTTTGCCGTTTTATACCGCTATTTCATAACCTGTAGGACCTGCCACCGGCAAATTCCTGCATATGTCCGGCAATAGCAAAAATCCCATGGAGAATATTTCTGTTTTGATATGTACCCTCTTTACTGGACAACCAGTAAGGAGGGTGTTTTTATGCGTTAT
>ENA-ORTS01002522-ORTS01002522.1-human-gut-metagenome-genome-assembly--contig:-NODE-2522-length-10723-cov-3.842895_pt1 | contig 10723 bp, 9 predicted proteins | sample MGYA00241911_ERZ509186 | MGnify/ENA primary metagenome ERZ509186 (study PRJEB26280, sample SAMEA2338852) | human gut metagenome | biome: human gut; feature: human-associated habitat; material: faeces...
ACAGAGCAGCATTGCCGCGCCCGTCACAGCCATTGCCGCCGCAAGAAAAGCCGAGGGCGAATCCGCATGTTTTTGCTTCATGATGTTCCTCCCTTCTCACAGGCAGTACAGCTTTCTGCCCTGTATGGCGTAGACCAGAATCGGGGTACAGTCCGGCGTAAACAGGTAACACCTGCCGGATTCAATCTGCGTCAACGCGCAGAGCTGGCAGGCTTTTCCGTCCACCGGCGGCACGGCGAAGAACAGCACCCGTCTGGGAAACCAGCCGCCGCTGATCTCGCACGTCCGCTGCTCGGCTTCCTGCTCCAGCTGCATCACCCGAAGCGCGGTTTCCGTCCGCTTTTCGGGCAAAAGAAAACCTGCTTGCGTATCCTGCCGCAGCAGGTTCTCAAGCAGGTCGTCTTTGCTCATGCAGCCGGGAAATCGGTCAATGGGTTCGAGTTCACAGGCGAATTGAAAATAGTTTTTCATGGACACCACTCCCTTCTAAAGCTCATCGAGCCAGTTTTCATAATCTTCCTCCCGCTTTCGCCGGTCGTATCGCACCTGAGCGTCGTAGTAATTGCCCATCGTCGCGGGTGCGTTGAACAGCGTGGTCAGCAGATATTTCTTGATGTTGCGGACATAGGTGGTGTTCTCCCGCATCCGGTCAAGGACATACTCGATGTGCGAGGTGTTCAGCTTCAGGAACCGCGACCGGACGACCTCTGCCGGGTAGTCGTCCCCGGCCACGCGGATCATCTCCCGGTTGGAACAGACGGTATCCACCATAAGCTCCACCAGCTCGTCCAGCCGGTCCTTGTCAAGCTGCACGTTCTGCGAGAGTACGTCATACTCGATGTTCTCCAAGATCAATGCCCGATAGCTTTCCCGCTTTCGCATCCCGTCCTGTCCGGCCCGTTCCTTGGGGGCTGGGGGACTTGATAGGATAGGACTTGATTCTTGCGTAATTGATAGATCAGTCTTTGATGGATAGTTACTTGATTCTTCTTTATTTAATTGGGCGGGGTTCTCCTGAATTGGAGCATCCAACATTGGATTCACCTGTACGGGATTTTCCCGTATAGGTTTTTCCTGTGTAGGTGATAGCGCTTCAGGCTGTTCCAGAATGGTGTATTCGATAGAGCCGAGCTGTCCGTTTGCACCACGGACACGCGCACGGATCAGATAGCCGTGCGCCTCCAGCTCCCGGATGCCGCCGCTGATGCTGTCAATGCCATCCTTGCAGATACGGGCAAGCCCTTTCATGGTGTAGTCCCAATTCTCCGGCAGGGACAGCATGAGGGATAAAAGCCCCTTCGCTTTCAGGGACAGCGACATATCCCGCAGGTGGTAGTTGGACATGACTGTGTAATCTCTGGTCTTTTCGATACGGAATACAGCCATCTTCGCACCTCCTTTCTCTGAAAATGAAAAGTGTTGATTTTTGGCGTTTTGTCTGCCTGCACGCCTCCGCCGTCTCCCGCATGGGAAAACACCCGCACCCTGTTCAGAGCGCAAGCCACGGCGAAAGAAAACACAGATTTTCCACCCTAATCACAACACTTGAATTTGGGTATAGAAAAAAGGCGGCTGTCTGAAAAACAGTCGCCCAAAAAGGGGATATATACAAGTTATTTGCTACTCGTCCGCCTTGAAAACCGTTGATATTACTGGCTTTTTCAAAAAGTTCTGTATCACCACTCGCACCACAAAAAAGCACCCCAATCGGGGTGCTTTTTTGTGGTGCGGATGAAGCCGGAGAGCACTAACCAGCACGCCTCGCCACCGGGGTCCTACATAAAATGCGCCTGCGGCACCTTATCAGCGTCGTCGCGTCGAACGCAACCTCCACTTGAGTCGTGCTGACCCTTCGCTATGCTTCGGGCAGCCCTCCCCGCTGCGGTGCGTCCTCCTCTCCCCATTTACCCCGCCCGGAAGCGCTACGCATTCCCGGAGCGGGATGAGACGACGCTTATAAGGTTGATTTTTAATTCGGTTCCTGCTGAATCCAAAATAAAATGCGCCGCAGGCACCTTGAGAGCGTATCTGCGGCGCTGTACGGACGATGCTTCGCATCGTTCGTATCCAGCCGCAGCTTAAGCGTTAGGGGGTCTTGGGGCACAGCCCCAAGTGTGTTTTGCCTACTTTTGTACACACAAAAGTAGGCCCCCGCCGGGTAGGCGTGCAGATTAAAACCTTTTATAAAACTATGCGACGCCGCCAGGCGACTACAATCATAGCCTAAATATCTTTTGCCTGCTTTTCTTCACAGAAAAGCCCTCGCCGCCGGGCCGCCGCAAAAAAGAAAGCCCCCGCCATACGGCAGGGGCCTTGCTTGTCTTTTGTGGTTTGGGAATTACAGCTTGCCCAGCTTGGTGCGGCAGCTGCGGCAGACATACTTGTCGTCATAGGTAGCCAGCTCTTCCTTGGAGCCGCAGAAAATGCAGCAGGGCAGGTACTTCTTAAGAATGACCTGATCACCGTCTACATAAATTTCAACATCACTGTGGATGTCGATGCCGAGGGTGCGGCGAAGCTCTACAGGGAGAACGATACGGCCGAGGTTGTCAACTTTTCTTACGATGCCGGTGGATTTCATGGTACAGGTTCCTCCTTAATAAAGTTAGGTGGTTTGCTGGCGGTTTACAATATCTTCTAATATTCTCGCTTTTTCTCTACCTTGCTACTAAGTGTACTATTATTTTCCATGAAATTCAAGAGGTAATTAGCACAATTTCGCAAATCTTGTGGATAATTTTTGCCCCTAATTTGCCGCTTTTTTGGTTATTGTTGCTAAAATTGATAAAATGCGCACAGATTCCATTATTTTACATAATTCGATAAAAAGCATCAAAAAAGGAAAACATTAGCGCAATACGCTCCCGTAAGGAGAAAAAGATGTTGATAAATCATCTCTACTCCCTAAAAAATGAAGAAAGGAGCCCTGCCCATGCTGAACGGTATCCTTACCGCCCTGCTTATTTTTTCGGTCGTCACCGCGGCCTTCACCGGCCGGATGGAAGCGCTCTCCGCCGCGGCGCTTTCCGGCTGCGGGGAAGCCGTAAGCCTGGCCATTGCCCTCACCGGTATGCTGTGCCTGTGGAGCGGCCTGATGGAGATTGCCCGCCGCTGCCGCCTTACGGAAGCGCTGGCCAGGCTGCTGCATCCCCTCACCCGGTGGCTGTTCCCCACAGTGCCGCAGGGCAGCCCCGCCATGCAGGCCATCTGCATGAATCTTTCCGCCAATCTGCTGGGTCTGGGCAATGCCGCTACTCCCTTGGGCCTTGCCGCTATGCGGGAGCTGCAAAAGTTGAATCCCCATAAGGACAGCGCCAGCAATGCCATGGTCACCTTTGTAGCGATGAATACCGCCTCCCTCCAGCTCATCCCCACCACCTGCGCCGTGCTGCGGCAGCAGGCCGGCTCCGCCGCCCCCATGGAGATCCTGCCGGCGGTATGGCTCACCGGGCTTTCGTCCCTGGCCGTGGTCCTGCTGCTGGACCGTCTGCTGCGCGGGAAGTCCCACCGGCCGGAATAAAGGCAGGCCCGTGCGGGCGCCCTTCACCCCATCCGCGAATTTCATCAAAAAGGAGGGCATTCCATGTCATTCAGCGCCTGGTTCATCCCGCTGCTCATCACCGGCCTGTTCAGCTGGGGCCTCTGCTCCGGCGTGGATGTGTTCGATTGCTTTTTGCAGGGAGCCAAAGAGGGGCTCAAAACCGCCGCCTCCATCACCCCGGCCTTGGTCTGCCTGCTTACGGTGGTCACCATGTTCTGCCACAGCGGCGCCCTGGATGTCCTCACCGGCTTCCTTCGCCCCGTGACTCAGCTTATCGGCTTCCCGGCGGAGGTACTGCCATTGGCCCTGCTGCGGCCGGTCTCCGGCAGCGGCGGTACCGCCCTGCTGCACCAGCTGCTGGGGGAATACGGCCCGGATAGCTTTATCGGGCGGGTAGGCAGTGTGCTGGCCGCCGCCTCAGAGACCACCTTCTACGCTATCGCGGTCTACTACGGCGCGGTGGGGATCCGCCGTACCCGCCACACCATGGCCGCTGCCCTCACCGGGGATCTGACCGCGGCGCTGGTCAGTGCCCTTGCGGTCCGCTTGCTGCTGGGGGTGTGACCTGCCTCATCAGAGGGAAACGGTATCCAGATAATGCAGGAAGAAGCTGCCGTCCGGCCGTGTCATTACGGAGAAACGGGTCCGGAAGTCCCCAATTTTATAGGGATTTTCATAATATACATTGCCGTGCAGTTCGTAACTGACGCTTACCTCGGATTTTTCCCGATCAATTTGAACCTCCGTGTTCCTGCACACCGGAGTATTCCCCCATCCAAAGCCGGACCAAAACACATACTCCCCGGTTTCGGGAACATAGGTATCTTCACCAAACTCATAATCCGGAATATCAAACACCTCCTCGGCCATCTGCTGTATCTTTTCTTTTGGAAAGTGGTAACATCCCTCATCATCCATGGTGACAAAATCATGGTACAGGTATTTCTCCTCCTCCATGAACATTACCGTACTTAAAATAAAAAGATGGACCTGCCGGTCCTCCAACGGATAGGCGGAGCTCCCCAGGATATCTCCAGAGTAAAAGGCAAAGTTGGTCAGCTGTGCGGTCAGAACCTCCGAGGAGGCCTGCAGTTCCTTCTGCATTGCGTCCCAGTCCAATGCGGACTTTCCCTGCGGGGCGTTGCCGACGCAGGCGCAAAGGCTAAAGCAAAGTGCCAAAGCGATTGCGAGTGATGACATCTTTTTCATGGCGTTTTCTCCTGTATGTTTTTGCCGCTGCGGCAGGTTTTCTATCATTTTACCATGGGCGCCGCAGGCGGGCAACGGAAAGTTTTAGGGCGGTGACGCCTGTTCCTTGCCAGCGTCCGCCCTCCTCACAATTTTTTAACAAAATTGCCACATTCGGCGCTATGCAAAAGACTCCGCCGGTGCTATAATATAAATTAGAATACTATAACCTGTAAGGAGGAAATAGCAATGATGGACAAGATCCTGGTAGCCGATGACGACCTGAATATCTGCGAGCTGCTGCGCCTGTACCTGGAAAAGGAGGGCTTCGAGGTGGTAATGGCCCACGATGGCGAAGAAGCCGTGGCCAAGTTCGAGAGCGAAAAGCCCTCTCTTATCCTCCTGGATATCATGATGCCCAAGCTGGATGGCTGGCAGGTTTGCCGGCAGATCCGCCAAAAGAGCGATTGCCCCATCATCATGCTCACCGCCAAGGGCGAAACCTTCGATAAGGTGCTGGGCCTGGAGCTGGGCGCCGATGACTATGTTGTCAAGCCCTTCGATACCAAGGAGATCGTGGCCCGCATCAAGGCCGTGCTGCGCCGCAGCAGCCCCGCCGGCACCGCCGAAGGTGAGGTCAAGGAGGTCAGCTACGATAAGCTCACCGTCAATATGACCCGCTACGAGCTCAAAGTGGATGGCAAGGTCGTGGATGCCCCGCCCAAGGAGCTGGAGCTCCTGTTCCACCTGGCCAGCCACCCCAACCGCGTATTCACCCGCGATCAGCTGCTGGATGAGGTCTGGGGCTTCGAGTACTACGGCGACAGCCGCACCGTCGATGTCCACATCAAGCGCCTGCGCGAAAAGCTGGAAGGCGTCAGCGATCAGTGGAGCCTCAAGACCGTTTGGGGCGTCGGCTATAAGTTCGAGGTCAAGGAATAAGAATGAAAACTTCGCAGAAAACCCTGATGGGCAAGTACTATTCGGTGTGCTGCGCCATCATTCTGCTCAGTATGGTATTGGTCGGCTCCATCTTTATGGTGCTGGCCAATGACTACCTGCGGGAGGAAAAAATCAGCCTGCTGGAGAAAAATGTGACCCAGGCCGCCCGCCTCACCATGGAAAATTACGCCGCCCACGAGTACCGCTATGTCAGCAGCGATACCCTGCAGCCGGTGTATGCCGTGCTGGGCTCCGCCATTGAGGCCGACATCTACCTTTCCGATAACAAGGGCGATATCCTCATTATGGCCCATACTACCGAGAGCGCCATCCCCCAGTCGGTGCCGCAGGCTGTCCTGGATAGCCTCTCCAAAACCGGCAGCTATCAGGGCTCCGTGGTCATGGCCGGCACCGGGGAAGACCCCCAGTACGCCGTGGCCACCCCCGTGGTGGATGAAAACGGCCTTCTGGTGGGTGCCGTCATGGCCACCGCCCGGGCTGCCAACCGTGCCCTGGCCGGCGATATGCTCCAGATGTTCCTCATCGCGGCCATCGTGGTGCTGGTGGTCAGCTTTATCGTCATTTATTTTGTCACCACCAGCCTGGTAAACCCCCTGCGGCAGATGGCTGCCGCCACCCGTGCCTTCGCCAAGGGCGATTTCTCGGTCCGGGTGCCAGTGGAGGGCGATGATGAGATCGGGCGGCTGGCCTCCGCCTTCAATAACATGGCCACCGAGCTGGCCCTCACCGAATCGGTGCGCCGCAGCTTTACCGCCAATGTCAGCCACGAATTAAAAACCCCCATGACCACCATCGGCGGCTTTGTCGATGGTATCCTGGATGGCACCATCCCGCCGGAGCGGCAGAACCACTATCTGCGCATTGTCTCCAGTGAGGTCCAGCGCCTTTCCCGCCTGGTGCGCAATATGCTCACCCTCAGCCAGATCGAGGCCGGCGAGCGCACCATCCAGCCCACCGAGGTGGAGATCACCTCCCTTGTCACCAATACCCTGCTGGGCTTCGAGCAGCGGCTGGAGGAAAAGCACATCGAGGTGGAGGGGCTGGATACCGACCGCTACTGGGTGCTGGCCGATGCCGACCTCATCCAGCAGGTGGTGTATAATCTCATCGATAACGCCGTCAAGTTCGTCAATGAAGGCGGCACCCTTTCCTTCGACTTTTATACCGAGGGCGAGAATATCATGGTAGCGGTGCGCAATACCGGCTCCGGCGTCCTGCCGGAGGAGATCCCGCGGCTCTTCGACCGGTTCTATAAGACCGACCGCAGCCGTAGCCTGGATAAAAACGGCGTGGGACTGGGTCTTTCCATCTGCCGCACCATCATGAATGTCCACGAGGGCGAGATTTTCGTCCGCAGCCAGCCCGGGGAATACACCGAGTTTGTATTCGGCCTCAAGGCCGACCCCGCCCACTACAAAAAAGGCGTCAACCGCAAAGCCCCTATGGTAGATGCCAGCTTTACCACATTGCCGGCGGCCCCCGCTGCCGGCCGGGAGGAGAAACAGCATGAGAAACCGCAGCAATGACAGCAACTACCACTGGGATTACCAGGATTACCGGGGCAACTACGGCCAAAGCCCCGCCCGCGCCCGGAAAAGCAGCGGCCTGAAGTACTTCCTCATCGCCATGGGGGTGGTCATCCTGCTGGTGGGGGCGCTGTGCGTCGGGGCCTCCGTCTGGGGCAGCAAGCCTGCCCCGCAGCCGGATCAGGATTCGTCCATCGGCAATGAGCTGGAGCACCTGCCGGAGATCGACCAGCAGAACAAGCCGGAGGATAATGTGCCGGATACCACCGAAGACGGCCTTTTGACTCCCGCCGGCATCTATAAAAAGTGCGCCCCCTCGGTAGTGGGCATCATCACCTACGGCAGCAGCGCCACCGCGCAGGGCAGCGGCATCATCCTTTCGGAAAACGGCTACATCATCACCAATGCCCATGTGGTCAGCGGCGGCGAAAAGTTCGAGGTCGTGCTGCAAAATGGCGATAGCTATGATGCCACCGTCATTGGGGCGGATAACCAGAGCGACCTGGCTCTGCTTAAAATGCAGAACCCGCCCGAGGGGCTGGTCGCGGCTACCTTCGGCAACAGCGATGAGCTGGAGGTCGGCGAAATGGTGGTCGCCATCGGCAATCCCGGCGGTCTGGCGCTGGCCTCCACCCAAACCGTCGGCTACATTTCGGCGGTGCAGCGCACCATCACCACCGAGCTGGGCTACACCATGGTCTGCATCCAGGCGGATGCCGCCATCAATCCCGGCAACAGCGGCGGCCCCCTCATCAATACCTACGGCCAGGTGGTGGGCATCACCTCCAGCAAGCTGGTGGAGGAAGGCTACGAGGGCATCGGCTTCTCCATCCCCATCAATACCGCCCTGCCCATTCTGGACGATTTAATGCAGCACGGCCGGGTGACCGGTCGGGCACAGCTGGGCATCACCGTGGTGGAAGTAGGCAGCAATGAAGCCAATTATTACGGCATCCCGGCGGGTCTGCGCATCATGTCCATCAATGAGGACAGCGATGTAGGCCGTCAGGGCGCCGAGGTCGGCGATATCATCACATCCATTGATGGCTGGGCCATCACCAGCCGTGCCGATTGCAGCGATATCCTGGCACAGCACAAGCCCGGCGATACCGTGGAAATAAGCCTGTACCGGGCCAGCCGTACCGGCCGCGGCCAGACCTTCACCATCACAGTCACCCTGCTGGGGTCCTAAGCATCCCCCAAAAGCCGCCCACGGGCGGCTTTTCTGCCCCTTGTGCCATATTGCCCATAAAGCCGTGTCATTTCCGGGCAAACCTGCCAATGGCATTTCGGTCGGGAGTGATGTATAATTAAAAAGAGGAGGAAAGCAACCCGCATCGACACAGTAAGGAGGTGCCGAACAATGAAAAAGAGGATATCAGCCGTACTGCTGGCCCTGGCCATGTTGTTCACCACCGCCCATGCCATTCCAATTTATGTGGATGGCAGCGCCCTGGGCTGGCAAGAACCGCTGACCCTGGAGGTGGAAAGCGGCGACAGCATCGATAATGTCAAGCAGAAGATCCAGAACACGGGTGTTTCGGTAGATGGGAAATGCCTGTATTTTGGCAGCAGATTTTTGGAGAACGGCCGCACTCTAGCAGATTATAATATCCAGAAGGAAAGCACCTTGCAACTGACTACCTTTTTGGAGGTAGCCGATTCAAAAAACCTGTCTGATGCTCTGGCTTCCGATGCCGCGGTCATTCGCTTGACTGGGGATATTGAGATCACCGCCTTTATGGCGGTGAGTAGACCGGTGACCATCGATCTGAACGGCCACTTACTGAAAACAACCAGCGGGGTCAGCAACTTGATCCATGTCATAGAGAATGGCGGGCTGACGCTGATTGACAGCAATCCCAATGCCGTTCACAAGTTCGATAAGAGCAACGCCCTGTGGAAGCTGGCGGCAGAGGATGCCGCGGGTGAAAACATTGTCGTGATAAAGGGCGGCGCCATCACCGGCGGCAGCTACTACACCGGCGGCGGTATCTATGTGAGGAAAGGCGGCACGCTCCTCATGCGGGGCGGCAATATCGTGGGTTGTACGGCGCGCGAGGGTGGCGGTGTTCATGTGGAAGCTGGCGGCCGGTTCGAGATGTCCGCCGGGACCATTACCGGCTGCACGGCTGGGCAGGAGGAAGGCAAGACGGCCAACGGCGTCTTTATCGCGGCGGGTGGCCGGTTTACGCAGTCACCCAGCGCCCAAATCACCGGAGAAGTCATCGGGGCCTATACGGTCACCTTCCAGTCGGAGGGTGGAAGCGAAGTAGCATCCCAGATTCGTGCCAACACCCCTGCCGACCAACCTGCCGACCCCACTAAAGAGGGCTATACCTTCATCGGCTGGTACAACGGCGAAAGCGAATGGAACTTTGAGACCCCCGTGGCCACCGATTTGACCTTGACGGCAAAGTGGCAGCTCAACCAGTACACTATCACCTTTGATACCGCCGGCGGCAGCGAGGTTCCCTCCATCACCCAGGATTACGGCACGGCCATCACCCCTCCGGCTGCTCCCACCAGAACAGGTTACACCTTTGTAGGGTGGGATCGGGAGAGCCCCACCACCATGCCGGCCGGGGATATGACCATCACCGCCCGGTGGACCGAAAACCGGGTCATTGTCATCATCCGGCCGGATGACAGCAAGGATGAGCCGGACCCCGGTACCATCCATCAGTGGGGCCCCTGGCGCTCCAATGGGGATGGGACCCATACCCGCCGCTGCACGGCCAGCGGCTGCTTCGACCAGCAAAACGGGAAGTGCTACGGCGGCGCCCCCAATTGCACCCAGCGGGCAAGCTGCATCCTGTGCGGCGCCAAATACGGCAAGACCGACCCCACATGCCACGCCTCCCTGGAAAAGCTGGAGGCGATAGCCGCCACTGCGGCGGCCAATGGCCGGGTGGAATGCTGGCACTGCACCGCCTGTGATAAGTACTTTGCGGACGCGAACGGCAAAACGGAGCTCACCGCGGAGAATACAGTAACCGAAAAGGTGCCGCCGAGCATCATACAGGGCAACGACGCCCGGTGGAAAAAGGGCGAAAGCAGTACACTTACCTTCCGCTCCGATGCGGCGTTTGAGGACTTTGCCGAGGTGCTGGTAGATGGCGCGGTGCTGCCCTCCGAAAGCTACGAGAAGCGGAATGGGGAAGGCAACATCATCGTAGAGCTGCGGGAAAGCTACCTGGAGCAGTTGGCCGAAGGGGAGCACACACTGGTGATCCGCTCGGCAAGGGGAGATGCCACCACCCACTTTACCGTGGAGGCAGCACCCGATGAAACCCATCCGGTGAGCTGGTGGGTTTACGCGGCGGCTCTGGGGGCTTTTGCCATCGGCACCTGTGTCGCAGTGATCTCCTTCCGGCGCAAAAAAGCCGGATAAGTGACAGCAAATAGCAGAGATTCCGGATCTCCTTCGTACCAAGTGTACGGGGGAGATTTTTTATTCAATTTTCAAGGTACTGTTGGGAGGCAGGTTCCCGCTTAAGGCAGA
>ENA-ORTS01002530-ORTS01002530.1-human-gut-metagenome-genome-assembly--contig:-NODE-2530-length-10711-cov-2.694914_pt1 | contig 10711 bp, 7 predicted proteins | sample MGYA00241911_ERZ509186 | MGnify/ENA primary metagenome ERZ509186 (study PRJEB26280, sample SAMEA2338852) | human gut metagenome | biome: human gut; feature: human-associated habitat; material: faeces...
TTTGACATGAAACATACTTCCTTCGGAAATTGTTTCCAGAGTGGATGGTAAGCAAATGATGCTCGCCTCGCAACAATCCGTGAATGCGCCGTCTTCGAGGAAAACAACACCTTCAGGGATGACAATTTCAAGAGGGTCAGTAATAGGCTCGCTTTGACTGGAGGCAAACGTCCCAGAGCCTATTCCAATTACTGGCTTTCCACCAAGAGTGTTGGGCACTATCAATGTAGAAAGCGGCAACTTCTCTCCTGAATTTTCCCAGTCGACCAGTACTGCACCTTCATTGGTCATGTAGTAAGAAAAATCGCCTTCTGTATAAGTTATATCTTCTGAAACTGCGGTGTTAGAAAGGAAGAACAGAATCAAAAAACTTAGAATAGTTAATTTCATTCACTACACCCCTTTTGCGCAAAATGATAAGTTGGTAAAAACAAGAATCACGGTTTACTCGTAGAAATCATCAGGTTCATCTCTGACACGCCAGAGAGTCGGATTTTCCTCCAGTGTCCCGAGACCAGCTGGCCACGCGATATATTCGAAGCGGCGACAGAGTTCTTCATACGTAATGTCCTCCGAAAGAATTCCTTCTTCCGTTCCTGCAGCATGATTGATTGTGAGCATACCATTACTAAGGCGTGCAGCAAATGTTGCTCCGTGACCGTGTTCTGCCCCATTATATCCAGCAGCGCGAAGGAAGGAGGCACCTACTGGGATCTCATCAAGAGAATAGTCGCTCAACCGAGCAATGAACAAGAGATAATTACCTGAGTTTTTCAACATACTTCCAATTCCTGTATAGCTGCGAATAAATTTGCCCTTGTTGGTCTTATTTTGGCTAATCTTCTGAAGCGGTTTTGAAATAAAGGTAGCACAGCTATAGCCTGCTTTATCCGACTGGCCTTTCCAATTATAGCGAATGTTTGCGTTAATAATTCGCTGCTGTTCAGCAAGGTAGTCGGAAACATATCCAAGAATAAACTCTTGATTATGCACCAAATCAAAGAGATCCTCACCAGGGCCAATTGTAGCATAATCCTTACAACCACTCGCATCAACTCGGCGAATAGGGGAATTCTTGCAATACGTATACAAATTGCTTTCGAAGAGCAAATCAGAATTAAGCATCCTACAGAAACTGGGTAGATAGTATCTATTTCTAAGATAATACAGCCCCGTCTCTTCGTCATAGACATATCCGCGATACCGGAACGGATTGAGCGTCCCCAGCGTCTCCGCCATCGAACCGCTCTTCCCAATCGGCGCACCCCAAGCATCATACACATAGCTAACAACGACATTCCCCGCCGCATCGAGAATTGCAATCACATCGCCCTGCAAGTTCTTAACGTAAGCATAGGGAACATTATTGTAAACAACCACTGCCGGACGATTCTGTGCATCGTAGAAGAAGTGCAGTTCATCCGTGCCGGAAGTCATATGCACAACATTCTTCCCATGCAGGCAGCCGCTCGTTGCTCTCGCCACGCCGCATTGTCATAGACGAATGTCTTTGACCGATGCGAAGCTGGCGGGCTTCGCATCGGTTGTGATCATTATGCTATATTCATTATGTTGTATTCATGGATTGCATGTCAAGCGTTCTTTTACTTGTGCGTTACGGAACCGTAATAACATTGTATGTGCAACTATCATCGTCTATGACAATAAAGATTTCTGAGCCGTCTTCGAGTTCGATTGAATAGTATCCTGTGCTTCCCAAATATGTATATCCACGTTGTGAAGACCGGCTCATATACAGGATTGTTGAATTCTCATCTGTGTAAGCGAGTGATAACACCACATTCCCGTTGCGGTCAATCATGCCAATTCGACCAGAATCATCTCGAAAACAGTAATAGTTACAATCACCTGCACATATCTCGTAAAACGATGGCGAGACAACAATTCCCTCACCAATACGGTATAAGCCATATCTATAATCACTATTGGCATCATCTCCGCCGATTACGATAGTATTCTCCGTTCCACACACAGTTGTAACGGCGTGGGATCCATTAGGTAATTCGATTTTCCTGCCGGTCGTATCAATTAGAAAAGAATCGTAGCGGATGGAGTTATCTTCCCCTTCCACTACATTTGACACAAGCGCATACCCATGTCGAAAGCACGGATGACCATAAACAGATGAAAACTGGAAGTCTATGACAATTTCTCCGTTTGCCCTGTTCACATACCCCCACAAACCATCTTTCATGACAAATATAGGGGAATCAGATTCGTAGCAATCGTCATAAATATCATCGTATTGAGGTCCGCTATTGTATCCCGTAAGGATGTCTATGAAGCCCCATTTCCGGTTTTTCATTTGGTATGTTACTGAAACCTGATTGACACGACTCTGCCTGACTTCCTCAGCAAATGCGTTGCAAGTCGAAAAAAGCAACAGGAAAATCAAAACAGCGAACCACCTTATTTTTCTCATTTTAATCATACCTCTCTTGCCCACGTCATATGCACAACATTCTTCCCATGCATGCAACCGCTCGTTGCTCTCGCCACGCCGCATTGTCATAGACGAATGTCTTTGACCGAGGCGAAGCTGATGGGCTTCGCCGCGGTTTTTCGTAACGTTTGTTTAGACACCAGTACCTGCATCCTTACTTAAAGAGATACCACACAATTCGTTGGCAGCGTTGCTGATGCTCTTGTACGGTATTGTCTGAGAGCCTAATCTTATTTTACATCCGCCCTTTTTTCTATCATATATGTAATTACTTTTTCTGCATAAATCATGCTGAGTTGAGTAAGACAGATGAGAATAGATGCGAGATCTCTATTTCCACCGAGCGTTTCCGCAAGACGAGCTTTCCCGTTTGACAGTATAAACCAAACAGGAAAAAGTAAAATAAATATTTCCCAACTTGCATCAACAATATACAGAAGCCTATTCTTTCGATTAGCCAAGATTTGAGACAGTAACCTTTTGATTTTCATAATTAATCGTCTCCAATCCAATCTATATCCAACAATTCCTGCATGGTCATCTCGCCAACCTTCTGTTGCGGTGTTACCGCTTATTGCTACATTGTTTGAATCTTCAGAGATAGAGTAGTTGATGTTGTGTAAATCAGTTCATCATGAGGTTAATTTCATTTCCAGTAGTATCGATATAGTATTCATAGTAATCGTCATCAATCCACTTTCCCACTTGCGCCACTCCTTCTACGAAAGGTGTTGCCCAATCGTACTGACACTCAATAACCACATGTCCAAAGCGGTCTACATATCCAAAGCCTGCATCCATGTCTTCTACCAGAACTAATTCATTGATTCCAATACCCTCGTCAGCAATTGTAACTGAAAACCATTGTGGTTCAACAAGTGTCTTGGTTGAAATGCAAAAGAATCCCATATATTCTTCATCATCAACGCAATCGATGATAATATAGAATCCATCACTCAGACCGCCAATGTAACTGTTAGAATCATCAAATGGCGTTGTCTCATAACATGAATACTGATCCCAGATGCTATCGTATCGGCATGGTACGAGATATTCGCCGTTTTCATCTATAATCCCCCACTGCCCATCGGTAGAGCAAACGGCTGCGGTTCCGCCCCGATACCACCCCGCAACAGCCCACTGCGGCTGTATAACTATAGAACCAGTACGATCGGTATATCCCCACATGCCATTTTGTTCATAAGGTGTCAATACCTCAGTATATTCCTGCGACGTAGACTGATCAGCTGACACCTCAATCGGAAGGAATATCATAGGGAAGAGCAATCCAAGAACCGCACACACCGCTATAGTCAACACATGCCAGTTCGCCCCACTCATAGAAACCATGCCCAGTTTCTGGATTGTACAGCCGTTCTTCCAAATTCGCATAATGCATTCGATCTCCTTTTCCTGTGGTTTCAATAATACAATGCTCATATCCATTATGACTCCCGATGTAATATGCCATGTGCCTCTTTCCGTTCTTATCTGGAAGAGTAAATAGCACGGCACCATATGTGATTTCCTCCAAAGCAGTGGGATCAATATCTTCTAAGCGGGAAAGGTTGTTCGCTCGGATTCCACTTGCAGTCGCACGAATATTAGCATCCAAGGTTCTGCTGTTTTTGAAAAACTGTTGTCCCATGAACCTCGCACCGCCAATACAATCAACATATCCAAATCCCATATTGCGGCGATACTTCCAACCTTTTTTACCATCGACGACGTCGTTAACCATATAGTGGAGGCCATTCACGAAATAGAACACACTCATTTGCTCGCCATCAACGGCAGTTCCCCAACGAGGACTCTTCCGCAAAGGTTCAATCCAACCCTCAAGCCACTCTTCTTCTGTACCCATTGGATCAGTGCAATTAATCACGTTGTTTGAACAATATGCGAACAAATTGTTGGTAAACATAATATCAGCATTCAAGAAACGAGCGTTAGCTGATACGTAATATCTGCTTCTGAGATAATAAAGCCCCGTCTCTTCGTCGTAGACATAGCCACGATACCTAAACGGCTGCACCTTGCCCAGCGTCTCCGCCAGTTCACCGGTACACCACAGCGGCGCGCCCCACGCATCGTAGCCGTAGCTGACGACGGTATTGCCATTCTCATCCAGAATTGCAACAATATCGCCCTGCAAGCTCTTGACATACGCATAGGGAACTCCGTTGTACACTACCACCGCCGGGCGGTTCTGCGCGTCATAGAAAATGTGCAGTTCATCCGCACCGGAAATCATATGCACAATATTCTTGCCGTGCAGCGTGTACTTCGTCGCCACGCCGTTGACCGTTTTCTGCACGCGCAAGCCGTCCGCGTTGTAGACGAACTCCGCCGTCACGCCCGATTTCTGCATCTTTTGCAGCTGCCGGCCGTTCTGCCAAGTGTACGTCCACGTCCCGTCGCTCAGCGGATTGCCAATCGCATCATAGCGAATCGTGCTGCCGTTGACCGCCGTGAGCTTGTCGCGCCAGTTTGCGTCACCGTATTCGTAGGTAACAGTTTCCAGAGGAGTCGTCGTGTCCTTGTAAGCAAACCGCTGCTTCTGCAAGATGTTGCCGCCGAGGTCGTAGGTGTACTTCCACGTCGTGCCATTTTCGCCGGAGCGGGTATCGCTGTGGTCGTTGACCTGCACCAGCTGACCCAGCGCATCGTAGGTGTAACCCGTCCACTTGCCGTTCAGCGTCGCGCTCGCAATGTTCCCGTTGTCGTCGTAGCCGTAGCCGCAATTGTACCCCGGCTGGGTAATCGACGAAACCAAGTTCGTCACGCTGCCGGTGCCGTAGCCGCCCGCCGCGAAATGGTATTCGCTCGTGAACGTCTTGCTGCCCAGCTTGAGCGCCGAGAACGTCGTCCGATTCAGCTTGTCAATGGTCGTCGTGCTCTGCCCAATGGTGGTCGCACCAATGCTGTACGTCAGCGACGTCGGACGATTTTCGTCATCATAGCCGAATTTCGTCCCGAATTCCTGTCGATTTTCACCCACTTTCTCCGTGAATTCGCTCAGATTGCCGTACACGTTGTCGTAAGCGACCTGTCCCGTGTAGACGTGCTTCGCGTCCTCCGACGTTTTCACGCGCACCGGGCGATTCGCCAAATCGTATTCGCTCTGCGTCGTCCGATTCAGCAGATTGTCGCGGACTCGCGCCACCTGCCCCTTCGCGTTGTAGTCATACTCGTATCGCGGCGCGGTTTCCTCGCCGTACACCACCCCCGTCACGCGGTTGAAATCGTCGTACCGACTGTTGACTTTCGCTCCGTTGCCGTATGTCGTCGCGGTCAGCGTGCCGAAATTCGGCTTCGTCGGATCGTTCTGATACGCACTCTGTGACAAGGTCTGACTGCCGACCTTGACCGCAGTCTGGCGACCCAGCGCGTCCTGCTCGAAGCTGTACACCACGTCGTTCGCGGCGTTCCCGTCCGTATTGTGACGGATTTCGACCAGATTCCCGCGCTGCTCGTCATAGGTATATTCGTTATGTACTGTCTGAATTCCTTCTTTTGCGCCCACGTTTGCAGAAGTTTTTACAATTCGACGCAATTCGTCGTACTTGTATTCCACCGTCTGACCCTTCGCGTCGGTCATGCTCATCGTCGTGCCGCGCTGCGGGTCGGTCTCCATGCGCACAATCTTGCCGCGCGCGTCCTTCTGCTCCATGACATAATTGCCGTCATCCGTGTACGTCGTTTCGCCGCGGATGAAGTAGCTCGGATTCGCATCCGCATTCTGCACCTGACTCGTCAGCGGATTCCCGAACGCATCGTAAGTAAACGTGCTGACGCTGCCCAGCGGCGCAATGCTTCTCAGCAGCAGATGCTTCTTCTGCTCCGCTTCCGTATCGCCATACGAGAACGTACTGGACACCGTGCGGCCCGCGGCGGTGTGCTTCGTCAGGTTGTCCGCATCGTCAAATTCGGATTTCTCTTGGCCGCCGTAGAGCATCTTCCGCGTCTTGCGGTTGCCGTTTTTGTCATAAATATACTGCGTGCCGAACGCTTCCGGGTAGAGATAAATGCCGGTGAAATCCGCGAAATTCATCTGCCGATTCATCTGCAAGACCACTCGGATGTAGGTGCAGTTGTTGGGCGCAACAATGCCCGCGCTCGCGAACTGCCAGTTGCCTTCTTCCGCGTTGAACACCGCAGAGCCGCCCGTCGCCCAGTAGCAGTTTGCATTGTCCGGATTGCCTGCCGTAAACAAAACGGTAATTCGGCAATAGATGTAGTTGTCCGGATCGTTCTTCTTCGCGAACGAGCTGCACCAGCCGCCCACCGTGAAGCGGTCGCCGATTTTGCCGTAGTGCCGGAACTGCTGGTAATACGTTACCGTGCGGTCATAGCGACCTGCCAGACGAATTTTCTGCGTATTGTCATGTTTCAGGCAGTCCGGCGCGTGAAATTCATCCTTCGGCGCGTCTAAAGGCAGCACTTCAACATAAGACGCATCATTTTTGCCAATCGTCCATGCCTTCGGCTTGCCGTCCGTGCCGACCGCAGAAAAGTCACTGTTTTGAACCATATTGAAGTGATTAAGCGTCAGCCCTTCTTCCAGCTGCATCGCATCGAACCAGCAATTGCCGCCTGCGAAGCCGTTCTGCATATCGCAGTATGCCATACAGTAAACCTTAGGTTCTGCATTCTCCGGCAGCGTGAAGGACACCGACACACGCTCATACGGCATGTTATCCGTCTTTTCCCACACCTTGCCCGGCTCAGAATCCAGCGTGAACGTCTCATTACCCACCGTGTACGCAACGCGCATCACACCGCGCGGGCCGCCAGAGCGGACATAGCCCGACAATGTGTACGACTTGCCCGGCGTGAGCGTCACCGCCTGACGGACATACACGCAGTCGCTCGACCAAATCGTTAGGCGATACGAAACGAGACCGAACTGCCGCGTGGATTGGTCGCGCGTAATCGTGCCGGTGCTGCTTTTCTCCCATACGCTGCTGTTTTCTTCGCACATCGGGTCAAGAAGGAGGTTTCGGACAACCCGCTGCATTCGGGAGCGTTCCGTCGCGTGGTTAATCGGCGCATTCGCGTTGTCGTCGGTGCGGTCGTATCGGGTGTACATCGCGTAGCCCAGCTCGTCATCAACACTGACCTGATTGCCGTCATCGTTGAAGTGGTAGCGCAGCGTCTTGCCGGAAATTTCATCTCTGACCAGCGCCATGTGGTTGCCGTAGGTGTACGAGACGTTCGCCGCAGTCAGCGTCGTGCCGTCCTTCGTGCCCGTCACGGTTGCGTGGGTGATGCAGTGCGGCAGACCGTCGATGGCGTTCGTGTTGCTGTATTCGTAAGTCACGTCCGTCAGCTTTTTATCCGGCTGCTGGTCAACATGCTTTTCAATGGCAGATGCCGACATAAGCAGATGGTAGCCGTTTGCAAGCGCGTATTTGTACTTGCTCATACGCCCATCTTCATGCGTAATGTACAGAGTTTCTTCATTATAATAGTCGAAGCGCACGCAGCTGTTTTCATCCTGCCACGGTGTCTGAATCCGGTCGCAGCGACCATCCGTGTAATGAAGCGTCGTAACTCGACCAGCGCCGTCCGTCACAGAAGCAATTTTCAACGGAGAGTCCGCCACCGCCGTCACCGTGACTTCGTTGCCGACCGCATCCTGAATCTTCTGAATCAGCACCTTCTCAGTTTCCGGCGCATCCTCCGTCGGGGTCTCGCTCACCAGCGGGAACGTCATGACGTTGTCGCCCTTGTCGGTAATCGTGATGTTCTCGTCCCCGACTTCCAGCGTCAGAGACAAACCCGACTGGTCGGAATACTTCTTTTGGTCATCTTTATTCTTCTTAAAGAAGTGTTCCGTGCCGTCACCATCCGTGTACACGAACTCCACTTCGCCATTGTACAGCACCTTGTGCAGCGTCTGATGCAGCGAAGTTCGCCAGCCGTAGCCCATGCCGAACTCGTCTTTGTCGCTGTCGCAGGAATTGTAGTAATGGGTCACGGAAACCGGAAGTCGGTTGCCGTTCATCGCGGTGTCTGCGTGGGAGAAAATCAGGTTGCCATTGACAAGGCTGACACTGCCAGACCCTGCCAAACCCGCAGACTGATGGTCGTAGGTGAGATAGCTTTCCAGACCCGCAAGGCTCGCATACTCCAGCACGAAATACGGCTGATTCGCCGTTTCGCTCGAATGCAGCTGCGAAAAGCTGCTTTCGCTTTCGGGCGCGCTCAGCTGAACGCCGTGATTTTCGCCCAGATACCACTTGCGCGCAAGGCTCGTGACATCGAGTTCTTTCCACGAATACTGATTTTTCAGTACGCGGCAATAGTCCTGATACACACCGCTGACATCCGGCTGGTGGTCATAGGTGATTGTCTCCGGATTCCAGTCCTCCAGCACTTCCGTGCACATGATGACGGTGTCTGCCGTCGGTGCGTAGACGTTACGAACGCACAGCTTTGCGGACGTGATGAAGTGATTCGCGCCCAGACGCGGCAAATCCACGACCTTCAAGTAGGTCAAACGGTTGCCGTAGTAATTCGTGTTGCTGATCCACAAGCGCTCGTCATGCGAGAAGTTCTGCGTCGAACCTTCCTTAACGTAGGTATCGAGGATGCCCGCGGCGTTTTCTGCGCTATTAACGCTGTCCGCGAACGTCGCAATCGGGCTGTGCGCCTGCGCCGCCATCTGCTGGCGCTTTTCGGCGGACAGTTCCACCCACTGGTGCGTCGCCGCGTCGTACTCGTGCACCGGCGTGGTCTGCACAACCGCCCGAAAACGATTGTTGCCCAGCGCGTACACCTTGCCGCAACGGGTGCGGAGGTGTTTCAGCTCCTGCTGAGCCGGGAACTGAATCTGTTCCTGATAGGTTTCTTGGTTACTCATATGTTTCCTTTCTTTTCTGTGCGCTCCTTGCGCACGTTTTTCTATCGAACGGTACGAAAAAAGCCCCTCGCGCCGTGCGCGGGAGCTTCTCTGCATCTTTCGATGGTATGATTCTATCACACTTTTGTAAAGTGTGCATCCGCGTTTTTAGACATGACAGCAGCTGATGTGCTGCCCTCTTGTGAAACTCACTATTACCTTACTTCTCCTCTGTATCTCCAGGCGTATCATTGCTCTTCCCCTGCGTCAGCCACTTCTCGAACACCGAGTTGCCGCTGTACGCTGCGAAAACAATCGTCGCGTAGTTGATATATGTCCGAACCGTGCTAACCAGCGCTTCCGTGTCGCTGCGGAAGAAGCACAGCACCACCGCCAGCAGCGAAATCACTGTCACTGCAATAGTGACCAAAAGAACAATCCGCTTGCTGAACTGGACGTATGCTTTCTGCTTCGTCATTTGCCTCGTCTCCCTTCTGGCGGCGTTTCCGGCAGAGCAAGAATGTCCTGTTCGTAGCTTGCGGACAGGTGATTTCGTCCTTTCGCCGCGTAACTTTTGTGCATATTCAGCACCTGCTCTTTTTCCGCGGCAGTACACCAACCCTGCCGCGTATAATTATCATGCGCATTCTGCAAAAACTCCCATGTCAGAATCGCAAGATCTTCCTCCTGCTGCTGTTCCCTTGCAATCAGCTGCTTCATCGGCTTCCGAAACCAGCCGTACATCAGCGTCAGCGCCGTCACAAGTCCAACGATGGTTGTCGCGTGGTCGCGCATCTGTTCAAGAATCGCCCACATCTGCGCTCGCCACCTTCACCGTAAAATCACCTACAGGTTCAAACACGTTTCCGGCGCTATCGACGATTCGGATGTTCCTCCACGCCTGATTATCCGCGTTTTCCTGCTTCGTGAGGAACTCCGCCGCGCACCAGCCGGTGCTGTTTTTGTACTGCACGCGCCACCAACCATCCGCTTCCATAAGAACAGTTACGGTCGCGCCCTGCGGGATTTTCGCAATCACTTCGGCGGACTTGCTCGCCGTTTTGCGCATGTTCAGGCTGCCGGATGCCGTCGTCACGACCGCCAATTTCGTTTTACTCATTGCAATTTGTTCTCCTTTTTCGGCGTAATCCACGCCTTTCAGCTCGCCCCAATGCGTCCACCCGCTGCCGATTTTCGACTTGACCACGCCATACGCCGTGCCTTTGGCTTCGATGACTACGCCCTCGCCAATATACAATCCGACGTGGTGATAGCCCTCCGAAGCGTTGAATTTGTAGACAGCTGTACCGGGTTTGAGCGGCGCGCCATCGGTTCGTTTCCCGGCGGACAGGCTGCCGGATGCGCTGCTGTAACGGCGAAACATGGTGTTGCTGCCGTGA
>ENA-ORTS01002534-ORTS01002534.1-human-gut-metagenome-genome-assembly--contig:-NODE-2534-length-10694-cov-3.363662_pt1 | contig 10694 bp, 13 predicted proteins | sample MGYA00241911_ERZ509186 | MGnify/ENA primary metagenome ERZ509186 (study PRJEB26280, sample SAMEA2338852) | human gut metagenome | biome: human gut; feature: human-associated habitat; material: faeces...
AGCCTTAGACCCAGTAAAAAGCTATACATGGTCAACAGAGGATAATAAGCCGGTAACAAACGCTTCAACAAGCTGTATTGCAGCAGTATTTGAAATAAACGGCAAAAAACGTCCAAACAAACAGAATGAGGATGTGGCGTTGTTTAATGCGAATGGTTTGGGGAGCAGTTGTGCCGTAGAACTTGACGGAGGCAAATGTTTTGGCTCGGCATTCACACCAACGCCTTTAACAAGAGCAGAGTGTGAAGCCCAAAAAGATGAATTGGGAATAAAAAACTGTTACTATGACAATGATTACTGGGCAGGCGCAGTAAAACAATGCGGTGGAGTAAATAATTTACCTACAATGGCAGATTTAGGAAAACTGGCAAGCGCAATATACAAAGGAAACCCAAGTGTAGGAGCAAAACAGGATGTGAATAATCTGGCTTATGAATCAGGCACCGCAACTTCTTTAGGCTTACCAGAACCCAGCTTCTCCTTGTGGTCTTCTTATGAGGATTACATTAACCCCACCGCAGGCTACCGTTACTTCCACCCCACGAACACGCAGTGGAATAGCGGCTACGGCCGCAACTCCAGTTACATTCAGGCGGTGTGTTTGGTTGACTAATTCAACTGTTCAACTATGAGGAAGCCGGAAAATACTTTTCCGGCTGGTTAAATAGGTAACAAAAAGGCGGAAACAATGCCGCCTTTTTTAGTGTATTTTGTAAAATCCGTTTCCACCCAGAACTTTGTCTTTCAGCTTTTTCATTCCTTTGCCGTAGAAGTATTTCAACTGTTCCGGGAACTGCTCTTCTATATCTATCAAATACATGTCATGAACTATAAATTCTTTTATCAAAAATACAATATCTTCATTCTTTGTCCATATGATATGACTGTTATCGCCTTTGTTTGTCTGAGTTTTCCCAAAAATTCCCTCGGTATTGTCTGCTGCAAGAAAGATCATTTTCCCGCCCAATGAATACTCAATCTCACGCCCGCCCGCATGGCAGAATACTGTTCCAAAGTTACAACTGAAATTGTCATAGCCCACAATCTTTATATCAAGACCCCGGTTATAGGCGTCAAATAAGTAGTTCTCAAAGTATTTGAAATCCTGTGACCACACTTCTATAAAAATTTCTTTTGATGCACTTTTTATTATTTCTATAATTTTTGAATGTATTGCATTTGTTCCGCTTACGGTTAATATAGGTTCCGTATAATCGTCTTTTACATTTGGCAGCTTCTTTTCCAGGAAGTCAAGTGTGGATGTAATTTTTCTTTTATATCTTTTTGTTAATTCTTTCGGTTTTATAGGCGAATATGTTACCGGCTTGGTGTTTGAACCTGTAACAATGTTTGCAAGTTCAAGAGCTTTTAATGTATCATAAGCTCTCGATTGCGGAATATTTGCAAGTTTGCTAACTTCATAACCGGTTGCAGGATATTTTTTTAAAAGCGCAAGGTATACTTTAGCTTCATATCCGTTAAGACCTATTTCTTTGAGGCTTTCAATAATTTCATCCATAGTTTGATTTTAGCAGATTTTCTACCCCTGTGCAATAAAAAAGGCTAACTTTTTAGTTAACCTTTTTATTTATTCTTTTTCATTTTGTTTATCATTTTATGCCAAAAACAATTTTTAGCATGCTGTTCCTGTTTGTATTCCGGCTGAAGTATTTTTTCTCCGAACGGACGTAAATCTGATGGTTTTCTGCCCTTTTCCTGAATTTTGCGATATTTTTTCAGGTCATCTTTTTTCAGCTTTCTTATCATACTGTATTTTGTGCGTTGATCATGTGTCAGAACTTTATAAAGCTCTTTATCATATTTTTCTGAAATTGTTTGTATGTTTTTTCGTGCACAGTTTAAGGCTTTTTCCTGCTGTCTGATTGTTTTTTTGCTTGCACATCTTTTTTTCAAATCTTTTAGTTTTTTGTCTTCAATACATAATTTTTCAAGTGCCGGCTCAAGTTCTGCATAACGCTTTTTCTCTATTTCGTTTTTGCACTTTACCTGTTCCTGTGTAAGGTTTAGTGCATTATACAGAATTTCTCTTTGTTTTTTTATTCTTATAAGAAGCTGGTAAGAATAGTTATAATTCTGTGTTGTGCCTACTTCGTATTGTCTGGTATCGCTTCCGTTGCAGCCTTCAGGGTATTCTGCAAATGCGGTCTGCGAAGTTAATATTGCGCACAACCCCAATAATATTAAACTTCTTTTCATAAACTCTCCTTATAAAAATAAAATTCCGGTTGGTTTCGTGAACCTATTGTTACATAAATGTGTTGTAAATGCAACATACATCTGTTTTCATGTTACATTTGAGTTATGGAGAATATGAGTTTAAAGAATTATGCCTACATCGGAGATGCTGTTTGGGAGCTGTTTATACGTGAAAGAACGATAAAGCTTACAGATAATGCTAAGCAGCTTCATAAGCTGACAACTGATAAAGTAAAGGCATCTTATCAGGCTGAGCTATTGCATTTTTTAGAATCTGAACTTACAGAAGAGGAGCAGGAAATTGCCCGCCGCGGCAGAAATTTGTCTATTCCTGTTGCCCGGCGCCAAAATCAGTGCGAATACAGGCAGGCTACAGCCTTTGAAACTCTCATCGGCTGGTGGCATATTCATAACAGCAGTCGTTTATCGGCTGTTTTAGAACTTATTGACAAGCATTTAGTCTTTTAGTTTTTCTTCTACGACTTCTCTGTTTTCATTATTTACACTGACCAGATTTTTGTCTTTGTCAAATTCCAAAGTTAATCTGCCGTATTCAGGATGATTTTCTTCGTTATATCTTCTTATATAAGAGCCGTCTGATGAGTAATCAATGCTTTTTGACTCTTTGTTTGCATCGTCTTGTGAGAATTTTATTACGCCATCCAATTTTTTGTCAGAATTATAATATGTTGTCTGGTACGGTTTTCCGTCTTTAAATTCTCTGATATGGCATCCATCTGTTTCGTCAAAATATACACTTTTTGTCTGCTGGTCTTTGTTAAATTCATTTATTTCCCGAATATTTTTACCATCAAGACTCATAATATATGTAGTTTTGTTATCTCCGTTTTTAACGGTAATTGATTCAATAGAATTATCGGAGCGCAGTTTCTTTTCCCCGTCAAGTGATGCTGCATCAGGGCTTTCTACAAGTTCTGCCGGTTTTACATCAATGTTATCAGGAGTAATTCCATAAATATTTTTTATTGGCTTATAGTTATAATTAAGGATTTTTTTAACTTTCCCATTTTCATAGTCGATGGACTTAAGCATGTTAAAGTTTCTATCATATAAATCTACATATTGAATTTCATTTTTGTCATTTAGATAGTAGTTTTCCATGATACCTGTTTTTTTATCTGTAACCTTAACCCATTTGATTTTTCCGTTGTCTTCAAAGCCATTTTCTATAATTTTATCTTTTTCATCATCAAACATCTTTGTATAGGATAAAACACCTTCATTGAATGTAGTTTCTTTTGCAAGTTTATTCATTCCCGGCATAAACTCTTGTGTAACGGCGCTTGTAAATTTGTTGAATTTATACCCGAAAAAGTCTTTGCGTACCGGCATTCCTGTTGTATTATCGCGTTCAACAACAGAGGTTATATTTTTGTTTTCAGTATCAATATTATATTCTTTTGTTGTTTTTTCTCCTTTAACGACAATAGCTTCAAGTTTGCCTTCACTATTTAGAATTTTTTCTCCAGATAGGGTTTCAACAGCATTTTCTTCTAAAGTAAGCGGGTTTGGAATATCGGTTAAAATTAAATTATCTATACTTTCAAGAGGTTTAAAAGCAGTATTATCATTTTTAACAATCGGCTTGTTATAATTAGCCATTGCTTCACTGCCGCTGAGATTGACCTGTGATGCCTCTTGTTTATTTAAATTTTCTTTAAATTTCTCTAAAAGATTTGTATTTGCCTGAAATCTTACAGGACTGATACTATTAATTTTGTTAATCATAAAAACTCCTTATTTTTATAATATCATAAAACCAGAACAAGAAAAAAATTGCTATAAAAAATAAAAAAGGTCTTTACAAAAAAAAATTAGCATGTAGAATAAATATTGTGACAAATAAATAAACGAACTCGTGGGGGTTTAGCTCAGCTGGTAGAGCACCTGCTTTGCACGCAGGGGGTCAGGAGTTCGAATCTCCTAACCTCCACCATTTCATACAAATAGAACTATTAGAAACAGAGCCTTTTGGCTCTTTTTTAATGCTTTCAATACATTCATTTTTTGAAGAAATTATTGCAGACTTGAATTCAGACAATCCGACTTCTGCAATCTCTTTTTTAGCAAGTTTTATGAGCTTTTCAATAGTCGCAAAGGGCTCTTTAAAGACCATTTTAACCTTTTTGTTATTGACTGTTACATTGAGATATGTAGCCCTTACTATTTGAGCAACCTCTTCCTCTGAAAGTCCAGTGGCTGGCAAACTTGCTTTACTGCACAAGTCAAGGATTTTCAGCCCTGTGTCAAGAAAATTTGTATTAGCTATAGTGTGCTTTTGCAAGTCTGCATTTAAACGGCTTAATTTTACCTCATATTCGTTTTTCAAATTAACCCACATAGCATAGTCAAGCACACCGTTCACCTGATCAAGATACATCTTTTTCAAAATTTCTTTGCATTGTTCGGTTTCAGTGTTAATTCTCTCAACTTCACTTTTATGGTATTCCTGTTCATCTCCAAGACATTCTGTTAGTGAATATTTTACTAATTCATACACATCTTTGTTTAAGCCAATTCTTTTTAAATGCATTCTAAAGGATTGTGTAAGGAGTTTTTCAGATATATAAGCAGTATTTGGGCAACTTCTGTCAAAATGCGAACAACGGTAATATATATTTCGCTTTTTCTGTCTTTCACCGCAGAAAGAATATCCACAAATTCCGCATTTTGCAATTCCGGGATAGAGAAAATCAAAGTTTTTACGAACTTTTGACTTATCGACCTTTAAAAAGGCTAATTGTGCTTTATCAAAAATATCACGAGATACTAAAGACGGATGTTTTCCCTGATAAATTATTCCGTTACAGTTCATTTGTCCTGCATAAATCACGTTTTTGAGCATTGCTTCAAGAACAGATTGAGTAATTTTAGGTCTTTCGCCTTTATAATAGTAACCCTCTATAAAAAGCTGTTCAGAGAGTTTTCTAAGAGAGTATTTCCCTGTTGCAAAGAGTTCAAAAGCTCTGCGTACAAATAAAATCCTTGATTTATCAATAATTAAACTCTTTTTCGCACCTCTAAGATATCCGTAAGGTGGCTGAAATGGCCAGTAACCTTGTTCAAGCCCCTCATGCAATCCTTTTGAGATTTCCTCGGAAAGGTTGTCAATGTAATTTTTTGCCATGAGTACCTTAATCCCGTGAATAAACTTGTCATGTGATTTAGAATTTTTGCTAATAATTGAGCCCTCTTTGACCAAATGAACCTCTAAATCATAATCTTCAAGAGTAACATAGTCCTTGAAGTTTCGGTAAAGCCTGTCCGTTTTTTCTACAAGAACTGTTTTAACTTCGGGGTTTGCTTTGAGGTATTCAAGCATAGCATTATAGTTTGTTCTGCCTGCTTTTTTGGCGGTTTCTGCGTCAGAATATTCTTGAACTATCTGAAAACCATTTTTAAGAGCATATTCTTTAAGTAACTTTAATTGTGCGGGAATAGAAAACCCCTCACGCTCTTGTTCTCTGCTTGAAACACGTGCATAAATAACAACTTTTTTATGTTCCATATCTGAACTCCTTAAAATTTCTGAACTTCTTTGTTTTTATTTTTACTCATTTTGCAGAAAAGTAAAGTAAGGATTCCATACGACTTCCCAATAGATTTTCGGGGATATACAACGACTTAAAGCATTATAAGCATAGTAAATACTGCATTGAAAAATTCATAAAAATTTACGAATAAAAGAAAAAATAAGCAAAAAGAAAACCCGAACATTTGATGTGCGGGTTAATAAGTTCAGATATAAAAATCTAATTTATGAAAGCAAATTATCGTTTGCGTATATCTCGAAAAGCAGACTTAAAAGTTAATTTTACCTTGTTTCCTTGAAGTTCAAGCTTGTTTTTAACAAGTTCAAGGATTTTTCTTTGATTTTCCATATCAAGCTGAATATAAACGTCGTAAAGTCGTTTTTGCATTACATCTTGACATTTTGAGGTTAAGATTGCAAGTTTTTTCATAATGGGAAACTCCTATTTGCTTGTATTTTGTGCTTTGTTTATAGAATGATTTTTTATGTATGTAAGTACTGCAATAAATTCTTGAGCTTTTTTAAGAGCTTGCTTATATTCATAAGAGCTTTTTTCAACCTCTCTGTTTAAGAAGACTACAGAAATTAAAGGGGCATTTATATCGTTAACTTCAATATTTACATATACATTTGTAGAATAATTTTTAGATTTTCTATCACCAGCAACAGCTCCTATAACAGCTCCAGTAACACCAAAAGTAATAGCTCCTACTGCTGATACCATACCTCTGCCTTGAAGTTTTGAAAAACCATCTTCAATTAAGTCAAAATCATAAATATCTTTAAAATCAAATATTCTATAGTTTAAGCTTTGAAAACAAGTTTGATTATCCCAAAAGATAACTTTTTGTTTTTTAATATCGACAAGTATCTCCTTTGTTTCATCAATATTAATAGTTCTTTCTATATCCAATTCATTGCCGGATATAAATTTTGCTTTTTCATGTTTAGATAAATCCTCATTGTATGACCACCAACTTGTCAAAGGGAAAATTATTCCAAGCAATACTCCTACCCAACAATGAGCAGTATAAATTTCTGTATTTTTTGTAAAACCTTGATACATTAGAAACCAACCGAACAATATTATATATAAGTTAGTCAAAAGATTATTTAAGTTTGGATGTTCAACTTCAGCCCTTGTTGAGGCAAAAATTACTAAAAGAATGAAAGTTGAAAGATAAAACCATATATCACATGTTGAGGCAAGATAAATAAAAATACTTATTCCTACTGCTAAAATAGACAGCATGCTAGTAGCCCAAAAAGGCCACTGTATACTTACATTGGTTTCAATATCTTTGCTATTTTTGATTTCCATATCATAATTCCTATTCAATAACCAAAACCATAATACACGTAAACCATAAATTTGTAAATATGGTTTACATAAATTAAGAATTTAGTCTTTTGTCGAATAGCTACATGCAAATAGCTATAATTTGCCTTGTGTATTATCATTGAAAGGATATGAGGGTAAAATATGGTACTCAAGAACAAGTTTGAGAAAGACGAACCACTACTAACAACAAGTATTGTAGCCAAAAGGCTGGGAATAACTTCTGACAGGCTGAGAACGTACGACACTGAAAAGCTAATCAATACTCAAAGGGTAAAAACAGGCAAAGTTCAGAAAAGGCTCTACAGTTTGTACGATGTTGAATGGCTTCAATGCCTTAGAATACTTGTCAAAGACCATAAAATGAGCATATCCTCAATCAAAATCCTTCTGCAAATCCTCTACAAAAATCCCTCAACCATATTGCCAAAGAATGAAATCGGTGAAGTTCTTCACGAGATGACACTAAATCCGAATTTCAAACCTGTGGTAAAGAACTTCTAAGAAAAAGTTGTGTTTTGTCCTCAAAAAGTGTAGTTTCTGTAGTCAAAAGCTAAAAATCAGAGCTGTGAAAAGATTTCAGTCATGCACTGTTGTGTAGTTTTCCTGTCGTCAGAGTGTCGCAAAGGTGTAGTTTTAGAGTAAAAAATCTAAAATCACTTAGAAAACCTTTCAATAAAGCAAGTATGAGCATAAGAGTAGCAAAGACAGAGTTTTTAATAAAACAGATGTCAAAAATCTTCATTTTCAGAGAATTCATCAAGCATTGCAATAGATTTGTTAATATCTACTAAATCCAAGTTGCTCATAAACATCACAGCCATAACCTGACATACAGATTGTACATTGCAACGTGCTGGTAATATCTCATAAAGAACAGACTTCATTCTTTCTTCATCACCCAAGAAATTTTCTTCTAAAAGGTCTTTGGGTGAATATCCGTTTGCAAGATACAAAACCGCTTTTTTCTCAATCTCACTCATCAAATAAAAATCGACTTTTCTCTGTTCACTCAGCCATTCTTGTAAGATGTGAAAGTTCATCACAACATTTGTTGGTTCAAGTTCCGACTTTTTCAGGATAATTTCAGGACAAAGCCCAAATAAAGTAAGATTTGTTATTGCACAATTTCTTTGGCTCATCAAATCTAAATCTGAACAGATTTTTCCAGAATATCTCATGAACTTTGGATTTGTTTTGAACATCTTTTCAGTTTGCTTTTTTACCTTTGCATATTCCCTCGGAATATTAGAACTTTCAATCAACAAATCATTTTGTCTTTTCACTTCTTTGGGAGCGTTCATGACAATATCAACTAAATATCCAATCAGAAATAACTCAATCAAATTGTGTTCTCTTGCTTTTTCCAATAACATTTTTTCACTGACTTCTTCATTTTTGTCAATCATAAAAGCCTTTTTTAGCATAACAAGTTTTTGGTATTTCGGTAGCACAACTTCATAGCTAACATTTTTTGGTAAATTTTTCATCATATCATGTCCTTTCATTGGGTTTCATCTAATTTGTTCGATAAGAACATGAGTTATTCTATAAGAATAACAGCAAAAGTAAATTAGTCATGTGACTAATACCAATGAAATTAAATAAAAACACTGAAAACATTACTGTTTGTTAGCAAACATTCTGGCGATATTGTTCAAATAATAAAGCTTTTCGCTATCCAACTCCGGCAAAACAGTGTTGATTTCATGAATGATATCTTGCTGTTCAGAGTCAATCACAGTCATATTAAAATCAAAAAGTTCTTTAGGCAAAATGTTGAATACTTTGCACAATCTCATAATTGTTGTATAAGAAGCAAAAGATTTTCCTGTTTCGATTGCACTCAATGATGATGTGTTAATATCTAAAGCCTCTGACAAATCTTCTTGAGACATATTATGTAGTCTTCTAAGTTCTCTTATTTTGTTTCCGAAACTTATCCTTATATCCATATAATTAGTTTAAACACTGTATTTAATAATAGCCACAGAGAAATAACATACTTTTCTTGTTTGAACACATTGTAAAAAGCTAAATATTTACTATACGTTCGTATATATGACTACATATTTGTAGAGAGAGAAAGGATAATGTAATAACATAAAAAGATATGGATATACGGAAAATATTCGGTTCAAACGTAAGAAAATACAGAATTCGGAAAGGTTTTTCACAAGAAAAACTTGCGGAATTTGTCGACTTAGGGGATAAATCGATAAGCCCTATCGAAACGGGGAGAAGTTTCATTGCGATAGATAAATTAGAGAAACTATGTGAGGTTTTGGAAGTCGAACCGTTCCAACTTTTTCTCACAAATGAGACATCTGGAGAGATTGCAGACGATTTGCGGAGAGAAAGAGTGCTTTCAAGATTAAATACATGTAACGCAGAAGAACTCGACCTTTTGTGCGATGTTCTCACTAAATTTTTAGAAAGATAATCATGGAAAGTAATCTGAAAGAATTGTTTGGAGCTAGAGTTGCAGAGTTGCGAAAGAAACATCATCTTTCACAGCAACAACTTGCCGATCTTGTAGGTTTCAAACTCATAGGTATTTCTCAAATCGAAAGAGGTCTAAAATTTGCAAGCGAAAAAACTATCCAAAGACTATGCGCTGCTTTTGACTGTGAACCTAAGGATTTGTTCAGCTTTGAGGTAAAAAGAATACTCACAAAAGAAGAAAAAACAGCCATTGCAGACATAAAATCAATGCTAGAAAATCACCCCGAAATCATAAAAGAGACATTTGCCTTTATTGTGGAAAAGGTCAATAATCAGAATAACTAAAAATCATAAATGAAAATTTAGGGTTTGCCGACAAACCTAAGACTAAGCCCTGAATTTGGCTGCAAAAGTTCATGTTTTGTGCTGAATAGTTTGCGATAATCCCTAAACAATTCAAGCATTTGTCCGATTTGCCTTTTGTCAAAATAGACCTTTTTCACAGCTAATCGAGATTGTTTGCGTTCGTGCATAACTTGTTTTGCACGATAAACACAAAGCTTTTTGTCCTCACTCAAAGCACGCAAGAGTAAAGCACGAACATAATAACGGTTAAAGTCAGAAAAGGCAATAGTTGCACTGATATTAGACGGAATTTTACGACCATTGCGGTCTGTTTCTCTAAAGAAAGAAGAAGTAAATATTTGCTGCAAAGTTTCGGGAGTACCGTTTTCAAAGCATTCTTGCAACAAGTGCTTGTAACTAATCATGCCTGACGCTGTCATAGATAACGGCTCATAAAATAAGCCTGTGCGGATATCGAATTCAAGCTCGCTAATCATATTCAACCTTGTTTGTTCGTCTAAGTCCGAAAAGTAATACATAAAAATTCTCCTGTCAATCTGCCATATAAACAAATTTTAGGAACATTCATGATGTTTTTAATGTATAATCAAACTATGGACAGATTATTTAGAACAAAAAATTTGGAAGATATTCTCTCATCAGTTAAAAGAAATATCATTGAAGAAATCCGAGCCGAAAATGATGAATATTTATCCAATACTAATACCGAGGAATACTTAGACTATATATATAATAAGTATGCAATAGAAGGTGTGAAGTTGCTCGAAGATAAAA
>ENA-ORTS01002550-ORTS01002550.1-human-gut-metagenome-genome-assembly--contig:-NODE-2550-length-10648-cov-4.852355_pt1 | contig 10648 bp, 12 predicted proteins | sample MGYA00241911_ERZ509186 | MGnify/ENA primary metagenome ERZ509186 (study PRJEB26280, sample SAMEA2338852) | human gut metagenome | biome: human gut; feature: human-associated habitat; material: faeces...
GCATCATGTGGCCCTGGAAAAACAGTCTGTACGAACGAACCCTTATCGACGGACAACCCCAAGACGTGATCATCGGATTCGACCACTACCTGCCCGCCCTGAACCAGCCCGGTACGTGGATCGCCGTGGCATTCATCCTGCTGGGCTTTTGGGGAACAGTCAAAATGGAAACGTACAGCGAGAAGAAACGAGCTCTCGCCGCCGGCACCGCGGGGATCGAAAAGACAAAACGAAGAAAATGAAAAAATACGGACTCATCGGGAGAAACATCTCCTATTCCTTTTCCAAAAAATACTTTTGTAGAGTTTTCAAAAATAAAGTTATTCAATTCCAAATTTCCTCCTTTTTACTGCCTGATTCATTTATTATGAATCAATACTTTATGAACATTCTCACTATTCTATTATAAAAAAAATGAGACTCCGGCAGAAGTCTCATTTGGTTATGCACTATATACTTTTGGTTATAAGTCTCTGGTTCTTTCAATGGCATCCAGAACTTTTTTAACTTTTCTGGAGGGTTCCTGGGAGTACAGAAGTCCGAAGGGAATTCCGTAATTCCAGTTTACGGGAATAATCTTCATAAGGGGATGAATACTCTCCCAACTCTTTACAGCAAGCAAAACATCATTACTGTTTTCGCAGCGGTTAAAAGTTTCCATATTGTAAAAATCAAAATCCACAATCTGTATTTCCGGGTGATGTTCCCAGAGATCATCTCTTAGAATATCTATATATTCACTCCATCCCCTGTGGATCAGCATAAGATTTTCTCCATACAAATCCTGGATTTCCAGGTATTCTTTCTTAGCAAGACGGTGATGGATAGATACTGCACAGCAGAATTCTTCTCTGCTGATCTCTATTCCTCTGCATTTACGAAGATCCAGCAGTGTATCATCAAAAATCCCTGCAACTACATCAATATTCTGTCCAAGATTGCCAAGGATTTCTCTGGCATTTTCCGGAGTATTTTCAAACGGGATCAACTGAAACTTTATCTCTGGATAAAGTTCCTGTATTTTGGGAAATAAACTGCCAAAAAACTGCGGAGGTGTCATTGGTGAAATACCTACACGAATGACTTCTTTATCGCCTTGCATTGTATTTTCGGCTCTGATCAGAGATTCTTTACTGTATTGAATAATATACTTGGCATCTTTATAAATAGATTTTCCCGCTTCTGTCACAATAAGTCCCCTATGGGTACGGTCAAATAACTGCAGATTCAGACTGCTTTCCAGAGAATTGATCTGTTTGATCACTGCCGGTGCTGTAATAAACAGTTTTTCTGCTGCCTTACTGAAGCTCCCTGACTCTACAACACACAAAAAAGTTTCAAGCTGAGGATTATAAAGCATATATATTTCTCCTTGATAAAAACATTTTTACTGTTATAATGTAATTATAGTACCCGGTTGTTACTACCGGGGATGCCGCACGATTTCCCTCTATATTATCTATCTTCGCACTGATTAACCTTTGTCCACGGCTGCTTTTACAGCGTCAGCAGTCTTATCCTCATCAATAAACCAGATTCCAAGACCAAGCTGTGGAATTTTCACTCCATTATTCAATACAATACTGTCATCAAACATTTCCTTCAGCTTCCTATTGTAATTTCCCATATTCTTCATCACTTACCGGTTCAAGCCATTCATTGGAACTATTTTCGCCCGGAACTTCTATTGCCAGATGTGAAAACCATTCATCCGGTGCTGCGCCATGCCAGTGTTTCACTTCTGCCGGAATATTGATGCAGTCGCCTGGCTTCATTTCTACAGCTTCTTTACCTTCTTCCTGATAATATCCTCTTCCGGCAACACATACCAGGATCTGTCCTCCCCCACTTTTTGCATGATGGATATGCCAGTTATTTCTGCATTAAACTGGACTCCCCCTCCGCAATCCCTTGTAGTTACTGGCTTTAACGGCATACACGTCTGTGCTTTGTGCAAACCTTTCGTGACGAGCAGTTTCTGCCAGGCTACTCTGTCTCGTCCTCGTTCCAAACCTCTTTTGCAAGGTTGAATACTGCCCATCCCTTTGGCCATCCTGCATAGAATGCTATGTGGGTGATAATCGCTGCGATTTCTTTCTGTGTTACCCCATGATCCTTTGCATTCTGTAAATGGAATTTTAAAGAAGAATCTGTAATTCCCTGTGCCATCAGTGCTACGACTGTGATAATGCTTCTTGTCTTTAAATCAATATCTTCGTTGTTCCAATTCTCTCCGAACAGAACATCATCGTTGAAATGTGCAAACTCCGGTGCAAATGTTCCCAGAGCATTTCTTCCTGCTGTCTGTGTGATCTTTGCCATGATATCAACCCTCCGTCTTTCTTATTTATGGTAATTTGTCATACTCTTCTTCCGGTAAAAACTCAAGCCATTCATTGGAAGCTCCCTCTGCTGGAACTTCAACAGCCAGATGCTGGAACCAGCTGTCTTTCGCTGCTCCATGCCAGTGCTTTACTTCTGGTGGAATGTTTACCACATCTCCAGCTTTCAGTTCACGAGCCGGTTTTCCTTCTTCCTGGTACCATCCTCTTCCACCAGTAACCAGAAGGATCTGTCCACCTTTATGATGGATGTGGTATGCATTGATTGTTCCCGGAGCGAAAGTAACCAGACCAACTGGTACTCTCTCTGTTGTAAGCATATTCAAATAGCATTCACCTGTAAAATACTTTGCGAATGCTACGTTTTCTTCACCGATTGGAAATACGTTACCTCCACCTAAGTCTTTTTTCATCTGTTCGATATCCATAAAAAATTCCTCCTTGCTCTTTTTATTTTATGGTACAACCTGAAGTAAGCTCTAGGTCAATAGATTTTGCAACTTTTTACATAAAGTTCATAATTTTTCTGTGACAGTTTGCATTTCAGGTACACTCTATTTCTTATCGGTATCATCATACTCCCATATTGCTTTCTATGTCCAATACCCATTATTATGGGTTGCTTAATGCCTTTTAAGCATAATCTGTTTCTATATCACAATGCAAAACAGATCTGCTGTATTCTGGCAGACCTACTTTGCATTATGATATAGCTTAAATCTGTTTGATAAGATTCAACTCTTTCTTGGATAGTGCTTTTTTTAACTTCTGGTTTTCCTTTATTAGATTCTCATTTTCGCTTTTCAGTTTCTGTAGCTGTTGCCGGAGCAGATTCATTTCCGCTTCCATCGCCTGACTGATAATGTTTCTCCTTGGATCCACCATACCAGCCTGCTGTTCCATTGCTGCATCAATCTCACCTCTTACAATCGGATTCTTGTAAAAGAATCCTCTAGATAAACCAGTCTTTTGCATCAGTGCTGGTACGGACACCTTTTCTCTCTCCAACACCATTGTCCGTATTGTCAGGACTGCCCGTTCCACTTTTTCTTCGCTCTTTCTTTTATTCAATTCCAGCATCTTGTCGTATTTGCTCATATTCTTCTCCCCATCCGTCCAGATTTGCTAAGATAATCTGTGACATAAGATTTCTTACTTCCCTTGTCTCATCTGCCAGTCTCTGATTGCTCATTTTCCGGTAGTACTGGACGCTTTTCACTCCTTTATGACCCAGGAGCTTTGCTATGGTCCAATCATCCACATGGAGTTCTGTCAGCTTTACCCCATAACAGTGCCGGAACATATGCGTTCCAAATCCGAATAATTTCCCGCTGTCATCTCGGATATCTTTTTCATAGATCATTCGAAGCACTTTATCCTGCAAGGTTTGGTAACTGATTGGTCTCTCCGGTTTGTTCTCGTCCGCAAAGATATAAATGCTTTCAGGATAATGCTCATTTGCATAACTGACTGCCTTTCCAATCAGCTGTGCCAGCTCCCGGCTGATCGGTTTTTCATATCTTCTTGTTTTCGGCTGGTATATGATAATCATATCCTGACGGTCATGTTTATAAAGGCAGTCTTTCCGCAAGGTCAGCGTGTCGGAAATTCTGGTTCCAAGCATCTGGTGGATGATCATTGCCCTTGCTATCTGCTCTTCCATTTTTACAATCTGGGCATTCAGTCTTTTCAGCTCACTGTCCGAATAAGATTTGAATTCTGCTTTCCGTTCTGGCGGAAAATCAGATTTTAAAAACAGTTTTGTAAGATGTGGAAAATCATAAATTTTTCCGATTGTTTCCAGCACATTTCGAAGCTTTAGCAGGTCATCCCGGATGCCATTCCCTCCGTTTGATTCTACCTTGATGTTGATTAAAAATTGTTCTATGATCTCCCGGTCAATCTCTTCGCAGGTGCTGATCTTGGAATGCTTTTCATCCAAATACTTTGAAAATTTATTCATGGCGGACAGTTCACGTTTTATACTGCCAAGGGCTTCGGTTTTCAGATGATGGTAAATTGCTTTTTTTACTTCTTCCCGAATATCTGGTTGCCGGATTCCTCTGAAATTTAGTGTCTTATGGTTGACAATCGGATTTGTCCGCAGGATAAGCGGAAGCCTTTCCAGATGCCAGATATCCTTTGCCAGCTCATTGGTTTCTGATCGGTCCAGTGTAAATTCCAGAAGGCTTTCAAAATACCGGATCAGGGCAGCTTTTTCCACCGATTCAGTCTGAATGTTCGTCACTTTATGCTTCGTCAAAGCCCTACCGTTTTGTATCATCCACATTTTCAACTGCTTTATCCAGAAGTCTTTTTCTCTGTCAAGCAGGCTGTTTTCCTGATGGGATGACTTCTGAAAAAATGCACATAAGCTGTTAAAATAATGCCTTTCCCTTTTTATGGTCAGGATGGATACCTGCGTTCCACGGTAGTAAATGTATTCGACAAATTCTGTCTGAAGCTGGTTTCCCGGCAGTTTATCCAGATCAAAATATTGTTCCTTATTCAGCTTTTCCTTTTGCTCATCGGTAGCCAGCTTATAACATTCCAGTTGTTGGAATTTCAGTTTATTATCCATGCTTCTCTCCTTTCTGCATACAGGCAAGCAGGCTGTTTTCCTCTTCCTCAAAGTATGCGTCATTTTCTTTAGCAATTTTTCTTGGCATATAATCTATATACTGCATGGTCATTTCCTCAAACGTATGTCCCAGATAGTCCCGGATGCTTTGGATTGATACGCCATGCTCATAAAAATTGGTTGCTACGGTATGTCGGTAATCATGAGACTTAAAAATATATTCTCCATTCTGTATGCCTATCTGGGAGCAGTATTTTTTCATCTGCCCCATGAAGGTGCTTTTGGAAAATGCTCCACCTTTCCGATTCCGAAAAATGTATGCTTCTTTTTCGGTAGGGTGTTTTTTCAGATAAACCTGCATCAGACGATACAATGTTACCGGAATGGGAACCCTTTTATAATTTTTCATTTTCACCTGGTAGACCTTCATCCAGCAGTCACCATTCTGGATATAATACGCATCCCCTTTTAAGGTGCAGACCTCACTGATCCGGAGTCCCACACACCAGAGATGTAAAAACATCATTCTCAGGTGTTCAGGAAACTGTGAGAGGTTTTGGATAATTTCCATATACACATCCTCTTCCACACTTCTGTCATGGTGGACTGGGATCTGTTTTTCCAAGTAATACGATGCATAAAACGGAACCTTTTTTATATACCCCTTTACTTCCAGAAATTTCATAAAAAACTGTATTCCCGAAACATTGGTATTAAATGTCTTTGCTCCCATAGCACCATTCTGCAAATTCTTTAAATATACATCAATCAGGCTGGCATCACACTTGGTAACTTCCAGTTCGCTGATCTCCTGCAAAAAATTTCGAATGGTTCGGAATCTTTCGTACACCGTACTGAGCGCCAGTTCTCCGATTCCAATTTCGTACTTCATATATTCCTGAAGCAGCAATCGATTCTTGGGCTGTAGAACTTCCTGAAATGATATTTTTTCTATACTGTCACTCTGGTTTATTCTTTCTTTGGCAATACGAAACCGCTCTAAATACCAGATGGTAGCATCCCATCTTGTTTCATCAGTTTCTATAAAAATCACTTTACGGGCAGTTTCCACAATGCTCTTCAGTCGTTTTCGCCGTTGCTCTTTCTCGACTTTCTGCTTCAGGTAGTCCTGAAATGCTGTTTCCTGTTCCAGCTCCAGAAGCTGGATATCTGTAATCTGCTCCCGGATGCAAAATTCGTAAAAAAGCTGTAGCCCGGTCAGTTTATATTCCCTCAGTCTGGAAATTTCATAATTCTCCAGAATATATTCCAGCACGGTAAAAATCTGACGTTTCAGTTTCCCACTGGCTGCCGCTTTAAAATTCCAGACCATGTTGCTCCGACACCGTACCGTTTCCACACTCTTTACGATTACAGGATCTGAGTGGTATGGAACAAAAAGTATTTCATTTTTATATTTCCATTCACATTCCCTCTGTCCAGCCGGAGTTTTCATCCGTTCCCGGATGTACGCCTGCCGTATCCGGTCGAACGTTCCGGTATATCGGTAAATGTAATTTCGCTTTATCAGCGGTGTTATGTATAATTCAAATTTCATTCGCAGTTCATAATCTATTTCCGAAAGATGTTCTACCATCTCATCTGCCAGAAACAGCAGAATCTGTTCTGTAATGGAACTTCCTGCTTCCTCTTTTGCAAACTCCCGGATTTCTTTTCGTAGCTGCTCAATCCGCCTGCTCCGTTCTTGTTCTGCCTCTATAAAAGACTGTAAAAACGCAGGCATAAAAACCACCTCCTATAGCAATTCCTCAATCCCATACAGGGAGGAGTGTTTCTCGTAGAATTCCTGGCTGGCATCCAGCAGTTCATCATCCACAATGTCCAGATAATTGATGGTTGTCTGGATGTGGCGGTGTCCATAGGCCAGCTGTATCAGTTCCAGCGACCATCCTGCTTTTCTCCGCTCATTTCCAAAGTAATGCCGGAGCATATGAGGCGTGATCTTAATCCCTGTTTTCTTATCCATTCTTTTTAGCATGGAGTATACTGCTTCCACGTTCATTGGTTTTCCGATATTATCCCCGGAAATATTCACAAACAGGCTTGTCTGGTGCTGAAGGAGTTTTCGGTACTCTGCGATATACAGATTTAAAAAGCCGAAGGTATCTTTGCTGATCTTCGCACTTCGGTATTCTGCATTCTTTGCTCTCGCTCCATTTTCATTGTCCTCACGGAAATATACCCGGATTATGTGGTTCTGATAATCAATGTCCTTACTGTAATCAATTCCTAAGATCTCACCGATTCGGTAGCCTGTCTCTGCCAGAAGCAGCATGAGAAGCCGATCTCTTATATTGGTACACGCTTTCAAGATTTCCACAATTTCATCTTTCTTTGCTGCTCTCGCCTTATGCTCTTCCTCTTTTAAATAGCCTTTGAAACTCTTTGATCGTATGCTTTTCTTTACGCCTACTGCATCCACGGCTACAAAATAATTATAGGACAGGACTTTCAGCTCCCCGAACTGCTGGTACTCTTCTTCTATAAAAAGATAGAACCTGAACACATCTCTTAAGTATGCGTTGCAGGTTCCATTGTTTGGAGATCTGTGATTTTTATCTCTGGTATGCTTCCCGGCTTTCAGCCAGTATAAAAATTCCACAAAGTGATTTGTCTGTTCAACATAAGGCATTTGATATACGTCTGTCAATTCCTTTTTCTTTTCATGGATGTATTCCAGATAGTACAGGATTGCAAGTGCGGAGCGCCGCACCGTATTCGGTGAACACTTGCTCCGTATCTTATGCATCAGATATTTGGTTGGAAGCAGGACGATATCCAGTGTTTCTACATCTCTGATAAAGAAATAAACGGTGGAACCCTCTCTTTCTTTTTCCAGTTCATATCGTCTCATTCCTGCTCACTTCCTTTCCTCTAACGCTATACACAGTATACCCAACTCATGCCGATAAAGCTATCACAAATACCACCAATTCGGTCAAAACCGCTCCTGAAATACCACTAAACTTTTTGTCTTATTTTCTGTCCAGATCTGGGCAGAACCAACAACACCACGGATGTTATCAGCTGTAGTAACGCTCCACTTTCCGGCTTCGGATAAAGTCCTCTACTTCATCGATTTTTTCTGCCATCTGGCACTTTGGCAGGGCGTCCAGAACATCTCCCCGGTACTTTCCTTTCTTTGCCGCTCGGTGGTCTAAAATGGACACTACACAGGTGTCCTGCTCCGTCCGGATCGCCCGTCCGAATCCCTGGCGCAGTTTCTTCTGCATATCTGGAACAACAACATTTTGAATGTAGGATTCCAGTGATCGGTATTGTTCCCTTTGTGCTTCATGGATGGGGTCCGGTACAGCAAACGGCAATTTTACAATGATCAGGGACGATACCATATCCCCCGGAAAATCCACACCTTCCCAACAGGAGCCGGCTGCAAACAGAACGGCATTTTCCATCTTCTTAAACCGTGCGATTTCTTCCTGTGAGTTTCTCCATACCTGCACCATCGGGAACGGGATCTGATCCCGCAGGAGCTGCTGCACATTTCCCATCAGGGTATAAGATGTAAACAGTACCAGTGTATGCCCAAAAGTAGAACACACCAGATCACGGATCTGGCCTGCAAGTTGCTCGACCTCTTCCCGGCTTCCCTTGAGCGTCGCTTTTAAATTCTCAGGAATATAGAGCAGACAGTTCTCTCTGTAACAAAATGGGGATTCTGCTACACACTCCCGGACTCTGCTTTTCTTTTCCAGCCCGGTCATCTGTCTGGTCCTTACAAACCCATTTCCGGCTTTTAAAGTTCCACTGGTGAGAATCGAGGGAAATCCCCTGTCCCATAAGGAATCATGGAGAAACCTTGGAATCTCTCTGCTAACAGCCATAAACACAGGATCTCCCCTGCCGTCTGGCTGAAGAAATAAAACGTATCTGGTATCCTTCTTCAGAAACCAGCCGAACAGCTCTTCCATCTCTTCCAGCCGCCGGAAGATCCAGTAAGGGACATTTCCAGCAAGTCTTTTAAGCATAAGACTGAGATTCCCCCTTACCTGCTCCAGAGAAGATCGGCACTTTGCCGGAAAATAGAAATTTTCTTTTCCAGCTATGTCATCTCCCATCCCGGCCTGATCCTTACGGATTTCCATTGAAAGTGTATTAAACCAATCCTGTAGTCTCTTACCTTCCGAACTTTTATGCTCCCTGTTTAAGAAATACGAGATTTCCTGCACATCCTCTCTTCCAATACTTCTCCCATCCATCTGGCTGGCAGCTTCTGGGAGCTTATGTGCTTCATCTACTACCAATGCTCTGTAATCCGCCAGCAGAGGCCGGTATTCATTCATCCGGTGCATGGCGTCTGCCAGAAGATAATTGTGATTGCATATCTGTATAAAAACTTCCTCTTTTTTGGAAACATCCAAATATTTCTGATAACGGCATCCTGCTTTCCCCGGACACTCCCTGGGGCAGAATTTCGGTACGCACACCAGCCTGCGGTCAAAACCGCTCAGGTTATGTACGGAATCTAAATCAAAGTTATGCCGGAGGGACTTCAATGCCTCCATCTGTGCCTGATTTTTATTCTTATCCCGGACTGCCTCCAGTCTTTGGGCCAGCCTGTAATCGCATACAAAATGTTCCTTTCCCTTGCGGACAACTGCCTTTAATTCTCCCTGAAGCAGATCTGCTTTTAACAGTACATCCGATAAAAAAGGAACATATTCCTCTATGATAGCTTTCTGTAAGGCAATGCTGGAAGTGGATACCACCACAGGCCGCCTGTCACATCCCGAATAACCGGAATGCAGTACACTATATTTCCGCATCAGGATGCAGGCAGTCAGATAGGCATAGGTTTTTCCAATGCCCACTCCTGCATCACAGAGCGTGATCTCATTTTTCATAAGGGCATCCAGCATTTCATGGCAGAGACGGATCTGTTCTTCTCTTACGTGAAGCCCGACTTCCGGTAGAAGTTCCCGAAAGATTCTTTCCACTTCGCCATGCGCCCTTTTTTGATATTCATTTTTATAACACATTACTTCTCCTTGCCGGGAAGCTTATCTTACCGTACCCTTACGGACGGATCTGACTGCTTCCGGTGCTTTTGCTCCCTGCTCCTGCATTTTCTTTATGGCAGCATTCCCTCTTGCCATCATCCTTCGGATATCCGTCCGGGAAACATTCCATGTCCTTACTTTCTGAGGAGCTTTCCTTACCTGCTCGGACAAATGGCATTCACAGAGTTTCGGATATACCACCATTGCTTCCGGTAATTCCAGCGGATACTCGATCATGGGATGGTACACAATATCCCGGATCACCTGCTCATAACATTCCATCTGCATTCTTGCCGTACTGTCCTGATAGATATTTTTCCCTTTCATGGCACTGTAGACCTGCGATGAGATGTATCCCAACGCTTCAAAACTACAGTACCCATACGGAGTCACGCCGGAAAGGGAATCCGGATCTTTTAAGGCATTCAGATAAACTTCTTTTCCCTGGGCGATCAGCCACATCCGAAAATCGGAAAAACTGTCATCACTGCACCCTGCTTCCATCATAATACCTGCCGCTGTCCATAAGCCGTACTTATAAGCCGCATCCCGGTAACTGTAAACAAGATTGTGGAATTGGAGGACATCCTCCGGTGTCATATAGAAGAGCTGCTGCTTGATCCACACTGCCGAAGCATCCAGATCGGTGCCGCACACTTCCTTTGCTTTTTCAATCAGATTCC
>ENA-ORTS01002560-ORTS01002560.1-human-gut-metagenome-genome-assembly--contig:-NODE-2560-length-10614-cov-2.304764_pt1 | contig 10614 bp, 4 predicted proteins | sample MGYA00241911_ERZ509186 | MGnify/ENA primary metagenome ERZ509186 (study PRJEB26280, sample SAMEA2338852) | human gut metagenome | biome: human gut; feature: human-associated habitat; material: faeces...
CCGCATTCACTATATATATTATGGTTATGCTATATACACCTCCTGTATATAGCATAAATTTCTTCTTCTCCCACCTGGGAGTAGAAGATGGCCTGTCGCAAGTTTCCGTTCTTGATATTTTCCAGGATTCGGACGGTTACATCTGGTTCGGGACGCGCAACGGCGCGAACCGCTACGATGGCTACGAATTCGTTGTCTATCAAAACGAAGTCAACAATAATGCAACATTAACAGACAACTACATTCGGGGATTTGCCGAGGACAACCGGAAGAATATTTGGATCGCAACTTCGAACGGGATCAACTGTATCGATTATAAAACCAAAAAGATAACCCGTTTTTACCCCAAAAGCATCAACAAGGAATGCACCACCAATATCATCAACCGCCTATTAAAACATTCGGACGGGAATGTCTATGCTTTCTGCAACCGATCCGTATTCAAATGCAGTATGAACCAGACGGTCGAAACGGTCTTCCCCGACATAGCAATCCCTTCACCGACCTATTCCGTAGCACAGGCTCCGGACAAGGACATTTATATCGGAACGGAGAGCAACGGCTTGTACATTTATTCCGAAAACTGGAAACTAAAAAAACACGTACCCATCGACGGTATCATTGCAACCATATTACCAGACAACAACGGGGATATATGGCTGGGACTAGACGAAACCGGAATTTGCCTCTTCAACAAAAACAAACAGACCTTTACATGGTTGCACAAGGATAACACCAACCTCAATAACAACTCGATACGCACATTCGTTTCCTACGGCGACAGTTCCATTCTGGTCGGAACATTCCGGGGATTAAACATACTGAATAAAAAAGAACTCACCATCACTCCTGCCAATATCAATATCGCCGGGAAAGGAGGCCTGAGCCACTACTCCATCCACAGCATGCTGATCGACAAGGATCAGACACTCTGGATCGGGACCTATTCAGCAGGAGTCAATTATCATAGTCCCTTTTACAGGCCGGTTTCCTATATCACGCCAAACGAATATGCCGGCATCATCGGCAAAGGTCAACAAGACAAAGACGGGAACATGTGGTTTGCAACAGAAGGTGCAGGATTGTTTTACTATAACCCGGAAAACGGGCGACAACAGCTTTATCCCATCAAACCTCTTCACGAAGGGAATTATGAGATTAATATCATCAAATCGATCCTGATACAAGGAGACTCGATCTTGTGCTCTACCCATTTCGGGTCAGTCTATTTGTTTTCCATTCGGGATAAACAGTATAAAAAGCTATACGACTTCCAGCACAACGACATTTTCTCCCTATACATCGATAAAAGCAAACGGCTCTGGATACCGACAAACAGCAGCCAGAACTTAGTGATGGTCGACAAAGGAAAGCAAACCAACCGGTTCATGGCCAACGGCATTTCCCGCTCTTTCAAATGGGTTACTGTTATCCATGAACTTGAACCAAATCTGTTTTTGTTCGGTACATTGTCTGACAGCCTTTACCTGTACGACATGAAGAAAGAAACCGTCCGCAACCTTTCCACCGAACTGCAACCGGATCCCAAATTCGAAAAGTTGGGAAATATCACGGCCATTACGCAGGACAACGAAGGCTACGTCTGGATTGCGACCAATAAAAACGGCTTATACCGCCTGAACCGGAACCTAAAATTGGCCAAACACTATCAGAAAAAGGACGGGCTGTCCGACAGCTATATTAACTCACTTACAATCGACCAACACCAAAATATCTGGGTAACGACAGGAAAATCCATATATAAACTGAATCGCACAACCGATACTTTCAGTGAAATGAGAATAGCCGATACTCCGGCAATGGAGTTTACACGATTTTCAGGCAACAGCATTTCTGCCGACGGCAGCATCTATTTCCCCGGAGACAAAGGGGTCCTTTTCTTCAATCCGGACAAGATCATGGTGAATCCCAACATTCCGCCAGTAGATATCACTTCCCTGATTGTAAATAATAAAGACGACGTGACTGGAAACATTGAGGACGGGGAGATTACGCTCACTTCCGATCAGAATAACATCACGTTCAGATACACGGCGTTAAACTTTATCCATTCCGAACGGAACCAGTATGCCTACAAGCTGGAAGGAGCCGATCCGGCATGGCACATGGTCGGAAACCGACGGGAGGCTTATTACAGCAACTTGGCTCCCGGCACCTATACATTCCGGATCAAAGCCTCAAACAACGACAACATATGGAATCCCGAAGAAGCAACACTACGCATCACAATCGATCCGCCTTTCTACAAGACTTGGTGGGCTTACCTCTTATACTTTTGTATAATCACATTCATCATCGTGAGAATCATTCGTCATCAGCACGATAAACACGAACGGGAACGGGAACTTCGCTACAAACAGATGGAGCAGGATAAGGTCAACGAATTGCATGAGGAACGGATGCGCATGTTCACCAATTTCTCACATGAACTGCGTACTCCCCTGACGCTCATCATTAACCCGCTAAACGACCTGATGCAGTACGTATCTTTCTCGCCTGAAATAAAGGAGACACTTCAGTTGATCAAAAAGAATACCGGACGGATGTTGCTCTTAGTCAATAATCTGATGGATATACAAAAATACGAAGCGGGCAAAACAGTCCTACAAAAGACCAGTTTTAATTTTTCCTCCTTTATCCGCGAGATGTATCACTCTTTCGAGAGCGTGGCTGACAACCGGGAGATCCGTTTCGTGTTGGACAACGAGCTACCGGAAACATATAAGGTTTGTTTTGACGAAGCGGAGATCGAAAAGGTATTCTTCAACCTGCTCTCCAATGCCTTCAAATTTACACCTTCGGAAGGACAGGTGACCATCCGTGTCAACACGGTCACACAGGCGGAATGTGAACTGCTCCCCCATTTCCCGGCTCAATACAGCTCCATCCTGATAGAAGCTGGATACCTGTTTATCGAGGTGATAGACACCGGAAAAGGTTTCAGCGAACAGGAAGCAGAAAAGATTTTCGAACCTTTCTATCGTTCACAAGAAGATATACACCGGCAGATTTCCGGTACAGGTATCGGGCTCAGCTTGACACGCTCCATCATTTTGCAGCATAACGGTTGCATCTGGACCGAAAGTTCGGAAACGGAAGGCACCCGCTTTATGTTCCTTCTTCCCGACACCGAAAAACAGGAAGAAGGGGAGAACGAATCTCCCGTCCTATCCAAGTCCGCCGAAATCAGTAAAAAGTTCGATTTGCTGGTCGAAGAGACCCAGAACAAAAATAAGCAGACGGTTTTGCTGGCCGATGACAATCAGGAAGTGCTTCAATATCTGGAACAACAGCTCAGCCTTGATTATATCGTGGTTAAGGCTTTCAATGGCAAAGAGGCATTGGCGATGATTGAGGAGTCATATCCCCATATTGTCATCAGCGACATCATGATGCCAGAAATGAACGGGCTCGAACTTTGTAAACGTATCAAGGAAAACCAGAACTACTGCCATATACCGGTTATCTTGCTTACCGCCAAGTCAATGATATCACAGATCGAGGAAGGCCTAGATGCCGGCGCAGACGACTATATCGTCAAGCCATTCCAGATATCTTTACTCAAAGCCCGTATCCGGAACCTCCTTTCCCTACGCGAGAAAATGAAGACGATGTATGGGGAAACATTTTCCCTCAAACAGTTTGGAGTGGAAGAGCCAAAAGAGCACGATGATTTCCTCACTCGGTATATTGAGATTGTAAAAGCCAATATATCGAATCCCGAACTTGATGTATCAGTCATTTATGAGGCATTGGGAATGAGCCGGACTAACTTTTACAGGAAAGTAAAGACCGTAACCGGACTTTCTCCCATCGAGTTGATTAAAAATATCCGTCTGGAGGCAGGTGCAAAACTTTTAAAGGAATCGGACATGAATATTTCCGAAATAGCCCAGCACATCGGTTTTAGTAGCCGTTCGTATTTCGCCCGCAGCTTCAAGGCTGTCTATGGAATGTCACCGACAGAATATCAGGAAACAAAATCTCAAGACTAAGAATGCATCTATCAAAATTCATCAAAATAAATGTTTTTTAGCACGTTGGTATATTTTTATCCCCTTTTGGAATAAAAATACACGTGCTTGGCTTGCATCTTTCATTCTTTTGACATAAAAAACAAATAGAATCGACAAGTTAATTATTAATTGTTTAATGTGCTAATAAATTATGAAAGGCATGAACAGACAACTACGAGGGAATTTGCCTCCCAACGAAAAGGCAAACGGGAAGAACCGGTTTCTTTCCTTATTATTACTCTTTATGGCGTTTATATCCGTACAGGTATATGCGCAGGACGTCAAAGTTTCCGGTACGGTTATCGCGGAAGCTGACAAATTTCCGATTATCGGGGCTAACATTGTTGTAAAGGGTACGACGATCGGTACTGTTACCGATATAGATGGTAATTTCTCCCTTGACGTTCCCCAGAACTCGACAATCGCTATCTCTTACATCGGTTGTGAAACGCAAGAAATCAAGATTACAGGAGCAAAAACATTGAACATTGTTCTAAAAGACAATGCGATCGGTTTGGACGACGTTGTCGTTATCGGTTACGGTTCGCAACGCAAATCAGACTTGACGGGCGGTATCGTGGCTGTTGGCGAAGAAAAACTCCAGATGGTTACGACAAACAATTTGATGGATAAATTGGCCGGACAAATCCCTGGTATGAACGTGACAACCAGCAACGCCAAACCTGGTGAAGACCAGTCTTTGCGTGTCCGCGGTGAAAATTCGTTGAGTGCGGACAATTCTCCGCTGATCGTCATGGACGGTATCCCTTACAGCGGATCTTTAGGTGACATTGATCCGGATATCATCGAGAATATGTCTGTATTGAAAGATGCATCTTCAGCTGCCATTTACGGTTCACGCGGTGCAAACGGCGTAATCCTGATTCAGACCAAAAAAGGTAAAAAAGGAGCACCAACAGTCTCATATAAAGGACAAGTCGGCATGCAACAAGCACAACATCGTATCGATATGATGAAAGGAGCCGAATATGTAAAATACACACAAGACTACAACCGCATGAAATACGGTTATTCTGGAGATCAACTCGATCCGCTTGTACTTTTGAATCCGAGTGAACGTGCGAACTATCAGAACGGTTCTGAGTTGGACTGGCAAGACATCATGTTCCGTAATGCTTTAACCACCAGTCATCAGATCAGCATTTCCGGAGGGACGGAAGCTACAACCTATATGGCATCAATCTCTCACTTAAGAGAAGATGGCGTTATGGAAAACACAGGTTTAAAACGTACTAACATCGCATTGAACATTACACAGGTTTTAAATAAATGGTTAACTGTCGGAATGGGAACGCAAGCGATCCAAAAAGAATTCGGCGGAGAGCAACCTTATTTGGAGGCTGGGTTGAAAATGAGTCCTTATGGCATTTATAAAGATGAAAATGATCGTTACGTCGACTATCCAATGGACCAAACTTTGTTCTACAATCCAATGGCCAATATTGATGCGACGAACGACAAAACAAATCGTAATGTATTCATTTCAACTTTTGCAGAAATTCAATTCCCGATTGACGGTCTGTCATTCCGTACAAACTTCGGTTACAACTACCGCAATAATTTTGTAGGATCTTATTACGGAAGAAATACTCTTTCGGGTAAAAAGGTGAATGGTTCCGCTTCTATAGAGAATATCCACTATTATGATTACACATGGGAAAATCTCTTGAAATATAATAAGACATTCGGTTTGCATAAAATTGATGCCACCGCCTTGTTCAGTATGCAGGAAACAACCAAAAAGGAAGCAAAAGAATCAGGCGAAAGTTTTGTAAACGACGATTCCGAATACCACAATATGGCTGGGGCCGAGAAAAATAAAGAAATCACATCCAAACTGACAGAAACGGCAATGCTGTCTTATATGTTACGTTTGAACTATTCATACGCCAACAAGTATTTGTTGACACTGACAGGACGTTCCGATGGTTACTCCGCATTTGGAAAGAACAACAAATATGCATTCTTCCCTTCCGTTGCCGCAGCATGGAATATCTCTTCCGAAGAGTTTATGGAAAGCCAGACAAATTATTTGGACATGCTGAAAATCCGTCTTTCATGGGGTTCAAACGGTAACCAGGCCATCAATCCTTATCAGACGCTTGACCGTTTGACACTGACCAACTACATTTGGGGCGACAACGGAACGGTTGTAAACGGAGCTTACCTGCCTACAAACGGTGTTGGGAACCCAAACCTGAGATGGGAAACCTCACGCACGATCAATGCAGGTATCGACTTCAGTTTCTTCAACGGACGTCTTTCCGGTAACATTGACATGTATGTGGTCAACACAAGCGACTTGTTGATGAGCCGTACAGTTCCTTACATGAACGGTTACAAATCCATTATGGACAACGTAGGTAAAACCCGTAACAAGGGTGTTGAAATCGCATTGAACTCCGTCAACTTCCAAAACAATGATTTCCGTTGGACCACAAACGTCAATTTCTCGCTGAACCGCGACAAAATTATTGAACTGCGCGGTGATGGCAAAGACGATATCACAAACAAATGGTTCATCGGAGAACCGCTGCGCGTATTCTACGATTACAATGTCGTTGGGACATGGCAGGAAAACGAAACATATGTTGAAAACGGACATACGATCAGCTGGGATGCCGAAAGCGGCAAGTTCCTGAATGAAGAAGGAAAAGAATACCAAAAAGGCGCTGTCCCCGGTTCTGCTAAACTGGAAGACAAAGACGGAAACGGCTCTATCACAGCCGATGACAAGAAAATCATCGGTTCCAAACTGCCCAGCTTCCTGCTGTCAATGGGTAACCGCTTCGATTACAAAAACATCTACTTCTCTTTCTTGCTGAACGGAGTATTCGGGCAGACAAAAGAATTACATGACTACAACTTCGACCGCTGGATGCCGACATACAACTACATAAGCGGTATGGACTACTGGACACCGGAAAATCCGACAAACGAAATGACATCTCCTGCTTATGTTCCTTACGATAAACATTCATTCTACAAAAAAATGAATTACGTCAATATCAAGAACATCACGATCGGATACACGTTCCCGAAGACTACATTAAGTGCAATTGGAATCAGCTCGCTGAGTATCAATGCAAGTGTCAACAACCTCTATACTTTCAGTAACATCGACAACTGGCTGAACTTAGAAGATAGCGATGCTAACAGAAATGTTCTCGTTACCTACCCGACAGCCCGTTCTTACATGTTTGGATTAAATCTTACTTTCTAACATTATAATATAATTGAATTTGGATATGAAAAATATATTAGCAACTGCCGCTGCTGCATTTTTATTGGTGACATCAACCGGTTGTTCAGGTTTTCTGGATGAAGAGCTAAAAAGCTCGCTATCTCCAGACAATACATACACAAGCAGCTATGGTTTTGAAGTCGGAGTAAACGGGTTGTACGGTTGGGCCCGTTCCGAATTTAACACATGGGGAGGAGCAACAACAAGCCAGGGACAAGCTTGTCCGTACGAATCATTTCAGGTAGCAACAGACATTGTCTACACAGGGCATGGAGACGGTTCATTGGTTCCTTTCGAAAACTTGTCTTATACACCATCCACAACATTTGTCACTTCCTATTGGAACTGGGGATACGGTTTGATCGCCTCTGCCAATGAAATCCTCGAATATTCGGAAGGTAATGTAAATTGGGACAAACCGACCGATAAAGCCTACTATCAGGCTATCGCTCGCTTCTTCCGCGCTTATGCTTATCGGTATCTGGTATATTTGTACGGAGATGTTCCATATGTTGATAAAATTGAAAAAGACTTCCGGATAGACTTTACCCGCACACCGAAAGCGGAAGTTTTAGGCAAGATGATCGAAGACTTGCAGTTTGCAATCGCAAATCTTCCGGAAGATCCCGATAAGGTCGAAGTTGGACAGTTAACAAAATGGGCTGCCCAGCATATGCTTTCGGAAGTATACCTCATGGCAGGCAAGTATGCAGAAGCGGAAGCAGCAGCAAAAGCTGTAATCGATTGCGGTTACTTCCATCTGATGACTTCACGCTTCGGTGCGGAGAAAGACAAAGCCGGAGATCCGTTCTCCGATATGTTCAAAGAATATAACCAGAACCGTACTTCCGGTAATATGGAAAGCATCTGGGTTATGCAACTCGAATACAACACGACCGGAGGCGGCGGAGCAAACGAAGACTGGACAAAACGTGCTTGGGTTCCCAAATACTACAACGAAGACGGCTTTGTGTTGGCAGACTCTTTAGGCGGACGTGGTTTGGCACAGATCGTCCCATTCAAATGGTGGATCGACAGCAACGACTTCTTCGCTTCAAGCGATATTCGTAACTCGGAATATAACATCAAGAGAAACTGGTATTACAACGATGCTTCTTCTGATAAATATGGAAAGAAAGCCGAAATCACAGAAGAGACATGGACAAAATTCACCATATACCCGGCTGTCACGAAATTCTTCTACGGAAAAGCAGAGGATTTGAGCTATGGCGGTAACAATAAAGACCGTATGAAGTTCCGTCTTGCCGAAACATATCTGCTATTGGCTGAAGCACGCTTGATGCAAAACAATGCACAAGGAGCCGCAGACGCGATCAATGTAATACGCAAACGAGCCAATGCACCGGAAATTACAGCTAAAGATGCCACAATTGACTTCCTACTGGACGAACGTATCCGTGAATTGGTTGGTGAAGAGTTACGCCGATTTACGTTGGTTCGTACAGGCAAGCTGGTTGAACGCGTAAAGAAATACAACCCGCACAGCAACACTATGGATGAACATCACACCTTGTGGCCGATCCCGCAGACCATCATCGACTCTAACACAGGAGCCGAATTTCCACAGAATCCGGGATACTAAGCATTGAATAGCTATAAAGTAAAAACACACTTATAGGATGAAAGGGGAAGTTCCAGCCAAAGGGACATCCCCTTTCTTTTTAATAATCATAAAATTTGGTACATTTTTTACTCATTTTGAGATGATATTATTATAGCCTGAGCCTTATCTTTCCTATTTTTGATGCAGAATTAAAAGAAACAGAACGAATATCATGAAAACTACAATCAAGTACATCTGTACAGGCCTCTCACTTTGCGCTTGTACCTGTTTAGTGAACAATCTGCCGGCACAGGCCGAAACGACAAATACAGCCGCTGTCAGTGCGACGGAAACGGACTGGGACCGGCAAAGCATCATGGAAGTTGCCCGGCGGGTGGCGGACTGGCAGATCAAAGATTATCCCGAAAACAAATATGCCAAGAGCGAACCGCGCGGATGGATCGCCGGAGCACTTTATATGGGGATGTTCGACTGGGCGGAACTAAGTGGAGACAATACATATTATGACTGGCTCCGGAAAATCTTCAACCGACAGAGCTGGCAGGTTGCCAACCGGATGTATCATGCCGATGACGTTTGCATCGCACAAACCTACATCGATTTCTATAATAAGGAAAAGAACGAGAATATGCTGAAACCGACCATCGCCCGCGCCGACTGGGTGTTGAACAATCCTTCCAACGGAAGCATGGATCTCGATTACAGCAAAGGCAGCACGATCGAACGCTGGACGTGGTGCGACGCCCTTTTCATGGCGCCCGGAGTCTACACGCGGCTCTACACGCTGACCGGCAACCGTAAATACATGCACTTCGCCGACAGTGAATTCCGTGCTACCTACAATCACCTGTATGATAAAGACGAAGACCTTTTCTATCGCGACAGCCGATACATCGGACAGAAAGAAGCCAACGGCAAGAAGATTTTCTGGGGACGTGGCAACGGTTGGGTAATCGGTGGGCTGGCGGAAATCCTGAAGACGCTGCCGGCGGAAGATACCGAATTCCGTCCTTTCTATCTCGAACTTTATAAAGAGATGTCCGAGCGCCTCGCCGGGTTGCAAGGGAAAGACGGTTATTGGCATGCCAGCCTGCTGGACCCGGACAGCTATCCTTCACCCGAAACAAGCGCGACCGGATTTATCGTTTACGGCTTGGCATACGGAATCAACCAGGGGTATCTGCCGGCAGACAAATATCTGCCAGTCGTAAAAAAAGGATGGGAAGCACTGACCCGTGCAGTTGAAACGAACGGGAAATTAGGGTGGGTTCAGCCGGTAGGTGCCGATCCGAAAAAGGTGACACGCGACATGACCGAGCTCTATGGTACAGGTGCATTCCTGATGGCTGCATCGGAAATTTACAAATTAGCAGACAAATAAGTCACAACAAGGCTCTTTTTTTCATAAAAGTACCTGCAAAAGCTCTTGAACACCCGGGTAAACCCGCCTTTAACATCCGGATGTCGGGAGGGCAAACACCCGGATGTACAGAGAACAAACATCCGGGTGTTCAGCATCAAATCTCACTATCTTGTTGAAAACAAGCGATATGCTTTGTATCTTTTTCTGCCGTATTGGAAAAAGATGGAGTGATAGTAGAGTGATAGATAAAAGTGACATATATCACACAACAAACAGTTGTATATGAATAGTTTATATACGAAGTGTGATAGAGTGATAGAGATTTTGAAAAAATAATAATGATATGAAGCATAAAGTTTGTTTA
>ENA-ORTS01002568-ORTS01002568.1-human-gut-metagenome-genome-assembly--contig:-NODE-2568-length-10595-cov-3.258539_pt1 | contig 10595 bp, 13 predicted proteins | sample MGYA00241911_ERZ509186 | MGnify/ENA primary metagenome ERZ509186 (study PRJEB26280, sample SAMEA2338852) | human gut metagenome | biome: human gut; feature: human-associated habitat; material: faeces...
CTGCCGTAAAGCTAGAGTATATTGGGAATTTTAAGAAAAGTTAGCAAGAATTCTCCTTCCTCTACAGGTGGGAGATGAATTGCAGAAAAAAGAAAACAAACAGAAATAAAAAATGTAAAAATAGTTGCAAATTTGCCATATTATATTAGTACTCCAATTATAATGAAACTATTAGAAAATAGACTAGATATAGATGAAATAATAGTAATGGTGCAGAAAGAAGTAGCAGAAAGGCTAACTGCAAAAACGGGAACAAGGCTTGCAGGAGCAATAACATATGCTGTTGAATATTATTCAGACGCAACAAGTATTATAAAAGTTCCAAAAGAATCATTTGTACCTAGTCCAAAAGTAGAGTCTGAAGTAATTAAATTAAAAGTTAGAAAAGGTAAAAAAATTCAAGTAAAAGATGAAAAATTACTATTCAATATAATATCAAAAAGCTTTATGCAACGCAGAAAAACACTATCAAATGTGCTAACAAATAACAACATAATGCATAGTAAAGAAGATGTAAAAAATATGTGGAAAGAGCTTGAAATTGATGAAAATGTAAGAGGAGAAAGTTTAACATTAGAACAATTTGGGAAAATTGCAGATTATATTAGTGAGAAAAAATAAAACATAAATATTTAGTTATATTACTAAAAATTAAAAAAATGAAAAAACATGTTATTATGAAAATTGTGAAGAGGTAAAACTAGTAATTTTGGAGGTAATGTCAAAAATAAAAAAAGACCTTTAAAAATAAAACAAAAAATGTTATAATCATAATAGATATGTAAATTTTGAAAAATAAAAAAAGGGAGGAATGCGGTACAAAATGAATCAAATTTTAGTCACTGAAAAGTTATACATAACACCAGAAATAAAACGTAAAAAAAGAATGTATAAAATAAGATTCTTTTTATCCGTTTTCTTAATTTGTATTTTATTTTCATATTATATATATGCAGAAAATGATAGAAATAAGAGCGAAGAAGTGGCGCATGCAATATTAAGCCAAATAGAAAATACTAACAATACAATTGCTAATGATAATACAACAAAAAACATAGTAAATGATGTATTAGTAATAGCGCTAGATGAACAAGAATCAAATGATGCGGATGGAGAAATTCATGATACACCAAACCAGAATCAATCTTCAGACAATAAGGATTCCCAAGAAGATCCATATGCAGATATGACAGAATCTATTTTATCTATACCTTGTATAGGAATAAGTTATCCAGTACTTTCAGAAACATCAGATGAATTATTAAAAATATCATTAAACAAATACTGGGGCAATGGTCCAAACAAAATAGGAAACTATTGCATAGTAGGCCATAATTATGCAAATGGAAAATTATTTGGAAAGTTAAATCAAATGGAAATAGGAGATATAGCCACTTTAAAAGATTTGGCAACAGGAAAAACAGTTACATATGAGGCTTATAATAAATACATAGTAGATCCAACAGATGTTAGTTGTACTAGCCAGTTAACTAATGGAAAAAAAGAGATGACATTAATCACATGTAAAAATTATGGAACACAAAGATTGATAATAAAATGTAGAGAAGTATAACCGAAAATATTGACTTTTATAAAATTATTCAATATAATGTAGAAAGAATTAACGAAGGAGGAACAAACATGGCTAAGAAAAACGAAGAAGTAAAAACAGTAGTATGGGTATTTTGGATATTATTAGCAATAATTGGTGTTAGCATGTTATTTGCTGGAATTCAAGGCAGTATACAAGGTAACAATATTGCAACATGTGTAATGTTAATAGTTGTTGGAATAATCCTACTATTCATTGGATTAGTAATGGTATTAGGCAGAGCAAACATAATAACAAATGATATTGAAATGCCAAAGTCTTCAAAAAATGAAGAAAAAAAATAATTACATATAAATAATCGCTGTAGAAATACGGCGATTATTTTTTTGAAATTTTAAAGAAATAAAAATTAGTAAATGAGTAGAAAATGTATAAAAATGAAGTAAAACGGATAATTTTTATGCTTAAGCAAGTTTATCCGTTTTGTTATTTTTATCTTTAAAATTAGAAAGCCCTACTAGATAATCAATGGAAACATTATAATACTTAGCAAGCGTAATTAAGTGAGAAATAGTTATTGTTCTTTTACCACTTTCATATTCAGAGTAATATTGCTGAGAAATACCTAACAGATTTGCAATATCTCTTTGATACAAATCATTATCTTCACGTAAATCTTTTATTCTTTTAAACTGCACAGTTATTATGTCCTTTCAAATAAATTATTCTTGATGATAATCACATTTTAACAGAAAAAAATATGATAACTTATTTATACATAATATAATGTGTATAAAAGAAGAACGTGAATTTAAATTTGGAATGTGCAAAGAAAACAAAAAGTACAAAAATTGTTACATGATAATAGTTTTTATACCCAAAACACATGAAATACAGTAGTGTGTAACAAAAATGTAAATTAAAAAAATTAATTTATATTTTAATATAAGGAAACATAACAAAAAAAGTATTATCGAGTAACAGAAAACATGCAAAAATTTTACTTAATAGAACTTCATTAAAATCTATTCTTTTATTGACTTGTATGTTAACTTTTGTTAAGATTATCTTATGAAAAAGCATGCTACTGAGGTTAAGTCAAAATGCGTATTGTAGATTTGTTTTCAGGTGCTGGAGGCTTAACCTTTGGTTTTTATTATAATTTAGTTAATGGGCAATTTGTTGAAAATGAAAATTGCAATATTGTGTTTGCAAATGAGTGGGATAAAGCTGCTGCAGAAGCTTTTGGTAAAAATTTTCCTAAAATCAAAATGATTAATAAGGATATTAAAAAGCTTACAAAAAAAGAAATATTGGATAATATTTCTAATCAAGAAGTAGATTTAATTATTGGGGGACCTCCTTGCCAATCCTATAGTACAATAGGGCGCCGCAAATACGATGATAAAGCAAAAATGTATAAGCAATATTATCGCATGCTATCTATAATAAAACCTAAAATGTTTTTGTTTGAAAATGTTAAAGGTATGCTTTCAATGAAAAATCCTAATGGAGGAAAAGTCATTGATGATATTAAAGCAAAATTTAAAAGTATAAATTACGAGATTGATTTTAGAGTCCTCGATGCTGCTGATTATGGTGTTCCTCAACATAGGGAAAGAGTTTTTATTATTGGTTGGCGCAAAGACCTAAATATAGACTGGTCTTTTGATAATATAGAAAAATCATCAAAACAAATCTCTATAAAGCAAGCTATTAATGATTTACCCTCTGTTTCCGCTGGAAACAATGTAAAATCATATAAAGGTCGTCAACCTACAAATAGTTATCAAAAACTTATGCGTAGTCATAAAGGTAAGCTTTCTTGTCATTTTTCTCCGATTTATGGTGATAAAATTCAAACTGTTATTAATTATGTAAAACAAGGTGAAGGCAAAAATTATATAAACCAACTTGTGGATGAGGGTAAAATACCAAAAGAATATCGTCTTACTTCTGGCTATAATAATACTTATGGCAGATTGGTTGAAAATGAACCTTGTACCACTATAACAAATAATATGTCAACACCATCAGGCTTGAGATGTATTCATTATACTGAAAATCGTGCTTTAACCCCACGTGAAGGTGCTAGAATACAATCATTCCCTGATTGGTTTGAATTTGTAGGTACTAAAAAAGATATTACAACTCAAATAGGAAATGCTGTACCTCCTTTACTAGCAATAAAAATTGCTACACAAATTGAGAAGGTTTTAAGTGAGGTGTAATGCAAAATACAAATAACCAAATCTTTTTTAACTTTTCATATTTTGCACTAAATTTGCTAGGGAAAAATCTTTATAGCACACCATTAAGTGCAATATCTGAATTAGTCGCAAATGGTTTAGATGCTCAAGCAAGTAATATTAAATTATATATCAATATGGAAGATAAAGAGCATTCAATCATTGAAATACTTGATAATGGTACGGGGATGACTTATTCTGATTTGGCAAATAAATATGTCTTTATGGGGAAAAATAAGCGTGATGAATTACCAGAAGAATTAAAACAAACTGTAATGGGAAGAAAGGGTATAGGAAAACTTTCAGCCTTATTTTTATCAAAAAAATACTACATAATAACAAAGACACAAAATGAAGGAGAAGCAGCTTGGTGTTTAGACACTTTAAACTCAAATGAGTCAGAGACTCCAAGTTTACAAAGATGCAACTTAGATGATATCAGTTTTAGAACTAAAAATTATTTTAAAAATTTTAAATCGGGAACGGTAATATTATTACCAAATGTAAATCTAGTGGGAATTGGTACTCAATCAATTGAAGGATTAAAGGCTAATCTTTCTGATTATTTTTTAACTAACTCAATAGATTGCAAAATAGAAGTTTGTGTAGTAAATAATAAAACTGAAAATTTGAATTTTGAAACAGTACAGAAATCAATTGCATACAAAAACATGTGTGCCTTTATTGATAATACAAAAGAGGATTATGCAAAAAATCTTGCAAATTATGTAAGATATACAAAATCAAAATATGACAAAGTTAAAAATAAAAAACGAGAAATTGTAAAAATTAACCCTAATGAATTCCCTGAACTTTCTGGTGAACACGAATTTACACTAGAAGATAGACATACAAAAATAAATATTCCGTATAAGGTAGAAGGTTGGATAGGCATACACTCTTCGATTGAACAAAGTTATGCAACAGATAACGACGAAAGATTTATAAGAAATAAAGTATATACCCCAGCAAAACTAAGGCTATACATAAGAAAAAAATTAGCAGTAGAAAATTTTATGGAATTAATGGGCAGAACTCAAGCTTTTGATAACTATATTGAAGGAGAAATTAGTTTTGATATTTTAGACGATGATAGATTAGAAGATATTGCTACAACAAATAGGCAAAATTTAAAGCCAGATGATGAAAGAGTTAGATTTTTAGTAAAAATACTTAATCCTGTGTTGGGACGTCTAGTTAAAGAGCGTACAAAATTTGGCAACCAAATTAGTGACGAAGAAGAGGCTATAGAAAACGAAATTAGAGAAAAACAAAAGGAAGAAAAACGAGCAGCAGAAAGACAAGCTGAACAAGAAAGAAAGGCAAAGGAAGAAGCAGAGCGTAAAAAGAAAGAAGAAGAAGAAAAACGTAAGAAAGCAGAAGAAGAAGCAAGAAAAGCTGAAGAAAAAGCAAAACAAGAAGAAGCAGCAAGAAAGGCTGCAGAAGAAGAAGCTAAAAATGAAAAAAAACGTTCTAAATTTATTGAAAGTAACTTGAGTGAAAATCAAGAAGATTTTGCAAAAAGATTACATATGTTAAAAACAAATATTTGTATCATGGAAAAAGCAATAAAAAAAATGGTAATGTTATTACAACGAGATAAGTTTGATAAAAACACTGCTTGGGATAATTTAAAAACATTTTCTTATCATTTAGCAAGAGCTCATGCCACATTAAAATACAGTCCTTACGCTAAGTTTAATACACAAAATGAATCTCTTGAAGATGATCTATTCGCATTTATAAAAGAGTATGCTGAAAATGTCTTAATAGATGCAGAAGACATACAAATAAAAGTATATAACACAAATGAAGAACATTTTATTACCAAATTTTCACCTCAAGATATAGTAATAATACTTGAAAATATTGTTTCTAATGCAGCAAAACCCGAACATAATGCAGATTTATTAGAAATAGATATGTATATGCAAAATGATATTGCAAATATAGTATTTAGAAATAATGGTAACAAATTAGATAAAAAAATACAAGATGTTCAAGAATTATTTAATTTTGGTAAAAGTTATACAAAATTAGGAACAGGGATAGGCTTATATCATGTAAAAAAAATTGTTGAAAATAATTTAAATGGTAGTGTTAGTATTAACAAACCTAATAAAGGATTTGAATTACAAATAAGGATTTAATTATTATGCGAGAAAATATTGGTATACTATGGGTTGAAGATACAAAAGAATATTATGATGAGGCAAAAGAAATATTAGAAATGTATGCATTCGATAAAGGTGTAAAAATAAATTTTGAGTATATTCAAGATGCACAAACATTATTAAACAAACTAGAACAACAAGAAGAAGGCTTTCAAAGTTATGATATATGTTTCATTGATTATGCATTATCACTACATTCAAATGAAATGGGTGATACTATTATAAAAAAATTAAGACAAAATAAGGTTGGAACTGATATACTATTTTATTCGTCAGAAAATCTTGCAAAAATTAGAAATATAATACAAGAAGATATTTCGTCATATGAAGGAGTATATGTTGCAAATAGGGCTAATTTTGATGAAAAGTCAAGTCAACTTTTAGATAAAAATACAAAAAAATTATATTCAATTAACAATATAAGAGGGATTTTAATGAATGAAACCTCTGAGAATGACTATGTTATGAAATCATATATATTAAAAGAATACACAACATTATCAGATGAACAAAAAAGGGAAATAACAGAATTAATAAGGCAAAAAGTTTTAGACAAAACTTCAAAAATAGATGATAATTCAAAAAAAATTATAAATAAAATAGGAGAAGAAAATATCTTAGATGCAAATAAAATTTTAAATATCGCAAATGATTTGGTTGGATTGAAAGATAGATATGAGATATTTGAAAAAATTCTTCAATATAAATCTGTGGATAACCTAGAAAGCACTAAAATAGATAATTATCTAGATAAGTTAGTTGCTTTACGTAACAAACTTGCTCATAGGAAATTAGAAATATGTAACTCGTGCAAATATGTTTTGCATTACAATGACATTGAAGATTACGAACAAAAACATTGTTGCTCCAAATGTGATGATAATTGTCTACATACTGAAAATAACAAAGTATGTGTAGAAGATTGGGACAAATTAAAAAAAGAATTAGTGGAATTTGGGCAATCTATGGATAGTTTATTATAAGAAATTACTAATTTTTGCAAATATTTCTAACATATTGCTTTCATTCAATTCCTTTCTCGATAAAATTGTTTTTATGGGATTTTAAGGGAGGGAAAAATGGTAAAAGTTAAGAATGAGGGACAAAAAGAAACAATGAAGGAAGCGGGGTACCTATTACCAGAGGCAAAATGGCTAGTTAGACTTAGTGCGTTAATTTCTGATTCTTGTGTGACTAGTGAAGAATTACAGATGCAGGATAATTTAGAGTATGACTTACAAAATGCCTGATGAAATTAAACAGATAGCTTTGAATGGGGAATATGATGAGTTTTCTTTAAATGAATTCTTTAGTGCAAGTGATATTAACGGATGTCCAAAATTTAAATATGAAAAAGAAGTTGTAAACTGGTTAAATCTTATCAGAGGGCAATATAAACCAACAACTATAGATGAATTAAAAACAGGCTCCAAACCTCCAATGCCATATTCAGATGTAAGACTGCTTAATGCACTTAATCATACTTTTTGGTTTTTGCCCTCTGTTGCAAGCTGCCATGCTATGGGAGAACTTTTGAGAAATCATCCGTTCTATAAAGAATATGAAGTTATAGTTTGTGCAGGTTCGGAAGCCGGCATGGGTGTTGAAGCATTAAAACCTGTTAGAGAAGCTATTAAGAATGGATTTAATACAAAAACAATAACATTATCTTGCGGAAAGCTTACAACTGGAGTAACTGTTGCTGAATGGGGCGGAATATTTATGCTTAGGGATACTTCAAGCCCCGAAACATATTTTCAATCAGCATTCAGGGTTCAATCTCCCTGGACTGTTAAAAATCCTGACGGGTTGAATCCTAATGAAAAAGCTATTATCAAAGATACTTGTTATGTGTTTGATTTTGCTCCAGATAGAGCATTAAAACAGATTGCAGACTACTCTGCCAGATTAAATGTAAACACAAAAGAAACTCCTGAACAAAAAGTCGAAGAATTTATAAGTTTCTTACCTGTTTTATGTTATGACGGTTCCCATATGGCAGAAATCAGTGCCAATGAACTTCTTGATTTAGTAATTTCAGGTACAGCTTCTTCAATGCTGGCTAGACGTTGGGAAAGTGCGTTGTTAGTAAATGTAGATAATGACACTCTTTCAAAACTATTAGACAGTGAAAAGGCTATGGATGCACTCTCCCGTATTGAAGGTTTTAGAAATTTGAATAAAGAACTTTCTACTCTTGTAAATAAATCAGAAGCGTTGAAAAAAGCTAAACAGGAAAAGAAAGAAAGCCTTTCTAAGGAAGAAAAGAAAGAACTTACAGAACAAGAAAAAGAAATCAAATCAAAACGCAAAGAAATTCAGGAAAAGCTGTTGAAATTTGCAACAAGAATTCCTGTGTTTATGTATCTTACAGATGATAGAGAACAAACCCTTAAAGATGTCATAACACAACTTGAACCTGAATTATTCAAAAAGGTAACGGGGCTTACAATTCCTGATTTTGAGTTACTGGTTAGTATTGGAATTTTCAATGAACAAATCATGAATTCTGCTGTATTTGCATTCAAAAGATATGAAGACGCAAGTTTATCTTATACTGGTATCTCAAAACACAAAGAACTTGTTGTCGGCGGCTGGAATACAAAAGTTTCTCACGAAGAATATGTGAATGTATCATAAGCTCAATCTGGCAGATTACAAAATATCAAAAGGAGTAATGTTTATTTATCTCACATACAAAATCAATTACAAAAAAGTTTTAGAGAATACGGCTCAACAGCCTCTGTAGATTGTTCCATGCTTATTGAACCGTCTGGACAATTAAAGAAGCTAAAAGATGAATGGAACGCTGATATAGCATATAATTTTTTATCAGGTATAAGCTATAACTTACCTAAGTTCACAGATAAACAGGGCAACAAAATCCCATTAGTTGTTAATTTTTCATGACATTCACTCAGTGTAAAGTTCCAGTATCCACCCAAAATGACAATAGAAATACCAAAAGTTACAAATAAACAAAATAAAAGTTCTTCAAAGGTTATTCTAGCTGCAATAGGCGAAAAAGGAAGCGGTAAAACTTCAACATTAAGGCGCTTAGGAATTATCTTTTATGGCTCAAAATATAATGTTGCACCATTACCGACTAAGGCCGATGACTTTGATGCATTAATCACAAACTCTCATCTTGCAATACTTGATAATGTTGACACAGGAACACCGTGGCTGAATGATAAATTGGCTTCCGTATCAACAGGGCAGACAATTCAAAAAAGAGAATTATACTCCGATATGAAGTTGCTTAAGTTTGACACAAAAACCTTTATTGGAGTAACTTCAAGAACTCCTCAATTTACGCGTGATGATGTAGCTGACAGATTGATTTGTATAAACTTCAAAAGAATTAAAGATGAAAAAGGGGATGATAGTTTCATTCCTGAAAATGACCTTATTCAAGGCGTCTTAAATAACCGTAATCAAATCATATCTTACATTATGCTTGAATTACAAAAAATATTAAAAGCGCTTGAAGAAACCAAAGACCGCAGTTATAGGACAAAATTTAGAATAGCTGATTTTGCTAAATTTGGCTTAAGAATAAATGATGTCATAGGTAGAAAAGAAGAATTTGCAAGCATTCTAGACAAAGTATGCCAGACGCAAAAAGATTTCGCTGTTGAGGAAGACAGCCTTGTGTATGCACTTAAAATATTTTCTAAAAAGCAGATTAAACCTCGCAAGCTGTCCGGCTTTGAATTGCACAAGCAGCTTTTATTTCTTGCAAATGAAGATAACTATGATATACCTGAATTTCGAGCAAAATACAAAAGTGTGAAATCACTTACTCGTAGAATTGCAAACATTAAAGGTAATATCTCAAATGATGTCAAGATAACGGTTTATAAGGAACGAGCAAACCAAAAGTCCTACAAAATCGAACTTATGGATAAAGAGTTTGAATTGCCGCCTACTAATGACAGCCTTTTTGATAATGCAATGGATAAGGCTCAAAACATTATTTCAACTGACAAAGGGGGTAAAGATGAATAAATTATACCCTGTTTTTGAAGCCGCTATTATGCTGCATATTTCAGAAAGTACACTTTACAGGTGGATTCATCAAAAGAAAATAGAATACATCAAGATTGGCTCAAGGGTGCTATTTTCAGAAGATATTTTAAAGAAATATATTGAGCAAAATACAATAATTCCAGCATAATTTCCATACCTTTCTTATGGCACCGTATTGTTTCGGTGATACGGTGCCTTTTTCTTTGAAATTCAAGTTAGCAAAATTTAGCAAAGGGGCTTACAAATCACACAAAACACGCCATTATAAAATTGTAAAGGAAATTTTAAAATATGATTGCAGCGATAAGAAAAAATCCAAAAACTGCCAAATGGGAATTTGATTACAAAGACCTTAAAGGCAGACGCCACACTAAAAAAGGATATAAAACAAAAGCCGAAGCAGAAGCAGCACAAAAGAAATTCAATGAAGAAACAGAAAAAGGTGTCTGCCCAACAAATCCTAAAATAACTTTCAAAGAAGCCGGTGAAATGTTTACAAGACTGCATATTGAGGTAAATTGCAAACATTCAACAATAATAGGCTATAAAGGTTATTTTAAAAATCATCTTTATCCATTCTTTGGTGAT
>ENA-ORTS01002574-ORTS01002574.1-human-gut-metagenome-genome-assembly--contig:-NODE-2574-length-10581-cov-2.126259_pt1 | contig 10581 bp, 13 predicted proteins | sample MGYA00241911_ERZ509186 | MGnify/ENA primary metagenome ERZ509186 (study PRJEB26280, sample SAMEA2338852) | human gut metagenome | biome: human gut; feature: human-associated habitat; material: faeces...
GCTTGTATGTGTCCTCCATAAGCGCTCTGTATCGCTCAATGTGGGCAAGCACCGGCTTCAGTCCGTAGTCGCAAAAAAGATTGTTCAGTCTGTAATAATCGTTATCGTCAAACTCAGCCGAAAACGGATGTTCAATCAAAACATAATTTGAATTGCCGATTTTCAGCGCATCGAGATTGTCATTGTTAAACAGATATTTGCTGATATAAACCTCTGCGGCAGGGATAAGTTCTGGACTTCCGGGGGGCAGGGCAGACAAAAGTGCGTTGAACGCCTTATCTCTGCGCCTCAAAAAATCGTTAAGCGAAATATTGTCGGAATAATAGTGCGGCGTCAGCACTATTTTTTTTGCGCCCTGCGTCTTAAGCCGCTCAATCATTTCAAGGCTTGTTTCAATGCTTTGCGAGCCGTCATCTACGCCGGGGATAATGTGAGAGTGAATCTCAACCAAATTGTCAATATACATTAATAAACACCCTTTGATGTGAATACGCCGTCAAAATTATTCGTTTCTCGGGTCGGTCTTGCGCATCGACTTTTTTGCAGGCGAATAATCCGCGCCGGCATTTTTGCGGTAGCCATAACCGTATCCGTAACCGTAACCATAGCTGCCTCCGATCCGCTCGCCGAATCCCGGATAAACATTGCCGAACACACAGCCGATGACCTTTTCTTCTTTCTGATTCAGCGCGTCGATCTCAGACTGGTATCTGACCAGATCATCCGCTTTGAACTGCTCGAACGTACTTTGACTTTTCTGCTCCAGCTCCTGAAGCTCTGCGATCTGACCTTTCAGCTGTGTGCCGTCGGCAGCGATTTTCTCCGTTTCCGCCTGTAAAGCCTGACGGAACGCCGGATATTCCTGCTGGGAGAGCACGCGGCGGCAGACCGGGCAGCTTGTGCCCGGCTGAAACCGCTTCAAAAGCGCGGCATTTTGCTGATACTTTTTCCCCAGCGCCTGCACCTTTGCCGTATCCTCTGCCAGCGGGCCTGTGTATTTTGGCTGGTAGACCTCGGACGACCGAGCGCCCAGCTTCGCGTGAAATTCTTGCAGCTTCGCGTCCAGCTCCGCTGTATCCGGCGTTTCCGGCGCTTCACCGGAAAGCTCCTCATACTGCTCGCTGGCCTGCACAAGCTGCTCCTGCAAATCCTCCAAATTGACGTTTTCAAACCGCCGTGCTTCCAACGATGCAATTTCACTCTGCAATTCCTGAATCTGTGCAGTCAGCCTATCGGACAGCTCTTTGCTGCTCTGCCGCTATTTCTGCGCCAGATCAAGTTTGCCGCTCAGGTAGACCGCGTTCTGTTCCAGTTCCCGGATCTCCTCCCGGCGATTCTTGAGAAACGTCTCAGGAGACAACAATTTGAGCCCGGAGAGCCGATGCTGCGTCTGCGCATTGAGCAAGGATAACACGTCAGCCTGCTGAACAGGCGGAAGATACCGCTCCAGCAGCTTCTTTCCATTCTCGCCGAGTTCTTCAATGAAGTACAGCGGATTAAAAATGGAGAGAAACACATCCCGTTCGCCAAACATCTCATTGAGATCCGTCTGCCGAATGGCATAGCCGTCGTAGGTGATGCTCATCCGATCCTTCTGCCGGCTGCGGGTCAGCTCATGCGCTCTGCCGGTATCATCCGTAAAGCGCATCGTGATCTGCAAGTCCGGATTTGTCTCATTGTGCAGCCGGTCAATGCCGCGCTCCCCGAAAAAGGGAAGTCCCGTGACGGCAAACGCAATGGCATCCGCCAGACTGGATTTGCCGCGGCCGTTGCCGCCAGTCACAACGGTAGGATTGCCAAACGTGATTTTTGTTGGCTCTTCGTAGCATTTGAAGCCCGAAACGGTCATGCTGGTGATCCGAAAGCCTTTGATTTTTTCCATTCTGCTTACTGATACCTCCTGTTACGCTGCCTGCTGCACGACCTTGTAGCCGTCCAGCGTATAAAATGCGACGTTTCCCTGTTTCCGCATGGTGATCTGCGCGTCATAGAGCTGTGCGCCGGGCATGAGCATCGGATGACTGCCCTGCGCGTAGACCTTGGCCTGCTTGCCTTCTGCGTTTTGCAGCACGGCGCAGACCAACGGCTGACCGGACATATCCTGCTGATTGCTTACCGATACCACAACGTACTGGCAGACCTGCCGCGTCATAAACGGAAGCGGCTGAGCCTGCTGTGTTTGCTGCTGTGATGGCTGCTGCGTCTGCGGCATTGCCGTCGGCACAGTATTCTGTGTCTGCTGTGCGGCCTGCCCATCGCGCTTGTAGCTGAGCTGCGCCTGCGCCGCGCCCGGAGGGGCAGGGGTCAGATGCAGCTTATCCAGCAGTTCCATGTACGCGGCGTTCAGCTTCGGCCGTTCGGTGTCACAGATCACATAGGAGTTGCCCTTCTGCTCGATCCTGACCCAGAGCGGCTTTGTCATCTTGTAGAGGACACGTCCAATGCCCCATTGCACGGCGGCGCGCTTCATTGCGTCTGACAGCCCGCCTTTGATTGGTTCGATGTCGGAATCCTCCGCACCGTCCCATTTTGTAATGAAGCCTTTGCCCTCAAAATAGATGGAAATGCCGCAGATCTGCGCGTCCTTCTTTCCATTTCCATGCCACGGATTGTAGTCGTTGTACCAGTTTTCCGGCCCCACGACCTCATCCAAGCGGTCCTGAATGGCGCGGTTTGTAATATACGGAATTGCCAAACCGCTGGTCTTGTCTCTTGACGTCACCTGAATCCGCCATTCCAAGTCCTCCGGCGCAAATGGCCGCGCCAGCTCTTCCCGGATGGTTTTTGCGTCTTTTGCCATACGTTACCCTCCAATAAAGTCTTTCAAGGTCTTTCCGTTCGGAATCAGCACATCGGAATAATAGTACGCCGGGTCTTTGTCTTTCAGATGCTCCAGAAGATCACGGTATTCCATGCGCAGTTTACTGTTCAGCGGACTATAACTGTGGTCGTTGTTTGGTATGGACAGCAGAAATGTAGGCAAATTTGCAAGTGCATGCGGCGTTTTATATTGTGGCAGTGCGTTTCTGCCAATGCAAATAGTCCCCATGGAACCGCCGACGTTTGAAAACGGATAGCGGTACATCACGGTCTCCATTGTCGGCCGTTCATCCGCAATAACGCCCATCCTGCACCCGCTGATCTTGCCCTCTGTGTCAGCGTGGAACGCAAAGACCAATCTTGGAAGAGGAAAGTTCGGATATGCCGTTTCATGATAGCTGATATCTGCATATAACCGCGGGTACCACAGGCAGTAAAACTTGTTTCCATCTGAATTGATTCCAACGTGGAGGCAATTTGGTGGAAGGAGGCCGCTGCTGATATAGTTGTGCTGGATGCTGTTTTTGAGGCAGTCCAAGAGCGCATCTTCCTGTATCTCTTTACACTTCACGATACCATCCGTGTACGTCTCGATAAGGACCTGTCCGTCCTCCGGAATGATTCGAATCCGCAGTTCGTCTTTGTTCATGCCGCCTCCAATTCCGGAACGTACCGCTTCGCAAGTGCACGTTCCTTTTTGAGTAGGGTTTCCAACTTCTGTACCTCATCTGTGTACCATTCGTCGATCGCAAGCAGAGCTTCCAACAGTCTGTATTCGCTGCTGAAATATTCATCTGTTTCCACAATAAGGCCGCTTGACCACTCTGAGCTGATCTTCTTCTGATAGCTCCAACCCATACCACCATCGCAGCCGCATTCGTATAATTCAGTACTTAACATACGCTCGGCATTCCTGATATATGGGTTTTCCGAGAGCTTCATGCTGTGAAGACTCCCATATTCCCGAACCAGCCGATAATACTGCATCATGCTGCGAAAGCTGAAATACCAATGACCCCGCTCGAAATTCTCATTGTAGCCGAACGATGCATAGTCGCAGGCTGCGTAAAGCAGGTCATAATAGATTTCATATAGATCATACTCCGAATTGGTGATATTTTGTTCCAACAGCCGATCCAGCTTCCCATGTTCGTAAAACAGGTACGCCATGCGGACCGTTTGAAGCGAACTGCAAGCAAATTCATAGTCCATATTCACGCCTCCTTTAACAGAATTTTTGCTGTGCAGCGGCTTTCGGCTTGGAATGATCAAAAATGCTGCGCAGGCGATTCAAGCGGTGCTCCCGGTCCTCTGCTTCAGACAATGCACCGTACAAGCTGTCAATATCTTCTTCGGTAAATGCCTCGAAATCAAGATCAGCAAAATGGATGCAATCATCATTTTTCAGTGGAGCTAGAATATGCGTCAGCACATACGGCGGAACATTTTCAGGTTCCGGTGTCGGCGTATGCGGCAGCGCCTCCAGTCCCTTTAAGAGCTTGGAAAGATCAATCTTCATGCGGCTTCTCCCATACCAGCTTCACCACGCAGATGGCGTAGTCCTTCATATTGCAGAGGATCTTCTTGTGCTCCGCCTCATTCAGATACGACCGGCCTTCGCGCAGGAAATAGATCCCGCAGTCCGGCATCAGCTCTCCAAACATGCTGGCGATGTGCCACTCCATGTGGGAACGCGCTTCGGCGGTATCGCCCTTGAGGTAGGCCGTACACATCTTGGTATCTCCGACGGTCTGTTCGTTCCCAATTTCCAGATGCTCCAGAAAGCCATCCAGATGCGCCTTTGCGCGTTCGTCCAGCTGATGCTTCGCAGATGCGTAGAAGTACAGGAACAGCGCCGGTTCGCTCCTGCCGAGAATGACGCTGTATGGACTGGACACTTTCTGCCCCCATGCGCCGACAGACGGCTCAAAGCGTGTGCAGAGCTTTCCCATCTGCGGGACGATCCGCTCCGTGACCTGCTGCCAGACGGCTTCGCGTGCCGTCCGGTCATCTGCTTCTGTGACGGGTGCAACGATTGCAAGATTTGTAGTTAACATAATTCCTCCTAACTCAGCGCCAGAAATCCGTTCGGCGTCAGAACATTGAAGATCATCTTGTTGCTGATGACCTCATGCACCTCTGCGCCGGTATGATTTCCGCGCTGGTCAAACTGTTCCTCGCGTTCGGTGTTTTTGACTTTCACAATACGCCCCTTGATGATGTGCGGGGTATCGCATTCGATCAGCCCGTTGATCATCCCGGAGCCGCCGATCAGTCCGATCTGCCCAATGGAAAGGGGCAGGAGCGGCCTTTTTTCTGCGCTGTCAAGCGCACTTTTCTCATTCAGCAGTTGTTTGAAGCTGCCGGAGCGCGTCAGCTGCCGTTCCAGCTCCTTCTCATTGAACCGTTCGCCGCGAAAGACCTCGACGGTCTTTGTGACCGCAGGCAGCGCGTAGCGGTTTTCCTCCAGTTCTGTAACACACGGAATTTTTTCTGGTGTCAGCGTCTGCGCACCCAGCCGGTCAGCCGTTTCGTCGTCCTCCGCGGGCTTCTTCCGGAGCCCCAGCACGACCGCCTGATGGAATCTGGCAAACTCGCCATCGGTGAATTTCCAGACAGAAAGGTCCGAGAAGTTCTCCGCGAGGATTTTACAGATGTCCGGCGTCAGACGATAGTACGGCACGATGTAGATAAGCAGGCCGCCCAGCATGAGCGTCCGGATGCTCTGCACCAGAAACTGCTTTTCGCTGCGCACCCGGCTGCCGCCCTCGGTCATAACAGACAGATACGGCGGATTCAGGAACAGCACATGAAACGCCTCGCGGCTGATCTGGCTGTGAAAGAAGCTGCCGAAGCCGACGCGATGGAGCCTTGTCTGGGCCTCCTCCGCGCGGTGTTCGTCCAGCTCCATGCCGTAGGTGTAGCAGTTGTTGCCGTCGGCAAGCTGCCGAAGCGCCTTGCCGCAGCCGCAGCATGGGTCGAGCAGATTCGTCGTCACGCCATCTGGGAATTGAATGCCGCGCAGGATGTGCGTAATATTCTCCGGGTCTGTCGGATAATAGCCCATGCGGACATGATTCATCAGCCGCCCGATCACTGCCGCGTTGACAGTATCCGCCTGCGGCAGCGACTTTGCAAAGCCAATCAGAACTTCATACACAGGCTTGTACGCTCTGGACATGAGATCAAAGCGTCGTAACCCAACCTGAAGCTGTCCGGCTTTTTGAGCCAACGCGGATTCCTCCAATTCCAGAAGACTCCGCTGTGCACCGCCGAGCGCTGCAAGAAGCGCGTCTCGCATTTTCTGCAATTCCAGATAGTACGCATACGCGCGCTGCGGCTGCGCCGTGCGGTATTTCTCCACACCGGCGCGGCATTTCAGAAGGCGCTGGCTGCCGCGCAGAATGGCTTCTGCCGTCGGCCGAAGCTGTTCCAATGCGTAAAAGGAGCATTTCTGCTCCTTCTGCAATTCCTGTTCCATCCGGTTTGACCTCACGCCGCGGGCTGGATGCTCTCAGCCGCAAAGTCAAAGACCGGCGCGTTTTCCTCCGGCGTACCGGGGAGAATACGCATTGTGTAGCCTTTGTCCCGCAGCAGCTTGAACGTGCCGATCATGCGCTGAAGCTCAAAATCATCCGCGTCATTTGCATCATCCGTGCAGGCGGCCTTTTCCGCCGCCTGCTGTGCAAGCACTTCCTGCACGATTTTTGCGATGTTTGCTTTCGTTTCAGTATCTTCCGGTGTGTCAGACGGTTCTTCCACCGGCGCTTCCGTGCGCGGCTTCTCAAACCTGCCCTGCGGACGGCTTGCCGTCAGGCGCAGCCAGAATGTCCGTAGCATGGAAAGAAGCAGTGTCAGGAGCATACCGCGCGGCTTCGGCGTCAGATGCACGATCTCGTCTGCGTCCGCTTTGCCAATCTCGCTGGTCGCTACGGTCAGGCTGGGAGCCTTGACGTAATTGGCGGAGAAGAAACGGGAAACGGCGGCGCTTTCCGAGATCATGGCCTCGCCACAGCTGACGCGCTGCGCCAGCAGTCTCCGGCAGATGACCGTGCCGCATTCCAGTTCGGTTACGTCCACGATGTCTGCGGAAACTTCACCGGCGGTAATAAAACCTCGGCCGGAAATATGCTTCGCTTTCAGGCCGTTCGTGACGTGCAGATGCCCGTGGACGATCACATCGTCCGTGACAAGCGTTTCATAGTTGTAAGTCGCACCGGCGGGGATATAGACTGTCTTCATGCTCAAAAATCCTTTCTTTTTACGCTGCTTTCTGTTCTTCCTTGAGCCGTACCGGGAGGACGATGGCGGAGCTGTTGTCCGCAATGAGCGAAATTGCGCCCAGCGGGCTGGTCAGTCGCATTGCCACCATGTCCTGCTTTTCAAACTGCGTGAGTGCGTCCAGCATGTATCTGGCATCAAAGCCGAAGATGATGCTGCTTTCTGCGCTGATGGAAACCGCCGCTTTGTAAAGACATTCCTTTGTACGCAGAGTCAAGGCTCCAAGGTCAGCAAGCCATTTTCAAACCGGACATAAGGCTTGTCTGTCTTTCCGATGCAGGCCAGCAGATATTTCAGGGCCTGCACAAAGTCCTTCCGATGGAAGCAGAATTCCTCATTCCACTTCTGCGGAACAACGCTTTCATAGGTCATGGGTGTGACATTCAGGATACGTTTTGCAAGCAGCCGAACGTGTTCATTCTGGAACAGAACCCAGTTATCTGCCACGCTGATCTGCATATCCGCGTCGCCAAACGCCTTGAGCTGCTCCAGTGCCGGAACACCGACAAGAAACGGCGTTTCAACGTCCAAACCGCCGTCATCACAGCAGGCTGCGCGATGTCCTTCCACCGCCCAGATGTGCTTGTTCTGAAACAAAACGCCCTGATACTCCGGTCTGGTATTGTGCAGATCAACGGCATACTTTACCTGCTTGACGCATTTGAGAATGTTTGCCGCGTTTGCCGTATAGCTTTGCTTGGCTTCAAACTCCGGCCATGTGGGGCATTCCTCAGCTTCATAAACCGGGAACTTGCCGCCCTTGTCTCCGCAGTACATGGTTATGATCTGTGATTTCCTTTGGCCGGACAGCTCCAGTTCCAGTTGGCCCGTAAAATAACGGCACACCTTCTGGACACCGGCACTGTTCCAAAACACGAACGCAAAGTCGTCGCCGCTCGCGGGGATCGTCACAGAGAGCCATGTATTGAAGTTTGTTGCGGAGAGCGTACAGTGATCCGCTGTAAATTCCACCTTGATCTCCTGCAGGACTTTGACCGGACTTTTTGCCGGAATGTCCATCAATGCTGTCATCGCTTTATAAAAGGCTGCTGCGTCTACGGTATTTTTCATGCTGCTTTCCTCCTTGTTTTCTGTAAGGTGGCACGCATATTGACAGAGCCCGTTGCAAACGTGATCTGCCGCACACGCGTTTCTCCGACGGTCAGGATGTTGTAGATCATATCCACGACGGCGGTAGCCGCCGTGATGTTGGCGGCGATGCTCTGCGGCGCGGAAACAGACGCCTCGGCGCAGCTCAGCTCCGTCGGGAATTTGTCTGTGTCCTGCAAAACCTCCGGGAATGCCGCGCCGACGGGGCGGTAAAACGTGCGCCCGCCGCTGCGGATGCCGCAGACAATCTGCCCGGTGTGCATGCCGTTGCCGCTGTCGATGTAGATAAGATCATCCAGCTTGTAAAAGACTTCGTGGCAGAGCTTTCGGCTCTTGTTGTTGTCCACCGCGCCGATGAGGATCACCAGTTCCTTGACGGTTGGAGAATGCCAGTACGGCCCGGTCGGGAACGTCCGTGCCCGCAGCATGGAAAGAAGCCGCTCGCCGGACTCGATGAATTCCGGCACATACTCTGTTTCCATCCCGAACACGGAGGAATACCGCTCGGCCAGCACCTTTGCCTTGTTTTCTCCAAGGTCAGCCGGTGTAAAATTCTGGCGAACGAGATTCTTTTCCTCCACAATATCTCCGTCACAGAGGATAAAGCGGACGGGGCGATTCAGCGCGTACAAAAGCCGGTACAGATGCGGTGCGATATGCCCGCCGGTGCCTCCGGCTCCCAGCATGACGATCTTCACGGGCCGGTTCTCTGCAAACTTCATCCCGCACCTCCAAGCAATCCGCCCAGAAACGAACGAAAGCCCGCGAAATGTGCGGACGGCGGTTCCGGGAGTTCGGGAAGCTGATGGACGACCTTGCCGCTCCATCCCGCGGGAAAGCCGCTGTCCACTCCTTCAAGCACCAAGCTGGGCTCGATGGGGACAAAGCTGCCGCCGCAGGAAATGCGGGCGGAGATCTCCGGGAAGAAGCGATCCAGACGGCCGATCACGAGATACAGCCGCGTGCCGCGCTCGTCCTGATCGTCGATAGCAGAAAAGATCGCCTTCATGCTGTTGTGGGAGTGGATGTCTGCGTAATACAGATACCGGCACTCGTCTGGAAGATCTTCGTCCGTCATCCGAACCGTGACACGATCCTTGGTGACGCATTGCTTCGGCACAAACGGAATGAATTTCTGATCCTTCCGATCCCAGTAGATGCGGACAAGGGCTTCAAACTCCGCGCTAGACTCCATCTGGCTTCTGAAAAAGCCGATGATGGAGCGCAGCAGCTCCTGCGGAATGCGAGGAAGAGCCGGGCGAAAGCCGGCTCTTACCTCTGAAAACTCCGTGATCTTGTGCTTGGGCGCGATAAACTCGCCGAGCTCGCTCCGGCGCATCTCATACGTCTGCCCGTCCCGCGAGGGGATGAGGCAGATGACCTTGTTGGACGCGCGTGCAGCTTCCAGCGTCGGGAATACGCCCTTGTAGTCCGCGACGCCCTTCTTCTGCATCCGGATCTGCGGCTTCACGACGCACTCCGGGTCCTTGACCTTGCCTTTTTTCAGGCTGTCCAGAAACGCTTTGGATTTCTCGATCTCCGCTTTCATGGCCGCGATGGTGTCTGTCTTGGGCGCGGGAACGGTCTTCGTAACATCTCCGTACCGTACCTGCCATGTGACAGCCGACGCATCCTCCAATTCGGGGAAATCGTCTGCTTTCTGGATACGCAGAGCCTCGAAGGTCATGCTGGCGTCCGTGATCTGCTCTCTGGCGCCGCCGTACTGAAAAACGGGCGGCTTGTCAAAGAGCGACAGTTGTGTTTGGGGTCTTGGCGCAATGCTTTTGACCGGGGCTGCTTCTGGGATGGGGTCGCTTTCCGCGCTTGTAAACGCCGAAAAGAGTTCCAGAGGCTGTTTTTCTTCTGCTGGTACTTCCTGCGTCTTTGCAGGGAGCGTCTGTTCCGGCTCGGGCTGTGATTCTGCCGTCTCCGTCTGAACCTGTTCCGGATCAAACTGGGGCTTGACTTCTTCTGCCAACGTTGGCGCGGGAGGAGGCGGCGCGGGTTCATCCGAACCGCTGCCGAAGATCTTATCTACGTCAAACTCCTCATCATCGCCCAGTAAGGCAAAGCCGTCAAATACGTTTTCTGTGTCTGTCATGCTGTGTCTCCTTTCATTTTTTGTGTCCGGACGCAAAAAGACCGCAACTGCCAAACGGCAATTACGGTCTTATGAGTCCATTATTTCATTCCATGTCCTGCGCGCGGAACCGGGGGCATACCTGTCCCCAAGTCTTCACCTCCGCCCTGAAATAGCTCCGCCCTTGATCTGCTCTGACCTGGAATACAGCTTTATTGTAGCGCAGCGGCAGATGGATATAAACTTGCGGATATTTCAGGAGAACGAATGTCTTAACTTGCCTGTCCGTC
>ENA-ORTS01002578-ORTS01002578.1-human-gut-metagenome-genome-assembly--contig:-NODE-2578-length-10575-cov-2.593916_pt1 | contig 10575 bp, 7 predicted proteins | sample MGYA00241911_ERZ509186 | MGnify/ENA primary metagenome ERZ509186 (study PRJEB26280, sample SAMEA2338852) | human gut metagenome | biome: human gut; feature: human-associated habitat; material: faeces...
AAGACACGTCAGGCCCCAGCTTGAATATTCTTATTAAATTGATGAGCATGGTAGCTATTGTCATGGCAGGACTGACTGTATCCTGGAGCTTATTCTAAAAAAGAATAATACTCACATTGATAATTTTTATCCCCAATATCCTTCACTATCTTTATTTTCTTTACTGACAGTAATAAAAGGTAGTGAAGGAATATTTTTATAGAATCGATGTGCTTTTCTTTCATTACTTCTCAACGCATCACACATATTAGTTTCTTTTAAAACTATTTCTTTTACAAATAAAATCACCAAAAGTTTGTGAAGCAGATAAAATAAAGCTACCTTTGCGGCTTTAATTTATCAAAAATATATTTTAATGAAGAAATTTTTACTTATCGGCGCAGCGACGCTAATCGTTTCAAATTCAACTTTTGCAGGAGATTATTTAACTAATACCAATCAACATGCCGCCTTTTTACGTATGGCAGCGCGTGGTGCCTCTATTGATGTAGACGGTGTATATAGCAACCCAGCCGGACTAGCCTTTTTACAAAAAGATGGTTTTCACCTTTCACTAACCGGACAAAGTGCATATCAAACTCGTGAAATTGCTGCCACTACAGGATTATGGACATTGGATGGCAAAGAAACAACACAAAATTATAAAGGTACAGCATCAGCACCGTTCATTCCTTCTTTCCATGGTGTATATAAAGATGGAAACTGGGCTGTTTCTGCAAGTTTTGCTATAACAGGAGGAGGAGGAAAAGCTTCCTTCGACAACGGTCTGCCAATGTTTAACTCTCTGGCAATTGGGGGAATTTATAAAAACGAACAGCTGGCTGGTTTAATAGGAGAACCTGTTACTCCTAATATGTATGATATCAATACCGCAATGGATGGTAAACAATATATTTATGGTGTACAGCTAGGATTAAGCTATAGAATCAACGACTGGCTGAGTGTATACGCCGGAGGCCGTATGAACTATGTAAAAAGCGGCTATGAAGGATATCTGAAAGCACAGTTAAAACAAAATTTCGGAGGAACGCAATTAATGAATCTGGCACTCGACTGCGAGCAGACAGGTTGGGGAATTACTCCAATAATCGGTGCCGACGTAAAACTTGGAAAATGGAACTTGGCTGCCAAATATGAAATCAAAACAAACTTAAATATCGAAAACAAGACTAATACTTTAGATGCTCCAGGGGTACCGGAAGAAGTTCTTAAACCTTATGCTGATGGAGAACAGACTCCCAGCGATATTCCTGCATTTCTGAGTGTAGCTGCCGGATACGAAATTTTGCACAACCTGCGTGCTTCGGTAGAATACCACTTCTTTGATGACAAACATGCAGGTATGTTGAATGACCGTCAGAAGACATTGAAGCACGGAACACACGAATACCTTGCCGGAATAGAATGGGATATCATCAAGGAATTAACTATCAGTGGAGGTTTCCAGAAAACGAACTATGGATTAAGCAATGATTTCCAAACAGATACAAGTTTCTACTGTAGTTCATACTCACTAGGATTCGGAACAAGAGTCAACTTCAATGAATCATGGAGTATTGACGTTGCATATTTCTGGACTAACTATGATGATTATACAAAGAAGATAAGTGAAACCACCAAGAATGTTTATAGCCGTACTAATAAAGTGTTTGGTCTTGGTGTTGACTATAAGTTCTGATTTCACAATCCTACCTTTATATATTAAGAAGCCGTCTCAAATATCGATTTGAGGCGGCTTCTTTCTTATTTTATATTGGATTAGAAAGAATACTGTACAAGCAGGTTCATACGGTTGGCATGGTTGGTGGAATTGTCGAAGTTGGTGCGCCAGCCACGCAGATATTCAGCGCCTACCTGCATGTTCGGGGTTACGTTCCAGAATACGTTGGCTACGAAATACTGTCCGTAGCGGTAGGTACTTGGCAGGTCGTTGGGATAACCGTCTTCAGAGTAAAGGCGGGACATGCTGTAAGTGCTTGAAAGGAATATCTTTGGAGAAATGTTATATTGTAGACCTGCATACCAGCCCAGCATGGGCAATGCCTGCATTTTGCCTTCCTTTTCGGGATTGGGGACAATATCGACGTTCAGATTACTGATGTCATTCAGGTATTGCCCGATACCTTTACCATAGTTGACTTGTCCGAATGCCTGCCATTTTTTACCGAGGTTGAAGGTCGTTGAGGCTTGTACACCGTATCCGGTGACGCTGGAAGCCTTGTCCCTTTTCGTGCTGGTATATGTCATGCTGCGGATGATACCTCCTATACGCAGATGACTGCTGCTGTTCCAACTGTATTGTGCCGAAGCTGTGAAGTCCGGCATGCGTTGCTGGGCAATTTCGAATTGGCTGCTTGTTGTGCCGTCAACGGCAGGCGCCTCGATGGAAGCTTGGAAACGAAAGTCTTTCAGCCCTTTATAAGTATATGACAATTGTGTAGCGCGGTAGAACGTGGCACCGTTGGGCCCCTGGAAGTCAATGGTGGAGGGGAGGGCGCCTAAGTCCATGAAACCGCCGTAAGTATATCCCACCGTTATATTTCGGAATGACATATAAGCATTCCGTAGCTGGAATGTTTTGTCTCCTCCTCGGAAATTTCCGGCTGTATAGACTGTGAAGTCACCCAATAGCCGGGTGTGTCCGACTAATTTCAGAAAGATAGTGGCCGTACTGGCATCCATTTGAAATTGATTTTTGATTTTACTACTGCTTGGAATGTTGGCAGGAACAAAGTCAATATCATCCACAATACCTCCAAAATCATACTCGCCGGTGGCACGGACATACCCTCCGATACCCAGGGCGAATTTGCCTTGTTTGTCCATCAATAAGAAGCGGGGAGCTTTCGGGTCATGGATGTAAGGCAATTGTGACTCATTCATGATGCGGATAATCTCGTCGCCCGCTTTGTCGATAGTAACTATGACAATGCCGTTGGGGGCTTCGTCATCGATAATCTCTTTTTTTTGTGCATGGATAGTGGACAAGGGAAGTCCGGCTACGCACAACAGAAACATTGCTTTTAAGATTGTTTTCATTTAAGTTAGGTTTTGATGAATGTGCTTTCAACAACTTAAATGAAAAAAGGTTTTGTAGTCTTGGAGGAGGAAAGGAGGTTATTCCGTCAGTATTCTTGCCTTGAATGAAGATCGTATGCAAAATTACCCTTACCCTAATTTCCGGAATAACCTCCTGAGAATGTGTGTTAAGTTACTTATTTTTTCATGACGGCATTCCACAGCGCTTTGCGTAGGGTTCCCATGGTGTCATCGCCTTCATAATCCCAGAACATCATGCCTTTCATGCCATTTTTTAATATCCATTCACCTTTTGCGGCAATACTGCGGGGATTGTCGTAACCACAGTAGAAACTGCCGTTTTTGGTGACATAGGGGACATTGCCTTCTGTATCCCAATTTTCGATGACATAGCCGTCATCCTTACTCAGGTTGAGAATATCCCGATAATTGATGCTGCCGCCGGCATTGAAATCGGCTCTTCCGTAGAACGGAATTCCCAACACTAATTTGTCGGCAGATACCCCTGCATTCAGGTATTCGTCTACGGAACGCTGGCAGTCCCAGTAATTACTTGGCTTGTTCAATGCTGATTGATGCTGGGGGGCATCAACCAGATCATAGGCCATGATATTGACGAAATCTACATACGGGTCTACGGCCTTTACATCAATATATTTATAGCCTTCGCCTTGGGGACGCTTGTCCATGCAATAACCTGCATAGGTCAATAGGGTGGACTGCCCCAACGCTGCACGCAGGTCTTTCATCAATAGGGTGAAGTTTTCCACATCTACCAACTCGTCATAGGCATTGCTGCTGAAAGTCATACCGGGAAATTCCCAGTCAATGTCAATACCGTCTATGCCCTCACTCGAAACAAAGGCTTTGCAGTCTTGTGCGAATTGCTTGCGCATTTCCGGACTCTTCGCCAGGGCGGAGAAACCTCCGTCCTGGGAATTGTCAGTATTGGAAACGCTATTGGTAAAAGAGAGTAATATCTTCACATGTGGATACTGGCTCTTTATTTTCTTTACCTTATCAAAACGGGATTTATCACCTTGCAGGCCAAACTTTTCATAAATTCCGTTTTTAACATATAATTCTGCAAAAGCGTAGTTTATGTGGGTCAGGTATTTGGCATCGGGTATGGATGTGCCATAATAAGTGACGTAGCCCAATGCAACCCGGCCTGCAACCTGCTCGGCCATTTCGGTCTCGTTGTCTTCATTTCCCGGAGCTGGCAGTCCGGGCATGTAGTCGTCATTGTGACATGCAGCTACTAGAAAGACAGTAGCTATTATAAATAGCAGTTTCCTTTTCATAGAGAGTGCATATTATTCAGAATCGGTTTCTGCTTCAGTCTTGAAATAAGCATACCAGCCGCTGTCGTCCCAATCCACACCACCGCTATACTTGCCGGGATGATAGATTGTGATATAGTTCTCATCCAGTGTCAGCAGCCAGAATTTGTTGCTGCCTACGCTTTGTCCGTTGTCGTCATAATTTCCTCCGATGGTGGGGATACTTGTTATCAGTTCACCCAGTACTCCGTCTTCCGGTTTTTCGTGTGTGAAGGAGAAAGTACCTTCTGCCTTCAGGTTTCCGCTGGCATCATAGGTTTTCATCTTGTTTCCGTCGAATTCGAATACCATGGACTGGTCTCCCGCTTCGGCGGCAGTGACATTGGCCCACCAGGCAAAATTTGATTCGGGAGTATAGCCTGCACTGGTATATTTCCAGCCTCCATGAGCCCCCATATTGCAGACGGAACCCCAGCTGACTTCACGGAATTTCCAGGTCTTCTTGGCAGATTTGTCACTCTTGTCGGTTGCACCGGTGAAGTAAGTGGACCAATCGTCGAATACATTGGTCACAGTCACTACAACCGGATCTGTCTTGATAATCTGATTGGCGGAAATGCCCATATAGTAGATGGAATAGTCCGCATTGGACTCCATGATGACCGTAGCGTTGTCCGTGACCAGAGTCTTACTTTGTTTACTTCCTTCGCCCCCCCATTCTATGTGCCATGAACCGCCAATGTCCGGGCGGGAGTTTTTCAGGGCGATATACTGGTCGCCTTCCACTACTCCGTCTTGGTTGGGGAAGGGTTGGGTAATGGATATGGCGGCTTGTAATGCCTCCTTGGTTATGGGTGTACCGGCATCAGTCACATATTTGTCTCGCAAGTCTTCGTCTTCGATAGGATCGCATGCAGTAACGATGAAGGCTGAAGCAAGCATTGCTATCAATATTTTTGTTACTTTCATATTGTCTTTATTTATAGGTTAATACTCTTACATATTGTTCCAATCCGAGAACTGGGCAGATGCATCCCAGCCTGGATTCTGCTCAAGGACTCCATTGGAGATGTCGATTTCGTCTTGCGGAATGGGCCAGTAGCCTTGGGTTGCTTGTAGGCGTTTCTTATAGTCGAATTTGACCATCGGTACCACCGTAGCGGCATTTATTATATTGAACCCGGTCTGTTTGTTGAGTATGTCACCGGCTTCCTCAAGCGAAGGACCCGACCAGCGAAGGATATCCCACCAGCGGATGGACTCGAATGCAAGTTCCCAGCGGCGTTCCTGCTTGATGGCTTCCAGGGAGTAGGCCACCGGAGCCAAGTGGGAGCGGGCACGTACCTTGTTCAGACCCGTAGCGTCTTGTTTCAGCTCGGACTGCATGAGCAGAACGTCGGCAAAACGGATATGAATCAAGTCGGCTATTTGGAGTAGCTGTTGGGATGTCTGCGAAGATATTCCGGGGAACATCTGCTTGCCGAAAGGTTCGATTTTGCCTTCATTGTAGGAATTGATATTGATGTATTTTTTCTGGAAATAGCCGGTTTGTTCATAGTAACGATAGGATACGGTATATTCCGGTTCACCCTCGTCCATGGTGCAGTCCATCAGTACATTGCCGGCAACATTCGGATCAAGTGCTTTGTACGACCATATGGAACCGGTCAGACGGGGATCCTCCTTGTAACCGTCCGTATAGGTCTGCTTGGCGGCCCAGTCTTTCCATTCGTTGACCATAGCCGGAGATACAGGGCCAGCTCCCCAACCGGTGCCGAAGGGATAACTGTCTTTGTTGGAATAGTTGTCGGCAGACGGTGAATAGAATTGCGCGCATGTGTTGGAGAACCAGGTATAGGTCCAGTCGGATTTCAGGTTATGCTTGTTGGCGAATAAAGTTTCGTCGGAACTGTTTCCTTCCCATTTCAGGTTATGGTTGATAACGTATTGGTAACGGAACCCTTCGGTATTGTCTTCGGTAGCATCGTTGGTGTAGGCCCAGATGTTGCGTTGGTCGGACACCAGTTTATGACCGGAGTTGTTTACACAGTCATCTATCCAAGAGATGACTTCCTCTTTGGTAGTTCCGTTGGGGAGCTCGTTTTTTTCGTAGCGTCCGGTATAGAAAAGGAATACACGTGCCATCATGGCTTCGGCAGCATATTTTGTAGCGTGTCCGGTCATGTCTGAGCCTTTCGGATAAATCTTTGCCGGCATCATTTCAATGGCGTTTTTCAAGTCGGCTGCAATCTGGGCGTAGATTTCGTCTACGGATGCACGCGGCAGGTTGGTACTTTCCAGTGTGGTGCGTAAAGGAACTCCGCCAAAGACTTGTGCCAGCTCATAATAAGCCATGGCACGCAGGAAGTAGGACTCACCGAAAAGTCGGTTACGTTCGCTCTCGCTGGACCATGATTTCACATTCTCCATTGTGTTGATGGCATTGTTGGCACGGTTGATAAGGGTGTAGCAACGGTCCCAGATACCGGCAAATGTATTCAGATTGCCACTGTACATAAGGAAGTTGGTGGCACAGTTGTTGGAGTAGGAGAGGTTGCCTCCCAGACAGTCGTCACCTGCCAACTGGGCAATGTAATACTGGGAAGAGGTTTCAGGACTTTCAAACAACAGATGGGCGTATATGGCCGTCACCATCTCTTGGGCATCCTTTTCTGTCTCCGGGAAGTTGGCGGTTGTCTTTTCGGTCAAAAGTTCCGAATCGAGGAAGTTTTCGCATCCTGAAAGAAGAATCAGTATTGCTGATGCTATGAATAATATCTTTTTCATAATTTCTTCGGTTAATTAGAATTTTACATTTAAGCCTATCATATAGGTACGTGCACTGGGGTAGTAGCCCAGGTCGATGCCTGATGCCCAACCATAATCGTCGCCACCGTAACCGATTTCCGGGTCCATACCGGAATAGCCGGTGAAGGTAAAGAGGTTCTGTGCGGTCAGATACAGGCGCAGCTGTTGTACCGGTAACTTCTTGAATGCTTTCTTGAAGTCGAATCCCACAGTGATGTTCTTTATCTTGAGATAGTCTCCATCTTCGATGTAAATGTCTGATACTCTGTTCCAGTTGGAGCTGGAAGCGCTGGACAGTCTCGGGAACTTGTTGGACGTACCTTCGCCGTGCCAGCGTTGGAATATCTCTGCTGTATAGTTATTCAAGGGTGAGGAGGAGAAGTCACGATAACACTTCAGAATCTGCTGGCCGAATGCGCCGTAAGTAGTGATTGAGAAGTCAATGGCCTTCCAGCTGGCATTCAGGGAAAGTCCCATTGTCAGGTCGGGATTCGGGTTACCTATCATAGTACGGTCATTGGCATCGAGCGTACCGCTATTGTCGGTGTCTGCCCAGATTACGTCACCCGGCTGTGTCTTGTCGCCGTTCAGTTTCGGACCTTTGTAGTTGTCTATCTGTTCCTGGTTCTGGAATATGCCGTTACTCTTGTAGCCGTAGAAGTAGCCGATGGGTTTGCCTACTTCAGCACGGAAGCACTCTTCGGCTCCTTCCCACAGAACGCTGCCGCTACCGTGGATGATTCCGTCTTTGTTGGCAATCTTGGTCACTTCATTCTTGTTGTGAGCAAGGGTCAGGTTGGCTCCATATTGGAAATCCTTTCCGATGTTGTCGTTCCAGTGGAGTCCTACTTCAATACCCGTGTTTTTTACATTACCGCCATTGACGGACACTGCATTGGCACCGAAGGAAGAGAGTACCGGAGCCGTAACCAGCCAGTCTCTGGTATTTTTGTTATACCAGTCGAATTCAAAGCCCAGGCGGTTGTTCAAGAAGCGTGCATCGATACCGAAATTCAATTGCTCCTGTGTTTCCCAGGTAAGGTCCGGGTTGGTCAGTCGGTAGGCGTATGAACCGGTACTGATGAGGTCCATGGAGTCGCCGAACGTATAACCGCCATATCCGTTGTTGGAAGTTATCAGTGAAAGATATTGGAAAGTAGATACATTACAGTTACCGTTTTGCCCCCAGGAAGCGCGTAGCTTTAAGAAGTCCAGCCATTTGATTCCTGACATGAAGGACTCGTTGCTGATAACCCATCCTGCGGATACTGAAGGGAAGTATCCCCAGCGGTGTCCGCGGGCAAAAGTGGAGGAACCGTCCGCACGCATGATGACAGAAGCCATGTATTTCTCCTGATAGTTGTAGTTGACACGTCCGAAGAAGGAGGCGATGGAACCTTCCCCGTTAGGCTTGCCAGTCAAGGAGGACACACTGTTGGCGGTCAATGGAACATTGGACAAATAAGCGTGCTTGAAATCATAGAAGTTTGAGCCTATGGCTGAACCGCTCATTTCTTCTCCCATACCCCATTTTTCAATACTCTGACCTACCAGGACGTCGATGTTGTGGTCATCGATATTGAAGATGTAGTTGGCTGTATTGTCCCATGACCAACGGTTATACATAGACATGGATTGGGTAACCTTGTCTTCTGCGTTGTTGAGTGACGCACTCAGATAATCGAATCTCGGCAAATAGGAACGATAACTGGAGGCTCCCATGATGTAACCGAACTGGCTCTTGATACGCAGGTTCTTGATGGGTTGCAGTTCTGCATAGAAGCTGCTCTGCATGTAATGGGACTTGCTTAGGTTCTGGTTCATATAGTAGTCCAGATAAGCTATCGGGTTTTTATTGGCTCCGTTGGAGATATCCCATTTGTAGTTATCCTTTTCCTGGTCTGCATAGAGGTAGTAGCCCCCGTCTGAATTGTAAGGGTGCATCAACGGGCTCATGATGAGCATATTGTGCACTCCGTTCCAATAAATGCCGCCGGTTCCGAATGAACCTTGCGTTTGCGAATATTTGTAGTTGATGGTTTCGCCTACTTTCAGGAAGTCAAGATTGCCTTTTTTCATGACTACGTGGTCCGAGTTGACGCGGAAGTTGTAGCGGTTCATTTCTGGAAATTCGCCGGGAACTCCCATGGTGGCTTCTTGGTTGGTGTATGAAATACCTATGGCATATCTGGAACGGTCTGTTCCTCCGGTGATGTTGACTGCGTGGTTCTGTACCAATGCATCTTCATTCAGCACTTCCTTCAGCCAGTTTGTCCCTTTCCATGTTCCGTTCTGTATGGCCTGCAAATCCCTTTCCGGAATATAGGTCGCCCAGTTGTACGGACTCAATCCGTCCATTACACGGCCTTCATCCTGCATCATCATGTACTCTTGGGCATTGAGGATAGTAGGGATTTTGTAGAGGTTCTGCACACCGACATAGCCATCGTAACTGACTTCGGCAACGCCGGTTTTACCTCGTTTGGTGGTAATCAGGATAACGCCGTTGGCAGCACGCGCACCATAGATGGCGGCGGAAGCGGCATCCTTCAAGACGTCCAAAGATTCAATGTCACTCGGGTTCAGCCCGTCGATGCTACCGTTGGCAACTCCATCTACCACATAAAGCGGGGAGAAGGTTCCGGTAGTACCGATACCGCGGATATTCACCTTAAAGCCCGAACCCAGGAAGCCGTTGTTTTGCGTGATGTTGACACCCGGTGACTGGCTCTGCAAAGCGCCCAGGGCATCCACAGTGTTCAGCTTGGCTATGTCTTCTCCTTTCACTTGTACAGTGGCGCCGGTGACAAGTTTCTTTTTCTGTACACCGTAACCGACAACAACTACTTCATCCAGTAGTTCGGAATCTTCTGTAAGGGTGATTTTCATGTTGGCATCTGCTTTGGCTTCCTGCGTCTTATAACCGATGTAGGAAATGACCAGGGTGGCACCTCTTTTTACGTTTAGCGAGAATTTACCGTATAAGTCGGTGGTAACTCCATTGGTAGTACCTTTTTCCAAGATACTTGCTCCGATGATAGGCTCTCCATTCTGGTCGACAACAATACCGCGGGCTGTTTGTGCCTGCATCTGTTCTGTCACTCCGAATGAATTTTCCGAGTAGGTCTCTATTGCCATGATTTTGCTGCTTCCTATAAATAGGGAGGCGATGGCAATTGCTGTGAGGATTTTGTTGTTCGATGTTCCTCGTTTACGATTTTCATTCATAATAGATGTTTTTTGTTTAAGCTAATGGATCTCAAAATAAATAGGTTGAATAGAAGATGACACTAATAGTGTCTTGGGGCTTTCGGGTAAATCATAGGCATTCATTGTTTTTCTAAGGTTACTATATATAATATGGTATATTCTTGGTTAATATCAATGTGCTTTCCAGAGCTTCCGGATTGTTGTTATCAAATATAATCCTAATTTTCATTATTTA
>ENA-ORTS01002585-ORTS01002585.1-human-gut-metagenome-genome-assembly--contig:-NODE-2585-length-10551-cov-2.246951_pt1 | contig 10551 bp, 4 predicted proteins | sample MGYA00241911_ERZ509186 | MGnify/ENA primary metagenome ERZ509186 (study PRJEB26280, sample SAMEA2338852) | human gut metagenome | biome: human gut; feature: human-associated habitat; material: faeces...
AATCTTGTACATGTTCGGTATCATCAGCAACAGACCTTGTGAAGCGGTGTACGTTGTAGTCAGCGCACCGGCTTGCAAAGAACCGTGAACGGCGCCGGCAGCACCACCTTCAGATTGCATTTCCTGTACCAATACTGTTTCGCCGAAGATGTTCTTGCGACCTGCGGCAGCCCATTCGTCTACGTATTCAGCCATCGTAGAAGAGGGGGTGATGGGGTAGATGGCAGCTACTTCGGAGAACATATACGAGATATGTGCAGCAGCCTGGTTACCATCACAAGTAATGAATTTCTTCTGTTTAGTCATAACTAAATTGAATTATTTATTTAAGTAAAAAAATCTCTCTCTTAATACAAGAAACCGAATAACCAGAGAGGTATTTGGTTGCCTCGGCCTATTTCTGCCTTATGCAGTACATAAGTAACTCCCGGATTATTCTTTATCTTTGTTCCTTCCGGACAAATCTTGAAAGGCATCACCTCATCTACCATGAACGAGATGTTCTTGTCGCCCTTGTTCACCTTGTGGTCCTTCCACATTGTGTTGGCAAAGAAAGTGTCCAGTACGTCTTGCTCTTCCACCTTGACGGGATAGATGGAATACATCAGATTTGAATTATGCATCATTATCTTCGACGGCTTCTTGGGGAATTCTTCTCCTTTGGGATATACCATGTTGATAAGCCGTGCGTCTGCCAGATACTTGATGTAATTCATTACTGTGGCGCGGGAGGTCTGTATGTCGTTTGCCAGTTGGCTGACATTCGGCGCTTTCGGTCCGTCCACGGCCAACAAATATAGTAATTTCTTTATCTTCGAAAGGTATTTCAGCTCAATTTGTTTGATAAGAAGTATATCTACTTCTATCATCATATTCATGGTTTTTAGCAGATTCTCCGAAAAGTTACGTTTTTCCAGAAAGAATGGGTAGAAACCGTGATGCAGATAGTCTTGAAAATAATCCAACGGCTTCACGTTGCGCAGGATGGTTTTCGCTATCTGTTCGTGATTCTCCAAAATTTCTTGTAAGGTATAGGCACGGAAACAATTACCGCTTTGCAGATTCAGGTATTCGCGGAATGAGAAACCTCTCAGGTAGTATACCTTGACAATGCCGCTCAGTTCTGGATTTTCTTCTTTCAGTCGCATCACGGATGATCCGGTGAATATAATCTTCAGAGTAGGAAACATTTCATAGCAAGCACGCAGGTCGTGGCTCCATTCGGGATACTTGAACACTTGGTCTATCAACAAAACTTTTCCTCCTCGTTTTACGAATTCTGCGGCAAACTCCACTAACGTATATTTAGAGAAGTAAAAGTTATTCATGTTGATGAACAGACATGAGTGATCCGTTCCGAACTTTTCTTTTGCATATTGCAGGAGGAAAGTCGTTTTTCCTACGCCACGAGTACCCTTGATGCCGATCAGTCTGTCGTTCCAGTCTATTTCGTCCATCAAGTCCCGGCGAACAGGAGCATTTGTATGTTCCACCAGATAACTGTGTGTTCTGTAAAAGGTTTCCATGGTTGCTTTTTTATCGGCTGCAAATATAGCAATACTAATTCAAATTGCAAACTGGAGATAGCAAAATATTATTTTTTTTCAACTAAAAGACGAACAAGAGAAATGGTTTGTACTCTAAAACATTTATCTTTGTGTCCGGAAATGGAAGCGCTTTATTTATTCAATCCGGAAAATGATATGGCATTGGCTTGTGGTGATCCTTATTATATGGCACCTGCCAGTGCCCGGCGAATGGCGGCCGAGCTGTCCGTGTTGCCTGCATGGTATGCAGAACAGGGAGGAACTGTATGGCTGGATTCTGCTCTGCGTATGAAAACAATGGAAAGACAATCTTTTTTGCCGCTTTCGGTCAATTGGACTTCAGAATTCCTCCCCATTTATAATAAGGTGATTCCTTGGGGATGGAATCCGTCTTTGGTGCGTCGTTTGCAGGAAGCTGGATTTCCTGATACAGCATATCCTTCAGTAGAGCGTATGAAGCGTATCCGTCAAATATCCGGACGTCAGACGGCTGTAAAAGTGTTACGACGCCTTTGTAGGCATATAGGTGGGAATATTCCCACATTGGGGGAGGCTTTTGTATTGTCATCAACAGAGGAAGTGAAGGCTTTTGTGTTGTCTCATCCTCGTGCTTTGTTAAAAGCGCCATGGTCTGGTAGTGGGAGAGGGATACAATATGTTTCAGGTAGTTTTACCATCCCTCTGGAAGGGTGGGTTCGACACATACTTACCACTCAGCATGAGGTGATAGGAGAGCCTTTTTATGATAAGCTTTTGGATTTTGCCATGGAGTTTTTTGCAGACGAGTGGGAACAGGTACATTTTATAGGGTATTCTTTATTCGAAACAGACAAGAGAGGTGTTTATAAAGAAAACTTGTTGGCTGCGGATCGGGTTATTGAAGCGAGGATATCCACATATGTTTCTGCGGAAATCTTACATCAGGTTGGGAGGATGTTACAGGTAGAGTTGGCGGAAGTTATAAAAGGGAGTTACGAAGGCTATCTGGGGGTGGATATGATGATATGCCGTACCCAAAACGGCGGGTATGCCATTCATCCGTGTGTGGAAATAAATCTTCGTATGAATATGGGAGTGGTAGCACGTTTGATATATGATAACTATGTGTGTGATGGCGTGCAGGGACGGTATGTTATAGAATATTATGCAAAGCCCGGTGAGGCATGGCATTCTCATCTTGCGCTTCAAGAAAAGTATCCTTTATATTTGGAAAATGGAAAAGTGAAGTCGGGTTATTTGTCACTTACACCGGTAGAGAACAATACGTCTTATCAGGCATATATCTTAATTTGATTTTCCGGATAAAGGAAAATCAAATTAAGAGGGGATGGTTACCATCCACCCCCTAATGCTTTATACAATTTTACTAATGTAATTTGTTTGTCTCTTATTGCATTACTTAATCCTATTTGTGCATCGAAATAGCTACGTTGTGCATCCAATACATCCAAATAGCCTATTACTCCATTGATGTATTGCAATTGGGCCAGTTCCATTGTTGCTTTAGAGGAACGTTCCAGTTGCAGACGCGATTCGTAGATATCTTTTATCTTATTGAAGTCCACAATGGCATTGCGGGCCTCTTTGAATGCAGTCAGCACTGATTTTTCATAGCTGTAGCATTCCTGTTCGTATGCGGCTTTCTTAGCCTTTAGGGTTGCTCTGTATTTTCCCATGGCGAAGAGAGGAGTGAGAAGATTGCCACTGATATAATGAATGGGTGATTTAAAGAAATCAGAGAATTCTTCACTTTCTACGCCATATTGTGCTGTGAGGCTGAGTCGTGGGAATATATTGGTATAGGCAATACCTACACTGGCATTGGCTGCTATTAATTTCTGTTCTGCTTCGCGTACATCGGGACGACGTTCCAACAGAGTGGAGGGTAGACCTACTGGTAATGTTTCAGGTAGTTTTACCTCTTCGGGTAGAATGGAACGCTGTATGTGGTGCGGGTATTCGCCTGCCAGGAATGCGATATCATTTTCTTTCAATGAAATTTTCCTTTCCAGTTCAGGAACTAAAGTTGCGGTACGTGCATACTCCACTTGTGCCTGTTGATAGGAAGTTTCTGAAGTTAGTCCTCCTTCAAAACGAAGCTTTGCCAGGCGTACTCCTTCTTTACGGGCATAGAGTGTTTGACGAACGATGTTCAGCTCATTGTCTAATGCGACCAATTCAAAATAGGCTTGTGCCACTTCGGACACAATACTCATTTTCAAAGCACGTTGCGCCTCGATGCTTCCCAGAAATTGTGCTATGCTTTTGTCTTTTGCCCAACGCAGGTTACCCCATAAGTCTAATTCCCAAGTCACGGTAAGTTTACCACCCTGTTCGGGGTCATTTTTATAGTTGTCACCACCATAATTACTTCCTTCTTTTTGGGCATAAGCGCTTCCGTTCAGTTGGGGGAAAAGGTTGGCAAAGTCTATGCGCTTCATTGCGGCAAGTTCTTTTACACGTGCCGCAGCTATTTTCATGTCTTTGTTGTTATCCAACGTCTTTTCTATCAGGCTTTGCAAGGTTGTGTCCGTATAGATTTCCCACCATTGCATATCGGCTATAGATAATGTATCCTGTTGTCGTAATGTATCTAATTGTTGGGGAAGATGTAAGTCGGGACGTGTGTAGTGCTTACCTAATTGGCAAGAAGTCAGCAAAGTCATTCCTGATACGGCTATATATAATAATGTATGTTTCATCATTTCTTTCATCTTTTTATATCCTTATTTTTGTTTCATCTTCGCTTTCATCTTGTATATCAGTACAAAGAAGAAAGGTACTAACAAAATTCCCACAGTTACAGCAAAGATCATTCCGAAGAATACACCTGTACCAATAGCCTGACGGCTGGCTGAACCTGGCCCGCTGGCAATGACCATAGGTAACATACCTAAGATGAATGCCAATGAAGTCATCAAAATAGGTCGGAAACGGAGCTGTGAAGCATGAAGTGCAGCTTGTACTACATCTACTCCTTTGTCTACTTGTTCTTTGGCAAACTCTACAATAAGAATTGCATTTTTGGCGGCTAGTCCTACCAGCATCACCAATCCGATCTGGAAATAGACATCATTCTCCAGTCCACAGCCCCATACACCTAGATAAGCACCTAATGCGGCTACAGGCAAAGAGAGTAATACTGCAACCGGTACCATCCAGCTTTCGTATAAGGCAGCAAGGAACAAAAATACGAACATGAACACTAATGCCAGCACCATGCCGGTCTGTCCACCTGCCTGTTTTTCCTGGAAGGATAGTCCGCTCCATTCTACACCGATATTTTCCGGTAGGTGTTCGCGGGCTATTTGTTCGATAATTTCCATAGCCTGTCCTGAACTGTAACCGTCTGCGGCCTCACCGAGAATCACAGAACTGTTGAACATATTAAAACGTTTGATGCTGCCCGGACCAGTGGTATACGAAGTGGTACCCAGCGAGGTGAGCGGTATCATGGCATTGTCTGTACCCCGTACAAAAAACAGGTTGATATTCTCCTTATGTTCCCGGTAGGGTGCTTCTGCTTGAATATATACACGGTAGATGCGGTTAAACATATTGAAATCGTTTACATATACCGAACCTGTATAAGCTTTCATAGTCGAGAATACATCGGCTAAAGGTACTCCTGAGAATTTTACTTTGTCACGGTCTACATCAAAATAAAGTTGGGGGATATCCGCTTGTAAAGCCGAAGATAAACCTGATAATTCCTTACGTTTTGATGCATAATACATCAATGTATCCGTAGCTTGTACCAAATTTTCGAAAGTGGCATCTCCACGTGCTTCCAATTGCATTTCGAACCCGCCCGAACTGCCCAATCCCGGAATAACGGGAGGGGTGGAAAGATATACCTTGCATTCGGGGTATTGTGACATGTCTTTTTTTACCTGTGCCATAATATTGTCAATAGTTTGCGAGTCACGTTCCTCCCAAGGTTTTAAGATGACAGTCAGTTCACTTCGTGCCTGACTGGTTCCTACACGCGGACTGCTTCCCGCCACACTTTGCACATATTCCACTGCCGGATTTTTCATCAGGTATTCCACAGCACGTTCTGTTACGATACGTGTACGTTCCAACGTTGCACCTTCGGGTAGCTCCAACTCTATTTTAAAATACCCTTGGTCTTCGATGGGGAGGAAGCTGGTGGGAATGATGCGATGGATTAACAGGATGGCGATCAATACCATGCCGAATGTGCTCAGTACCCGACGCGGGTGTTTCACAATGTGTTTGATAAGCCCTACATATTTATGATTGCCGATAGCCAGCCACTCATTGATACGGCGGAATACGATATTCTTTTTCTTGTTCGGATCTTCCGGTTTCAGGATAAGCGAACACATGACTGGACTCAATGTCAAAGCTACTACCGTAGACAGCAATACGGATACTACGATGGTTACCGTAAACTGGCGATAAAGTTGTCCGGTAATTCCACCTAGAAAACTTACGGGAACAAATACTGCTGCCAGTACCAAAGAAGTGGCGATAATGGCTCCTGTAAGTCCTTCCATAGCTTTCTTGGTAGCTTGGTAGGGAGATAGTTTCTCCTCTTCCATGATACGCTCCACATTCTCTACTACCACGATAGCATCGTCCACCACAATACCGATGGCAAGTACCAACCCCAACAGGGTCAGGATATTAAGCGAGAATCCGAAAATCAACATGAATCCGAAAGTTCCAATCAGTGAGATAGGTACGGCAACTAGTGGGATAACTGTTGCACGCCAGCTTTGGAGTGAAAGGTATACTACGATAATAACCAGTATCAGGGCTTCAAACAGTGTTTTGTACACTTCATGAATAGATTCCGAAATATATGTGGTCATATCGAAAGGTATCTCGTAACTCATTCCTTCGGGGAAATTCTTGCTGATTTCCTCCATAGCTTCTTTCACGCTTTTTGCTACTTCCATAGCGTTGGCTCCCGGTAACATATAGATGGCCAATACCGCTGCATTTTCTTTGTTAATGGCACTCTCGGTATTGTATGATTGTGCTTCGAGTGAGATGCGGGCCACATCACGTAAACGGATGATGGAACCATCGGCATTGGCACGGACTACGATTTCCTCAAACTGGCTTACAGTAGATAGACGTCCCTGAGTAGTGATGGGAATGGTTACGTCTAATCCTTGTACGGGTTGTTGTCCCAGTACACCGGCTGCTGATTCCCGATTTTGGTCTTTCAGTGCATTCTGCAGATCGGCTACGGTCAGACCGAAATTGGCCAGTTTGTCGGGCTGTACCCAAATTTGCATGGCGTAATATCGGCTTCCGATGTTTGAAACACGTCCTACGCCAGGGATACGGCGGATTAGGTCCAGTACATTCAGAGTAGCAAAGTTGCTAAGGTATATTTCATCGAATTTCGGGTCGGTAGAGGTAAGGCATAGGGTTAGCAATTGACTGGCAGCCTGTTTCTCTACCGAAATACCATTTTGTATAACTTCTGCTGGAAGACGTGATTCTGCTAACTTGATACGGTTCTGTATTTCTACTGCCGCCAGATCGGGATCTGCCGAGATATCAAAAGTGACGGTGGCTGAAAAACCTCCCGAATTGGAACTGTTTGATTCCATGTAAAGCATTCCTGGAGTACCGTTCAATTCCTGTTCTATAGGAGTGGCTACCGCTTGTGATACTGTCAGGGCACTGGCACCCGGATAGGATGCGCTGATTTTCACTACCGGCGGGGTAATCTGCGGATATTGGTCAATGGGTAGCATCGTGAGACCGATGATACCGACAATGACTATTAATATGGAGATGACAGCTGAAAATACCGGTCTGTCTATAAAGAAACTAACTTTCATAATGTCTATTGTTTTTTTGAATGCGTAAATTTTCCTCCATAGGGGAATTCGTATTCGGGAGTGAAATTATCCGATCGTATCTTTTTCCTCCGTTTTTTTGTCTTCTACAGCAGGACTTACTTTTACTTTCATGCCTGGATTCAGCTTGTGGTATCCTTCTATAACAATGTCTTCTTCGGGAGCCAAGCCTCTTTCCACCACTACTTGATTCTGGAATTCAGGTCCTAATTCAATGAAACGTCTCTCTACTGTAGAATCTTTGCGCATTACATAAATATAGGCACCGCCTTTTTCTATGATAACGGACTTTAACGGAACTACCGTAGCTTTTTCTCTGACATCCAATAATAGTTTTACTTTGGTGAACTGTCCAGGAAGTAATATCCGTTCTGGATTCGGCATTTCGGCACGTACGGAGAATGTACCTGTGCGTGGATCAACTTGCGGTTCGGCAAAGTCTACCAGTCCTTTGTATGGATAAATAGTATTGTCTGCTAGAGTAATGGAAACATTGGGTTGCCAAGAGCGGGTAGAGTCTTTTTGACCTAAGTTCACATTACGCTCTTTGCTTTTCAGATAGTCTAGAGCTGTCATGCTGAAATCCACTAATACAGTATCACTTTTTACTACGGTGGCAAGCAGTGATTTGCCACTTGGACCTACCAATGTCCCTAAATCCACGTGGCGTTCACTGATATGTCCTGCTAACGGAGAACGAACTATCGTATAACCTAGTTCCAGTTCTGCTTGATCAAGGTCGGCACTACTCATAGCTACCGAGGCTTCTGCTGTTTCATATGCAGCAGTAGCATTGTCCAAGTCCAACTGGCTGGCAGCATTTTGTTCATATAGCGGACGGATACGTTCTAAATCGCGTTTTGCTTTTTGTGCCTGTGCTTCATCTTTTTTCAATTGGGCACGCGCTTTGTCAGCTTTGGCTCGATATTGATCTTGATTGATAACAAACAGCACTTGATTCTTAGTGACATATGTACCTTCTGCGAAAAGCATTTGTTCTAAATATCCCTCTACTCGGGCACGTACTTCAACGAATTGCTGTGCACGTACGCGTCCTACATATTCACCATATATTTCCACATCGTCTTGCGTTGCCGGTGCTATGGCAACTACTGGAAGTTCCGGCATCTTTGCCGGTCGATGGGAAACAATCAGGTAAATCCCGATAACTAGTCCAATACCTATTACTACAAGCGCTGTTCTTTTCTTTTTTAGCGCAATTTCTTTGTGTGTAAAAAATAGTTTCATACTTTAGTTTTGTTATTGTTTAAGATGCCGTCAGTAGGAATACAAGCAGCGTGCCAAACTACTGTAAATAGCCTTTCCTTTTCATAATCAGTGTTTTATTACTGCCTTTTGTTGATAGGGAAAGTGTGGAAAACAGGCAACAGCTGTAGAATAATTCCACAGTAGGCGAATTAAATTTAGTAGAGGATTATCGATTTGGATGCAAAAATAGTAAAATAGTGGGTAATTTTAAAATATTTATTCATTATTCATTATAATGAGGAAGATGTTATAGTGTTAGCAGATATGTATGTAATTTAAATTTTGCTTGAGATCGTCATATCTGCAACCTTGTTGTTTTGAAATACGCTCCCTTTCATTTTGAAAAGGGTAGTGTTTCCCTTTTTTTTATGACTTCATATAATATCTGTTTGTTTATCAATAGTTTATAATGTTGTTTTTCATTTTGGCATAGTATTCGCTATATACTTGTCGAATATAAAAGGTATAAAAAGATGGGAGAATTTTATAATCCAGATAAATTATATAAAGGTGGAAGCCGGAATAATAGCTTGATAAATAAAAAAATGATATTCCGTGTATTGGGGGTATTACTTTTTATTGAATCTGCTATGTTCCTGCTTTGTGCGGCTGTTTCCTTATGTTACGGTGAGCAAGATTATCAATATTTTCTATATACCATTCTTTTGAATACATTGGTCGGTGGAGTTTTGCTAATTTGTAGTAGAGGTGCTGAGAATCGGCTGACACGACGAGATGGGTACTGCATTGTAACTTTTACTTGGTTTTTGTTTACGTTGTTTGGAATGTTGCCTTTTTATTTTAGTGGAGGAATCCCTTCGGTGACGGATGCCTTTTTTGAAACCATGTCGGGTTTTACTACTACAGGAGCTACTATATTGGATGATATAGAATCTCTTTCACATGGTCTGTTATTTTGGCGTAGCTTGACACAATGGATAGGTGGCTTGGGTATTGTCTTTTTTACTATTGCTGTGCTTCCTATTTTCGGGGGAGGAACTATACAACTTTTTTCAGCTGAGGCTATCGGGGTGACGCACGACAAAACACATCCCCGGATTGATGTGATGGCTAAGTGGCTGTGGATGATATATGCTATTCTTACAATTGCAGAAACTGTGCTGCTGATGATAGGAGGAATGAGTTTTTTTGATGCGGTATGTCATTCATTCTCTACAACGGCTACAGGTGGTTATTCTACCAAACAAGCTAGTGTAGCTTATTGGAACTCTCCGTTTATAGAATATGTAATAGCGATATTTATGATCCTTTCGGGTATTAATTTCTCTCTCTATTTTATGTGTCTGAAAGGGAAAGGCAAGCGTTTATTTCAGGATGATGAATTCCGTTGGTTTATGAAATCAGTGAGTATTCTGACACTTGTTATTACGTTTGCCTTAGTTTTTCAGAATCATTATGATTGGGAAAAGGCATTCCGCAGGGCTCTGTTTCAAGTAGCTACGGCGCATACGTCATGCGGCTTTGCAACGGATGATTATAACTTGTGGCCATCTTTTACATGGATGCTTCTTATTTTTGCTATGTTGTCAGGTGGATGTACGGGGTCTACTAGTGGGGGAATCAAAAATATGCGCCTTATGATTCTGGCGCGTAATATCAAAAATGAATTCAAACGGATGCTGCATCCTAGGGCTGTATTGCCTGTTCGTGTGAACCGTCAGGTTATATCGCCTTCCATCATTGCTTCAGTGAATACATTCTTTGTATTTTATTTGTTCTGTATTTTGGCCGGATGGATACTGCTGATGTTTTTCGGGGTGGGGATAATTGAAGCGATGAGTACAGTAATTTCTAGCTTAGGCAATGTGGGACCGGGGTTAGGGGCATTCGGTCCTGCTTTTTCGTGGGCGGCGTTGCCCGATGCTGCT
>ENA-ORTS01002590-ORTS01002590.1-human-gut-metagenome-genome-assembly--contig:-NODE-2590-length-10543-cov-8.325896_pt1 | contig 10543 bp, 9 predicted proteins | sample MGYA00241911_ERZ509186 | MGnify/ENA primary metagenome ERZ509186 (study PRJEB26280, sample SAMEA2338852) | human gut metagenome | biome: human gut; feature: human-associated habitat; material: faeces...
AGATAGTAATTATCGACAGTCAAATGAATTACCGAGGAAAACTTGACACTTACCGATTTATTTGTGGCCAGGGGCTCTCTCCCTTGCCTGCCTATAGTCTATGCCAAAATCAAAATCGTGTAATTGACATGAAGTGGCGTAAAATGGAATAAAATGGTTTGCTGAAAAAAGGCAAAAAAAATAGGCTTCTCACCTTAGTGAGAAGCCTATTACAAATAGTTTATTCTTGATATCCGTCAATCAAGCCATATCTCCCTATCCCCTTGTTTTTTGTAAAGTGAATAAGGTTTGCACCTTCATAATCGATAGATGGAATTTCATTTTCAATAACAATCGTTTGTGGAGAATCCGCCCTTGTCAAAAAATATCTAAATAAATGCTCTTTCATGGGCTCCGTAACATACGAATCTCTCTTTGAATCTTTTTCTTTTAATGAAAGAATCGGGGAATCTATAACGAAAAGCGTAGGATGATAATGCCCCATCTTTTCCAGACAATTTTCCATTGCAACAGCTAGTATCGTGTTCAAAAAAGCTCGGAATCCCTTTCCTTGGCTCTTTTTTTCATGACCATTAACGACAATATCATAGCTATCGATATCAAAATACGAATCCAAATAGTTCTGATAATTACAGTATTTTAAAAGTTCGTCTACTTCCGTATCAAGGAGTTCTTTAAAGACCTCCTTGAATTTCTCTTTTACATTCAAATGAATGTCAGCAGTTTCTTCATTCTCAATAGCATCACGTTCTTGCTTAAGAAATGTTGAAAATTGGTCAATCATGGTATTCATTTCAGCAAATCTCAATGAAATTTTAAAATCATCAAGTTGCTTTTTCAACTGCTGGATTTTAGGTTCAAGTTCTCCTCGTATTTTTTCTTCCTGCTCATTTCTCTGATTAATAAGCATATCTCTTTTCTTTGACAAAGCAGCATATTCTTCCTGTATAGATTCCTGGACTGATTGCAAATCCCTGACCTGCATTTCAATTTTTTGCTCTTCTGCTATCGCAGAACCTATACAATCCTCTTCATGTTCATGAGGAAGTTCTCCATTGCAGAAAGGGCACCTTTCTATTGTTTTGATTTTTTGCGAAACCATATTCCCTTCCGCAATAAAGGTCAGGCGCTTAATATCCGCCTTATATTGTGATAAAAGGAGTTGATTCCGATTCATCAAAACCTCATCTTCCGAAATCTGCCGCATTACTTTATTGATTTCCTCTCCAATTTCACGGCATAAGTTCAGGGCTTCTTTAAGGATTCCTTTAGCAGCTCCGATTTCATCGATCGTTTGATTGATTTTGTTCTGCAATTCAACGGGTTGAAGTAAAGGTAATGCATCATCAAAAGATGACTTTTGCCTTTCTAAAAAGCCCATACCTCTATTGACAATTTTCAGCACCCCTTCATCTTTTGCTTTCTTTATTTTGGGATCAATAAAAGCCAAATTTGGAAGATAGTTATTACCTGTTCCCAGGTACAATAATGCTGTTAAAGTCGGGGTTCCTACCTTTCCTCCTAATCCGTGCTTTCCTTTAAGAACACTGGCTTTATCATGAATTCGGTCCTCATCTATGATGAAAGTATGATAAAACGTTCTAACTGTCAAAGCCTGCGGTTTTCCTTCCTGCGTTTTAAGAATCTTAGTATCAAGAGGAATGTCAAAAAGCTTCATCCAGACATCATTAATAGGTGGATTCTTTTTCCCGCCCTTTAGTTTGTAAGTAGATGTTTCTATACCGTCTACATGACTAATTACTTCGAAAGATTGCGTGTTAACATCCCGGCTGATAGAAAGGCCTTCCCCATTAACATCTATTCCTATTTGAATCTTCTCCACTTTTAAATTGACATCGAATCGATGAGTACCGGCTCCCATCATATAATCTATACAATCCAACACCATACTTTTCCCGGTATTGGATGGACCATAAATTATATTCAGACCCGGAGCAAAGTCTATTCTTGATTCTTTTTGATTTGCAGTAATCTTAATCCACTTTATGTAAAACATAAACATTTACCCCTTTAGTTTGCAATAGGACGATACTGAATTTCTTGAAGCAGTTCCTCATCATTTTTGCAACTATATTTTTTCGCGGAAAGCCTTGATACCCTGCGGTATTCCTCTGCATATGTACTATGAAAGCCGTTTGATATCTCCAATCCATAGTCTGTGATTTTATACTGATATCCCTGATTATTTTTGACTTTCAATATTCCATGCCGTACTAACTTCTTGATTGCTTCTGTAATCAACGAACGTCTTCCTGCCATTTCAGCATACATAAAATCATTATTGCCATGCAGATTTTCAAGAGCTATACCAAAAACCTTTGCATAACAATTGATGAAGTCAAATGCCAATATACGAGTACTCGAAAAAAACAGTTCTGGTACGGAACTCATCAGTAGCATTATTCTTAATTCCATTTCGAAAACCGTATTGAATACTTCTTTATTTTTTCTTGCTGTTTCACCCTGGTTACAGATACTGAAGGTATTGAAAATATCCTTTTGCAGCTTAATCACCCTCTATCCAACTGAGTTTCTCATCATTGACCAACATATGACAAATTCCTTTCTTTTCCCCTGGTCCGATCCAATTCAGAGTCACTGTTTGTAAATTAGAAGAAAGCTCAACCAATGTCGCATGCTCCATTACAGCGTTCATTCTGTCATAGCCACAAGCATAATCTTTTTCTTCCGTCGTTACGACACCTTCATACATTTCTTCTTTTACTGCCTCAAAGTTTTCCTCCTCCTGTGGTGCTACGGTATCTCGAAGTCCCCTCCTAATAGTTTCTGCTAAATAGTAATCTTTTCTTTGTCTGTTAAAATTCTTTTTCATATTAGGGCATGAATCGAGATCCTTTACACAATTACATTCCACTCCTGTTTTTTCCTGATAAACGCGGAATAGCTCTGTTACATATTTCATTTCTTCTGTTGCAATAGTCAAAGGTGGAGACAGCGGAGCAGGCTTTTTGAATTGCCCAACAAACTGCCTGAAAGCTTCTATTTCATGGTTAATATCTGCGGCTGTTACCTGGGCTGTTTTCGAATAGTCCTCATAAGATGCATCCTTTTTCATATTGTTTGGCAATATGGCATACAAGAACGCTCTACCTAAAAATCCTCCCAAATCACCATCCTCATACAGTTTATTTAAATCACCTTTTTCCATTTCAGACAAATCTGATTCCTTGATGAGATTTAGCAACTCAGCCACCATATCATCGGCCTTAACCCCACTAAGGACTTTGTCCAAAACCTCATCAGTAAAATATTTCCCTATTCCCTTATATACACGGCCATCATTCGCTGCTTTTTTCAAATTGCCTGGAATGTCTGCTTCTTGTTTATACCAAAGGCTTGCCGACTTATTATCGATAGTATATGGTTCCCCATGTCTATTGACACAGTCTCCAAGACTAATGACTGGCTCAAATAAAATCTTAGCAATTTTAGTCATATTAGGCTTGATGATGCCCTTCGAAAACACCTTAGCAAAAGATGCATAATTGTAAACCCGCATGAATTATCACCTCATCCAGACGATAACACACTTTTCATTGATAATAATATTGTACTACATTTTTTATCTTATCCATAGCAATACTACCAAACAATAGGAAACAAGTCAGATGGCACGACAAATTATCTTTCTATACCATTAACGATGCCATTGCTATCGTTAATGGCATATCCACAGTGTTGCTAAGAACTTATACGATACCTTCTGATTCTACCTGCATTTCAGAGCATAAAAAATGCCGGCCTTCTGCCGACGTTTACCAAGCCCCCGCTATATATGGACTTTTCCACTATGCACACCGTTCCCAATATTGTATCAATCCCAAGCATCTTTGCTCGGCCATCCGCTCGCCGAGGTGCGGCTCGATGCGGTCGGCCATGAAGTCGGTGACGGCGCGCGGCGTGTAAAATTCACCGGCGCGGCCTGCCGACTGGAGTTCCTTGAGGATCGTCTCGTAGATGTCGCCGAGGGCGTGCATGTCGTCGTAGCTCTCGAGGTCGATGGCATCGATGACGTTGATGACCTGGCGCAGCAGCACGCCGTCCTTCATGTACTGGTTCGTCTCCTCGAACATCGTCTTGACGATGCGCTTCTTCTTGGGCATGTCGGGGGTAATTGGGAGATTCTTGAGTGTGCTGAAGAGCTCCGTGACGAAGTCCAGGAGCTCTTCGCCCGTGCGGGCCGTGCCGCTGCCGTCGTCATGGGCCCAGTTCCGCCAGCGGTAGGGCTCGGGGATGATGGATTGGTAGTCATCTTCATCCATTTCCCAGTCCTCTTCCTTGGCGTCATAGACCTTGAGGAAGAGCGCCCAGATAATCTGCTCGATGCGCTGGGCGTCGCCGTTGATGCCGGGGTCGTTGCGCATGATGTCCTGAAGCCGTTTGACGAGTCCGCCTAGATTTGTTGCCATGTTGTGTTAACCTGCCTTGTATAGTTCTTGTTCGAGGGCGCGCACGGCTTCTTCATAGCCTTTCTTGCCGTTGAAGAGCTTGCCGATGCGCCCCGGGGTGCCAAATTTCTGGAAGTCTTTCATGCGCAGCACGTCCGCCTTCTCGATGTTCTTGATGCCGAGATTCTTGTAGCTCTCGAGCAGTGTCTCGAGGACCTCGCGCGCTGCACCGCTGTAGCGGCTCAAGAAGTCGCGGCGCTTGACGCCCTCGGCGCGCTCGCGGCGCGTCAGGGGCTTCTGGTCGTAGGCGACGTGGCAGATGAAGTCGAAGTCGTCGACGTCGTCCATCTTCATCGCCTGCTTGAGCTTGTCGAGGTCGACGCCGCGCTTCGCGAGCACATCGGCGATGGCCTGCTTCTTCTCGGCGGCGTTCCACTCGTGGATGAAGGCATGGAGGTCGCCGAACTGGCCGAGGATGTTCTCCTTGGTGTAGTCGATGATGTTCTCCTGCTTCAGGAGCTTGCCGCCTGCGTCGTAGACGGCAATCGTCTCCTGCACGGTGTAGACCTTGCAGCCGTCGGCGCGCACAAAGGGCTTGGGCGCAGGGTCGCCGCCACCACCGCCACCGCCGTGGCCGCCGCCAGTCGGCTTGCCGTCTCCTCCCTCGCCCGACTCAAAGCCCGGGTCCTCGATGATGGGGCCGTCCCAGTCGGGGTCGGCGAAGAGTCGCGTGACGCCGCGGAAGTCCATGATGACGAAGCTGCGCTTGCCCTCGTCGTAGCGCAGGCGCGTGCCGCGGCCGATGATCTGCTTGAACATCGTCATCGAGGTGATGTTCTCGTCGAGGGCGATGAGACGCACCATCTTGCAGTCGACACCGGTCGAGAGCAGCTGCGACGTCGTCGCGATGACAGGTGTCGGCGAGGCGACGGAGATGAAGTAGCCGAGCTGGCTCTTGCCGTAGGGGTCGCTGCCCGTGATGCGCACGACGTAGTTCGGATACTTCTGCATCATGTCGTTGTTCTGCTGGGCCAGGGCATGGCGCATGCGCTCGGCGGCGGCCTCGTCGGCGCAGAAGACGATGGTCTTGGCCATGCGGTCGGTGTGGCGCAGGTAGTAGGTGATGCGCGCGGCGACTTCGCGGATGCGGTCCTCGAGGACGATGTTGTAGTCGTAGTCGGTGTTGTTGTAGACACGGTCCTCGATTTCCTTGCCGAAGAAGTCGCGCTGACCTTTGCACGGACGCCAGCCATTGCCGATGTTCGTCTGCACATTGATGACACGGAACGGCGCGAGGAAGCCGTCGTCGATGCCCTGCCGCAGGCTGTAGGTGTAGACGGGATCACCGAAGTAATCGATGTTCGAGACGTAGGCCGTCTCTTTCGGCGTAGCCGTCATGCCGATCTGGACAGCCGTGTTGAAGTAGTCGAGGATCTTGCGCCACCGACTGTCGGCCTTGGCTGAGCCGCGGTGACACTCGTCGACGACAATGAGGTCGAAGAAGTCAGGCCGGAAGAGTTCGCGGAAGCGCTCCTCGTCGTTCTCGCCGAAGAGCTGCTGGTAGAGCGAGAAGTAGACCTCGTACGATGTGATCGTCGTGCGGTCGTCGGCCGCGTAGTTGACCTTGTGGATGACACTGGCGAGCGGCCGGAAATCCTGCTGGATGGACTGGTCGACGAGGATGTTGCGGTCGGCCAGGTAGAGGATCTTCTTCCCGAGGCCCGCCTTGCGCAGCCGGTAGATAATCTGGAAGGCCGTGTACGTCTTGCCCGTGCCCGTCGCCATGACGAGCAGCAGGCGGGTCTTCCCGCGGGCAATCGCATCGAGCGTACGGTCGACGGCGACTTGCTGATAGTAGCGCGGCGCAAACGTGCCCTCCGCCACATAGAAGGGCTGCTCGAGGACCTTGACCTGCGCATCCGTCAGATGGCCCTCTTCCTTGAGGCGCGCAATGAGCTCCGCCGGGCTCGGGAACGCGTCGAGCGGCAGCTCGCGCTCGACACCCGTCAGATAGTCGAACTCTGTAAAAGCGTCGCCGTTCGAACTGTAGGCGAATTTGACGTCCATCATCTCGGCATACGCCTTGGCCTGCTGCAGGCCGTAAGAGACAGTGTGCTTGTTGTCTTTCGCCTCGACGATCGCCAGCGGATGGCCAGACTGCGTGTAGAGTACATAGTCGGCAAACTTCGGCCGCTCGCGCACCTCCAGATTCCCCCGGATATTGACCCGCCCCGCCGTGATTGGCAGCTCCATGCGGATGTCCGACGGATTCCAGACCCGCTCCAGCGCCGGCGTGATGTAGCGATGCTTGATATCCTCCTCCGATAAGAGAGACTTGTCCGTTTCCATATGATCACCACCAAACCATTCGTAATGTCTTAGATTTATTATAGCATCATTTGTGGAACAGCTGTAGTAGTCGGACACATCTTGATCCGTCGGACTGTCCCAAATCACGACTGAGTCACAAGATAGTCGCGACGACTTGTGCTAGAATACAATCAAGGAGAGATTTCACTGCTAACGATGAAATCGAAAAGTCGCCCCGGTTGAGCAGAACCGGGGCTTCTTTTGGTGTTGAGAAAAATTTTCGTCTACTCTCTTGATATTCATTCTCAGTTTTGCTATATTATTTATAGGCTTTTGTTAGCACCTCGATATGAGGCGCAAAGCTCTCCTAAGATATAATACACAGCAAAGATACCGGCGTACTGCTCATACGCCGGTATCTTTGTATCTATGCGGCTTTTACTTCTTCACGGCATGGCGCTTTTCCTGCTGACCGATTTCCTTTACGCTATCCATTAAGCAGCCCCATTTATGCTTTCATCATCTTCCGGCACCATATCTGCGAATGCCGAATGAAGCACTGCAGATTGTCGGAGAGAGGGACGTCTTTCTTATGGATAAGGGCGACGTTCCAGCGCGGATGCTCATGGAAGGGAATGCGGTGCAGGGTCATGTCCCCCATATCGTGAAAGATGAAGTCCATCGAAGCGGTGTTGCCCTTGTGTTCTTTGCAGAGCTTGTAGCAGAGGCTGAAACCGCTCGTATTGAAGTAGACGTCGAGGTCGGCATCTTCCCGGCGACATGTCTCCTCCATGATGTGATGGATGAGGAAGTTATCATTCTCGATGATCATGGGCTCAGCTGCAATGTCGCAGACAGAGACTTCAGGGCAATCGTAAAAACGGCTGCCGGGATGCGTGATAAAGAAGATTTCGCGCGAGAAGAGCGGGATGTAAGTGAGCTCGTCGCGCTCGTGCAAGTACAGCACGAGTCCGACATCGTATTTCTCGTTGAGCACATTTTCCTCAATGTAGATGTCAGGGTATTCCATGTAGTTGAGGTGGACCGTCGGACTTTGCTCGACAAACGTGCGGATGAACTCCGGCGACAGGAAACGCAGGATTCCATAGGCCGACACCATGCGCAGGAACCCCTCGTTCTGCTGGTGCAGCTCCGTAATTTCCCGCGCGGTATCGTGGAACTCAGCCACCATGTGCGCTGCGTGCTCCAAGAATACTTTACCGTATTCCGTCGGCACGACACCCTTCTGTGAGCGGAAAAGGAGTGGCGTGCCGAGCTCCTGCTCCATGCGCTTGACCTCTTTGCTGACCGCCTGCGGCGTCATGAAGAATGACTGCGCCGCAGCTGAGATACTGTTCTGCTCGCAAATCTTCAAGAAACACTCCATATCGCGGATATTCACGCTAACACCTCCAAACAAGATGTCCTGGCATTTGACTATAAAAGAGGCGACCTTCCCCAAGGCCGCCTCTTTGCTATCTTCATGATAGGAAAGGACTGTATGTTTTGTCAAGTACGACTGTCAGACCCGTATCATTTATCGTCTTCTGCCGCAAACGGCTGCATCTCCTCATAGGAGATGGTCTTCTGCTTGCCGTCGCCGAAGAAGCGCACGACAGGATTCGGATTGCGGTTGAAGTTCATGCTGAGGCTCTGGTTACTGTAGTGGCCAGCCGGATCCATCAGGTACTTGTAGTCGATGATCTTCTCGAGGTCGATCTCAGCGATGGCAAGACCTTCTTTGCCAGACGGCACATACTCGCTGATCGGATTGCCGTCCGGTCCGATGATGGCCGTATGGCCCTGCTTGAGCGTCTTGAAGTAAGCCAAGCGGTCTTCCTCCAAGTTGCCGTTCTCATCCGTGCAGAGCATCGTGTACGTGCGGTCATCGTAAACCGAACTCGTCATGAGTACGAAAGTCTGCGTCTGAATGGCATAGGCACGGCTAGCGATGTCATCGTCGTAGTAGCCCGGCCACGAAGCGACGTGGACCTGTTCATTCTGCCCATTCATCGCGCAGATGTCGAGCGGCACATCGTGCTCCCAGCACTGGCAGCCGCCGAGATTACCGAGCTCTGTCTCGAAGACCGGCATCATGCTTCCCTGACCGTCACCCCATACGAGGCGCTCCGCAACAGAGACACGCATCTTGCGGTGCTTGCCCATGAAGTTGCCCTTGTTGTCGAACCAGAACTGCGTCAGATAAAGCGAGCCGCCGTCTTTCTCGGAGCCACCCATGCAAACGAAGATATCATTATCACGGGCTGCCTGACTGATTTTTACCATGGCACTGCTCGGGCATTCGACTGCATTGAGATAGAGCTTGTGATAGAAGCGCGGCACATAGTCGAGTGCGCGGCCTAGGAAAGCAAACCAAGGATAGCCTGGCAGATAGCCCTCTGGAAAGCCGATGAGCTTGACACCCTGATCCGCTGCCTCTTTGATGAAGCCAATGGCCTTATCCACCGACGCATCGAGATCGAGATAAACAGGAGCTGCCTGGACAGCCGCAACTTTATACTTCGGATACTTTGCCATGATGAATTCCTCCTTGCCTACTCCACTACAAATCAGACTCCCGGGAAACGAAAAGGGCACCAAGGAGATGTATCATCTCTTTGGCGCCCTTGCCTTTCGTTGTCTTCATGATACCGCAGCATGTACGAGAAGAAAAGCAACGAGTTGTTGACGTGTATCAACTGCGCGTTGATGAGGCCAAAAGCTCGTGGTGACCGCAATTTAATTGTCGTGCTGTCTTCTTTTTCCAGCGTCACCCATGTATAATGATTCTACACGAAGCTGCGCCGGACGTACATCATCTTCATCTGCACGTTCGACCCATTCGACCGAGGACGCAGTCTCTACACGTTCTCCCCGCAGGGGAAATTTACGGAGAGCATTGCAGATGCTGTAGAAGCAGCGAAAGAGAACAAAGAAATGAAGGTGGAGTATATGACGTTTTTCATGGAATTGCGCCGCCGTGAAGAAAAAGGCCGTGAGGAAGGACGCGCTGAAGGCCGAGCCGAGGGACGAGCCGAGGGGCGTGCTGAAGGGCGTGCCGAAGGGGCGATAAAGGGTAAGGCAGAGGCGTTGCTGGGACTCGTGCATGACGGTCTCCTCACAATGAAAGAAGCGGCGAAGCGGGCAGGCATGACGGAAGAGGCGTTCCGCAAGCTGGCCATGCATTGATGGATGCTGATGCATATGTAGAAGCAGCGAAAGAGAACAAAAATGAAGGTGGAGTATATGACGTTTTTCATGGAATTGCGCCGCCGTGAAGAGACAGGCCGTGAGGAAGGACGCGCCGAAGGTCGAGCTGAGGGACGTGCTGAAGGGCTTGCCGAAAGGGAAGCAAAAGGCACGATAAAAGGTAAGGCAGAGGCATTGATGGGACTCGTGCATGACGGCCTCCTCACGATGAAAGAGGCGGCGAAGCGGGCAGGCATGACGGAAGAGGCGTTCCGCAAATTGGTGACGCGCTGATTGGGCTGCATCCGGCGCCTGCGACAGTCCAACGGTGAACTTTGCAGGCGAAAACATCACATTTCCGCCTGAACAGCAACTGAGTCACAAGACAAACTTGACCCGCTGTGGTAGAATACAATCCAGGAGAGCTTTCATTGCTAGCGATGAAAACGAAAGGAAGCCCCGGTTGAGCAGAACCGGGGCTTCTTTTGGTGTTGAGAAATTTTTTCACCTATACTCTTGATATTCATTCTCAGTTATGCTATATTATCTATAGGCTTTCGTTAGCACCTCGATATGAGGCGCAAAGCTCTCCTAAGATATAATACACAGCAAAG
>ENA-ORTS01002593-ORTS01002593.1-human-gut-metagenome-genome-assembly--contig:-NODE-2593-length-10535-cov-4.797996_pt1 | contig 10535 bp, 8 predicted proteins | sample MGYA00241911_ERZ509186 | MGnify/ENA primary metagenome ERZ509186 (study PRJEB26280, sample SAMEA2338852) | human gut metagenome | biome: human gut; feature: human-associated habitat; material: faeces...
GTGTGCGACAGCGAGGGCACCATCAGCGACAACGACAGCGTCATCTTCTTCAACTACCGCCCTGACCGCGCCCGTGAGATCACCCGCGCCATCGTGGACCCCGACTTCGACGGGTTCCAGCGGGAGTTCTTCCCCACCACCTACGTGTGCAACACGGAGTACGACGCTACCATGCCCAACGTGCTGGTGGCGTGGCCCCGTATCGCCGTGAAGAACGGGCTGGGTGAGTATCTCAGCAGTCTGGGGCTGACCCAGCTGCGCATCGCCGAGACCGAGAAGTACGCCCATGTGACGTTCTTTTTCAACGGCGGCGTGGAGAAGCAGTACCCCGGCGAGGACCGTGTGCTGGTGGCCTCCCCCAAGGTTGCCACCTACGATCTCCAGCCGGAGATGAGCGCTGTGGAGGTGTGCGACAAGTGCGTGGAGCGCATCGAGTCCGGCGCGTATGACGTCATCATCCTGAACTTTGCCAACTGTGACATGGTGGGCCACACCGGCGTGCTGGAGGCCGCCATCAAGGCGGTGGAGACCGTGGACACCTGCGTGGGCCGCGTGGTGGAGGCCACCCTGAAGATGGGCGGCATCGCCATGGTCACGGCTGACCACGGCAACGCCGAGGACATGAAGCAGCCCGACGGCAGCCCCATGACCTCCCACACCACCAATCTGGTGCCCTTCATCCTCTGCGGCGCCGGTACGGAGCTGCGCACCGGCCGTCTGGCCGACATCGCCCCCACCATCCTGGATGTAATGGGACTGGCCTGCCCGCCGGAGATGGACGGCAAGACGCTGATCGTCAAGTAACCAACACCGTCATGTACGGCAGGTCCCGAAGCCATGCTTCGGGACCTGTTTATAAGGAGACATATCCATGAACATTACAGTCATCGGCTGCGGGCGGTGGGGCTCCCTCATCACGTGGTACCTGGATCACATCGGCCACCGCGTCACCCTGTATGGCCGCGCGGCATCGCCCCGCATGCAGGCGTTTCTCACCACGCGGCAGAACGACCTGCTGACGCTGCCGGAGTCCGTGGCGCTGTCCACGGCGCTGGACGCGGCGCTGGAGAGCGCGGAGACGGTCATCATCTCCATCGGCTCCCAGAGCCTGCGGAGCCTGCTGGGACAGTCGGAATTGCAGGCGCTGAGGAACCGCACGGTGGTCTTATGCATGAAGGGTCTGGAGATGGGGACCGGCGCTCGGCTCAGTCAGATCGCGGCGGAGCTGCTGCACCCGTCCAACACCGTAGCCGTGTGGCTGGGGCCGGGCCACGTGCAGGAGTTCTACCGCGGCATCCCCAACTGCATGGTCATCGACAGCGAAAACGAGGACGTGAAGCGCCGTCTGGTGCAGGCGTTTTCCAGCGACCTCATCCGCTTTTATTACGGCGGGGATATGATCGGCAACGAGGTGGGCGCCGCCGCCAAGAACGTGGTGGGTATCGCCGCCGGCTTTCTGGATGGTTTCGAGATGTCCAGTCTCAAGGGTGCTCTCATGAGCCGCGGCACCCGCGAGGTGGCCCGTCTCATCAAGGCCATGGGCGGCAGCGAGCTGTCAGCCTACGGTCTGTGCCACCTGGGGGACTACGAGGCCACGGTGTTCTCGCCGTACAGCCACAACCGGCAGTTCGGTGAGTCCTTCGTCCGCGGGCAGGATTACCACCAGCTGGCGGAGGGGTATTACACCGTGAAGGCCCTGATGCTGCTGGGACAGCGGTACGGTGTGGAGCTGCCCATCTGCAAGGCGGTACACGACATTCTCTATGAGCAAGCGGTACCCAGAGATGTGCTGGCCGGTCTGCTGCGGCGGGGCCTGACGGAGGAATTCTACGACTGACACAGCCGCGCCGGAAAAAAAGTGCATAAAAAAGTCTCTGTCTGGTCACAATGCAGGCAGAGACTTTTTTATCACGGCGGGCCGCAGGCCGGAAACAGGCGGCGGTGGGTGCGTCCCACCCGAAAGGCGCGTATGAGCAGATTCGACAACTCCAAGATCAAGGCCATGTTCGGCGGCAAGGGCTTTTACATAGCCCTTGCTCTGTGCCTGCTGGCCGCCGGAACGATTGGCTATATCACCCTGTTTTCCGCCGACTCCCCCGTGAAGGAGCCGGACCCCGTCATTGAGATCAAGCCCACTCCCGTCACCCCCGTGCCTGCGGCGCCCACCAAGCCGGTGATCCAGTCGGAGCCCGTTGAGGTACCGGTGCAGGAGGCGGAGACGGTCATCGAGGAGCCGGTGGAGCTGCTGCCGGAGGTCATCTCCCCGCTGGACGGCACCACCGTGACGGTATTCAGCATGACGGAGCTGCTGTATGACCAGACCATGGCGGACTGGCGCACCCACAACGGCATCGATGTGCAGGCCGAGGAGGGCGCGGCCGTCAAGACCGCGGCGGATGGCACGGTGCTGTCCGTCACCAGCGATGAGCTGATGGGTACCACCGTGGTCATCCAGCACAGCGGCGGCTACACCACCCAGTACAGCAGTCTGCAATCGGACGTGCCGGTGGCGGAGGGGCAGTCCGTCCACGCCGGTGACATCATCGGCCGCGTGGGCTCCACCAGCGCGGCGGAAAGTGAGATGGGCCCCCACCTCCACTTCTCCGTCAGTCAGGACGGCAGCGTCATCGACCCCCACGCCTATATCGAGGACTGAGGAAAAAGCCATCCCCCTGCGGTGCAGGGGGATGGCTTTTTCAGCTTATCGGATCAGGACTTCTCCGCCCGCGCTCCCTGGAGATGGCGGTAGATGAGGCGGAACACCGTGGATACCAGCAGGATGCCCACCGCCAGAGAACCGGCGATGCCCACCGTCTCCAGTCCCTTGGCCACGGCGTCCATACGATTGCCCTCCAGCCCCAGGCTCATGGTGTAGTACACGCCGGCGCCGGGCAGCAGGGGCAGTATGGCGATGACCAGATAGGGCATGGCAGGGCACTTGCGGACCCGGGCCATCACCTCGGCATACGCCGCCGCGAACAGGGATGCGAACAGGTTGGCGGCGTACACATCGCAGCCCAGCGCGCCGCCCAGCAGGTACAGCATCCACGTCACCACGCCGCCGATGATGCACAAGACACTGCCGCGGCCGTGGACGTTGAACAGGATGCAGAAGCCCAGACAGCCCACGAACACGGCCACAGCCTGTGCCAGCGGCTGCCACGTCACCGTGGCGGAGCCGGTGACACCGTAGACCCCTGATGTCAGGTGCCACGCGGCAGCGGTGCCCAACGCGATGGCCAGCGCCGTGAACACCACCTGCACCAGCCGGAAGATGCCGGAGTTGGTGTCGCCGTAGATGATGTCCCGCATGGCGTTGGTGATGGGCAGGCCCGGGACCAGCATCATCAGCGTGCCGATGATGGCGGCGTCCGGGCTGTCCATCAGCCCCAGTCCCGCGGCGATATAGGCCGGAAGCGCCATGCAGCAGGCGGCCAGCAGGGTACTGAAAAACGGGTTGGCCTCCTGCTTGTCCATAAAGCGGGTAACAAGGCCGATGATAAGGCCCATGAGTCCCGCCCACAGGCAGTCCAGCAGCGTGCCGCCGAACACCAGACAGAAGCCCAGGCCCACCAGAACGCCGCCCAGATAGATCACGCCGGTGCGGTAGGTACGGCAGGCGGCCAGCGTCTCGTGAAGCCATGTCATGGCCTCGTCCACCTCCGGACGCTCCGTGCAGATGCGGCGGCTCAGGGCGTTGAGCTTCTCCATGGTCTCCAGATCGTTGCCGTGGAAGTCGATACGTTTCATGAGCATCAGGGGCTTGCCGTTGGCCGCCTCCAGACTGACAGAGATGCTGTTGGGGATGGCGAACACCTCACACTCCACACCATAGGCCCGCAGGATGCGGTGGACGGTGTCCTCCACGCGGAACGTCTCCGCGCCGGACATGGCCAGATGATACCCCATGGTGACCGCCAGATCGGTCAGCAGATAATAGTCCATACAAACAGATCTCCTGTGTCAATTTGCCGGATGCGGCCCTCGCTGCATCCGGCAAACTGACAGTATAGGCGCTTCGCGGGCAAATGTCAACCGTTCATTTGGGTCACAGTCCCCAAAAACAGCGGCAGGTTGGCGTGGGTGTCCACGATCATGTACACGAAGGGGCGATCCAGCACCACGCGATGCACCTCCGGCGGCTCAGCGGAGGCGGTGTCAGCCACCACCGCCGTGACGGCGGCGGCCTTGGTGCCGTTCTCGTCCAGGGACAGGTACGTCTTGTGCAGCACGGCGCTGACGTACAGCTGGTCATTGGGTGCGCCGCCCATGGCCCGCAGGTCGGCGTGGGAGGCGTCGAAGGCGTCGGTAACGCCCATGGCCTTCAGCGCGTCGCTCAGCTCCAGCGAGGAGGACGCCGTGAAGCGGGGGATGGCGGCCTCCACCGTGCCGTAACGGTGTTCGTTGAGCAGGGCGTGGAGCTTACCGCCGGTGAGTCCGGCCACATAGTCCGCTATGGAGACACCCTCACTGGGCAGCAGGGCCACGAAGGCGTAGCGCCCGCCGTCGTAGTACTTCATGAAGCCGGTGGTGTTGTCGTCGGACAGGTAAACGCTCTCCTTGGACCACAGCAGGTCCGCCGTCTGGCGGACGCCATCGGCGGCGGTGAAGGTAGCGCCCTGCTCAATGTCGGACTTCTCGTAGGGCTCCCGCCACTTGGCGTCGAAGCAGACGGCGTTCACCAGATACAGCATGGTGCGGTCCGTGGGCGGCTGATTCAGCAGGCTGGAGATCATGCCGTCGGTCTTGTTGTCCACCCAGCGGTTCAGATCCGTCACCAGAGAGTCGTCGAAGGCGGAGCGGTAGGCCTCCGCGCCGTAGTAGTTGGCGCAGGTATCCAGAAAAGCATCGTCCACGCGGAAGATGTCCCGCAGCCACAGGGAGTTGGCCAGCGACAGCTTACACTTTTTGGTGTTCTCCGGCAGGCTCATACGATAGGTGTAGAGGTAGTCGTTGAGGGCGGTCAGGTCCATGCCCATGACCTGCTCCAGCTGGGTCAGGGTGTCGCCGGAGGCGCCGTTGGCGGTCATGCCCAGGGCGTAGAGCACCGATACCGGTGAGAGCAGCACACCCTCCGGCTCGGCCGTCTGCCGCAGCAGGGCGGCGGCAAAGTCCATGACGGCGGTGCTGTCGCCCGTCAGGTCGGTGTGGGTATCGATGGTGCGGGCGGTGATGCCCTCCGTCAGGCTTTGGGCCTTCAGCTTACCGCCGCAGCCGAACAGCGGCAGCGCCATACAAACGGCCAGCGCCAGCGCGGCCATACGCTTTCCCATGGGATCAGCTCCTTTCCATGTTCTCTATCCCTTAGACGGGGCGGAGTGGGAAAAGGTTTCCCTCCGCGCAAAATAAATGCACCGGCAGGGACAACTGCCGGTGCGGTTTTGTCATTTTTGCAGCTTTTTCAGAGCGCTGCGGGCGGCGGACTGCTCCGCCTCTTTCTTGCTGCGGCCCTCGCCGGCGCCGATGGGCTCGCCGTTCAGCGTGACGCGGAAGGCGAACAGGCGGGCGTGGTCGGGACCAGCGGAGCCGGTCATCTCGTAGCGCAGAGTCTGGTCGGGCTTGCGCTGTACCAGCTCCTGCAGCTCCGTCTTATAGTCGCGGCGGCGCTCCTCCACCTGCTCCTCCTGCTCCTTGTCCAGCAGGACGCGGTGGATCAGGTCGCGGGCGGCATCTACCCCGCCGTCCAGATAGACGGCGGCGAACACGGACTCCGTGGCGTCTGCCAGAATGGACGGGCGCTGACGTCCGCCGCCCAGCTCCTCACCGTGGCCCAGCTTCAGGTACTGGCCCAGCTCCAGATACTGGGCCACCTCGTGCAGGCTCTCCTCGCACACCAGTGCGGCGCGGATGCGGGTCAGATCGCCCTCCGGCAGGTCGGGGTGCTTGGCGTACAGGTACTCCGCCGCCACGAAGCCCAGCACCGCATCGCCCAGAAACTCCAGACGTTCGTTGCTGGTGATGCCCCCGGCGCGGTGCTCGTTGGCGTAGGAGCTGTGGTACAGGGCGTTTTCCAGCAGCGCGGGGCGGCGGAAGGTATAGCCCAGCTTTGTCTCCAATGCCTGCATAGGTAACTCTCCTTTCCAAAAAGACGACCCCGCACAGGCGGGGTCAGGTCTCGTCTTTTCTATGTCAGATCAACCGAGCTTTCCGTTGAGATAGCGGACGCAGTCGCCGACGGTCTTGAGAGACGTCAGGTCCTCCTCATCGATCTCGCCGATGTCGAATTCTTCCTCCATGGCCATGACCAACTCGACCAGGTCCACGGAATCGGCACCCAGATCGTCCACGAAAGAACTCTCCATGCTGATCTCATCGGCATCGATGGCAAACTGCTCGGCGATGAGGTCCTGCATCGTTTTGAAGATCTCCTCCATTGTCACGGGGTATTCCTCCTTCTTTTTTTCTTCGAAAATAATACGGCAATCCTCTGAGACTGTCAATACCCTTTTTCCTTTTTTATTCGGACACCAGCTGCATCTTGTCTATGTTCTTCTGAATATCCTCCACAATGCCGCTTTGGGCCACCTGGATGGCCTGTCCGATGGCGTTCTCGATGGCCTCGGCATTGGACGCGCCGTGGGCCTTGATGACGGGCTTTGAGATGCCGATGAAGGCGGTGCCGCCCACCTTGTTGGGGTCCAGCCTGTCCTTGAAGGCGTTGAGCCCGGGCATCACCAGCAGCGCCGCCAGCTTTGTCAGCAGGTTCTTCTTGAACATGGTCTTCAGCGCGGAGCCGGCAAAGGAGCCCACTCCCTCGATGCTCTTGAGCATGATGTTGCCGGAGAAGCCGTCGGTGACGATGACGTCGCAGCCGCCCTTGATAGCCTCCTTGGCCTCGATGTTGCCGATGAAGTGCAGGTCGCCCCGCTCGCCGGCCTGACGCAGCAGGGCCAGCGTCTGCTTCTGGAGGTCGGTGCCCTTGCTGTCCTCGGTTCCGATGTTGAGAAGCGCCACCCGGGGCCTGTCCACGCCCAGCACACGCCGGGCATAGAAATTGCCCAGATAGGCGAACTGCACCAGATACTCCGGCGTACACTCGGCGTTGGCGCCGCAGTCGATGAGGACGGCGCTGCCGGTGGCGGTGGGGATCACGGGGGCCATGGCAGCGCGGCGGATGCCGTGGATGCGCTTGGTGATGAGGGTGGCACCGGTGAGCAGCGCGCCGGTGGAGCCGGCGGACACCATGGCGTCGCCGCCGCCGTTTTTCAGCAGCGTCAGGCCTACGCCCATGGACGTGTCCTTTTTCCGGCGGAATACGGTGGCCGGGTCGTCGCACATCTCCACCGTCTCCGTTGTGGGGATAACGGCCGCGCCGTCCGGCAGGTCCGTCAGGCCGCAGGCCTTGACAGCGTCCAGAATGGCGGCCTCGTCGCCGGTAAACACGATGTCCGCGCCGAAGCGCTTCTGCGCCTGCAGCGCGCCCTTGACGATCTCCAGCGGGGCGTTGTCGCCGCCCATGGCGTCTACAATGATCTTCATGTATACAGTACCTCCTGCTCGATGGTCTGGCTCAGGATGTCCAGAGAGCGCCGGCTCAGCTCCGCGTTCTTATTGCGCTTGCCCTTGACGCGGTGGTCCAGCGGCGGGATGATGCCGAAGTTGATGTTCATGGGCTGAAAGTCACCCACGGAGCCGTTGCTGACGTAGAGTCCCAGCGCACCGATGGCCGTCTCCGCGGGGAAGTCGATGGGAGCCTGTCCGTTGAGACGGCGGGCCAGCTCCACACCTGCCAGAAAACCGCTGGCACAGGATTCCACATAGCCCTCCACGCCGGTCATCTGCCCGGCAAAGACGATGCGGGGGTCGGACTTCAGCCGGTAGTAGCGGTCCAGCAGGCGGGGGGAATCCAGATAGGTGTTGCGGTGCATCACGCCGTAGCGCAGGAACTGGGCGTCGCGGAGCGCGGGGATCATGGTGAACACCCGCCGCTGCTCCGGCCATTTCAGATGGGTCTGGAAGCCCACCAGATTGTAGATGCTGCCATCGGCGTTGTCACGGCGCAGCTGCACCACGGCGTGGGGCTCCTTCCCGGTCCTGGGGTCGATGAGCCCCCGGGGCTTCAGGGGGCCGAAGCGCAGGGTGTCCTCGCCCCGCCGCGCCATGACCTCCACGGGCATACAGCCCTCGAACACGTTCTTATCCTCGAAGCCGTGGACCTCCGCCTCCTGCGCGGTGGCCAGAGCCTGCCAGAATGCCAGATACTCCTCTCTGGTCATAGGGCAATTGATGTAGTCCGGCGTGCCCTTGTCGTAGCGGCTGGCGAAATAGGCGCTGTTCATGTCCACGCTGTCGTAGGACACCAGCGGCGCGGCGGCGTCGAAAAAGTTCAGGGTATTGCCGCCGCCCAGTCTGGCGGCAATGGCATCCGCCAGCGGGTCGGAGGTCAGGGGGCCGGAGGCGATGACCACGTCCCCCTCCGGGATGGACGTGACCTCGCCGGGGATCATGGTGATATTGGGATGGCTCAGCACGGCCTCGGTGACTTTGCGGGCGAAGCCCTCGCGGTCCACTGCCAGCGCACCGCCGGCAGGCACCGCCGTGGCGTCGGCGCAGCGCATGATGAGACTGTGCAGCCGCCGCAGCTCCTCCTTCAGGAGGCCCACGGCGTTTTCCAGCCCTGCGCCGCGCAGGGAGTTGGAGCAGCACAGCTCCGCAAAGTATTCCGTTGTGTGGGCGGGGGTCATTTTCTCCGGCTTCATCTCCCGCAGCGTCACAGCCACGCCCCGCTGGGCCAGCTGCCACGCGCACTCGCATCCCGCCAGGCCCGCACCGATCACGGTCACTGGGGTCATAGCGTTCCTCCTCGAAAAAGGCGGCCGGTCAGGCCGCCTTTCCAATTATGCTTCCTTCTTGGGTTTCGTCGTCTTTTTGGCTGCCGGTTTTTTGGCGGCCGTTTTCTTTGCAGCGGGCTTTTTGGCAGCGGTTTTCTTTGCAGCGGACTTTTTTGCCGCCGGCTTCTTGGTCTCCGGCTTCGTCTCCTTGGACTCCGACTCAGCCTTGGGCTCAGCCGCGTCGTCCGCCGGTTTCGGCTTGCGCTTGTAGCCGCGCTTGTCGGGCGGCAGATAATTCGAGCACTCGGGGTTGATGCAAAACGGCTTGTTCGCGCCCTTGCCGGCGCGTTTGAACATGGTCTTGCCGCACTCGGGGCAGTAGTCCTTCGTCGGCACGTCCCAGGTCATGAAGCCCTGGATGCTCTCGCCGCCCTCACCCTCGCCATGTCCCGGGCAATCATGCCCGCGCTCACAGGCGTAGTAGGCAAAGCCCTTGCGGGACGTACGCTTGAGCAGACGGCCGCCGCAGGCCGGGCACTTGCCGGGCATCTCGACGACGATGGGCATCGTAAAGCTGCACTCCGGGTAGCCAGGGCAGGCAAGGAAGCGGCCGAAGCGGCCGTTTTTATACACGAGCTTGCGCCCGCAGTTCGGGCAGACCTCGTCCGACTCCTCATCCGGCACCTTGAGATGCTTGCCCTCGAGCTGGATCTCGGCGTTGTTGAGGTTCGCGTCAAAGTCTTTATAATACTCGCGCAGCACGTCCTTCCACGCCATCTTGCCGGCCTCGATCTTGTCGAGGTCCGTCTCCATGTTGGCGGTGAACTTCAGATCGACGATGTTGCGGAAGTACTCCTCCATCATCTCGGTCACGACGATGCCGAGATTCGTCGGGCGCAGGTAGCGCCCCTCCTTGACAACATAGTTGCGGCTGAGGATGGTCGAGATCGTCGGCGCGTACGTGGACGGACGGCCGATGCCCTTTTCCTCCATGGCTCGGATGAGCGTCGCCTCCGTGTAGCGGGCGGGCGGCTGCGTGAACTGCTGCTCCTTCGTGACGTTTTTAAGCTCCACGGCATCGCCCTGCTTGAGCGACGGCAGCGGACGGCGCACTTCACTCGTCTCCTCGTCCTTCGCCTCTTCATACACGGCGGTGTAGCCCGCGAACTTCTGCTCGGAGTAGTTGGCGCGGAAGAGATAGCCCGCGCTGCCGGCATCCACGACGACGTTGTCGTACACGGCGTTGGACATCTGGCAGGCCGTGAAGCGGCCCCAGATGAGCCGGTAGAGCCGGTACTGCTCCGGCGTAAGGTCGTGGCGCACGCGATCCGGCGTGAGCGTGACGTCCGTCGGGCGGATGGCCTCGTGCGCGTCCTGTGCGCCGGCCTTGGTCTTATACGTGCGCGGCTTGCCGGGGTGGTACTCCGGGCCGTAATGCTCGACGATGAAGGACTGCGCGGCGGCGAGCGCCTCATCGGACAGGCGCTGCGAATCGGTACGCATATAGGTGATGAGACCGATCGTGCCGCGGTCGGTAATGTCCACGCCCTCATAGAGCTGCTGTGCGACCGACATGGTGCGCCGCGGCGTCATGCCCAGGCGACGGGAAGCCTCCTGCTGCAGGGTCGAGGTGATGAACGGGGGCGACGGGCTGCGTTGCTTTTCGCCGCGCTTGACGCTCGCAATTTTGAACGGTTCGGCCGACACGGCAGCAATGATCTTGTCGGCCGTGGCCTCGTCCGGGACATCCATTTTCTTATCGGC
>ENA-ORTS01002595-ORTS01002595.1-human-gut-metagenome-genome-assembly--contig:-NODE-2595-length-10525-cov-2.922923_pt1 | contig 10525 bp, 7 predicted proteins | sample MGYA00241911_ERZ509186 | MGnify/ENA primary metagenome ERZ509186 (study PRJEB26280, sample SAMEA2338852) | human gut metagenome | biome: human gut; feature: human-associated habitat; material: faeces...
GCAGGATGAATGTCCCTATCGTCGAGGAGAGCGCGCTCTGTTAGCTCGTTTTGGCTGATTGGTTTGGGCCGTCTTGGAGAAAGCCCGCAAGGCGGCGTGCAGGTTAATCCTGCGTGTCGCCTCCGTACATGTAGACGATAAAGCCGTCGCCGGTGTCTTGGCTGTGATCTTCCAGGATGCGTTTCATATTGAGGTGCTCGTAGAACTGCCAGTCGGAGTTGCAGTCGCTCATCAGGAAGAACTTGGTGCAGCCTGCCTTGGCGAGCTCGGCGCGCGCAAGGTCGATGAGCTCGCGGCCGAGTCCCTTGCCCTGCCACTCGGGCACGATGATGATCAGGTTGAGCTGGCCCTGGGCATACTCGTTGCCCGTGGCGGCAAAGCGGTCGGCCGTGGCCTTTTCACGACTGTCGCCAAAGAGCGAGCCCTCGAGCTTGGCATCGGCGGTCTTTGCCATCTCGGTTGCCTGGGCGAGCATCTCGTCGTAGCAGGGCTCCCACGTGGGATTGGTGCGCGGCTTGCCGTCCTCGAAGATGCCGATACAGCAGGCGGCGATAGTGCGGCCCTCGGCCTCGGCGACGAGTGCGATGGGGGAGCGCTGCAGCTGCATAGCGATGTTAAAGCGCGCGCAGAAATCGGCGGCTTCGACGTCGCCGCGGTTGCGTAGTGTGTTGCACCACAGCTGGTTGTAAATGGCGGCGATGCCGGTCAGGTCATCGAGCGTGGCGGCGCAGAGTTACGTTGTCAAGGCTCATGGAGGCTCCTTCCAGGTTGGGTCAGGCCATCTCTGAGTGTGACATGGACGCAGGATTGCCGTATCGACCATTCGGCAGACGACCCTCGATCCCTCGGGGACGGAGGGCCCCAAGAAGGAATGAGGGTGGATTTTCGGACACTTGCTCAATGAGAGTGGATAATCTCCCACTTTCGCTCGAAAAGCAGGCCACAAAAACGGGAGATTATCCACTCTCATTCTGGGTAGTCGTTTAAGAATGTTCCCAACGACTACCCCAAAAGGAGCGTCCCCAAGTGCCAGCTTTGGCAACGACGCTGGTAGAAAAACGTCAGCGAAAACCCGCCAGAGCGAGCAAGGTGCCTTGAAGCGAGGCGGCATTGACCTTCTGGTCATGCCACCGAAGTTGAAAGGCAGATTGCCGCTCTGGCGGGCTTGTAGCGTCGACTGGTTACGCGGTTTGGTAAAACCGCGTAACTAAATACGTTCCGCGATCTCGTGGATGAGGTAGTCGGTCTTTTCCCAGCCCAGGCACGGATCGGTGATCGACTTGCCAAAGACGCCGCCATCGACCCGCTGGTTGCCGTCCTCAAGGTAGGACTCGATCATAAAGCCCTTGACCAGCTTGGAGATGGACTCGTTGCGGCGGCAGCTGTCGAGCACCTCCTTGCAAATGCGATACTGCTCCAGCGGACGCTTGCCCGAGTTGTCATGGTTGCAGTCGATGACCGCTGCCGGATTGGCATAGCCGGCGTGCTCGGTATAGCGCTCGGCCAGGCGTTCCAGGTGCTCGTAGTGGTAGTTGGGGTAGGTGCGCCCATCGAGGCCGATGTAGCCGCGCATGACAGCGTGCGCGAGCGGGTTGCCGTCGCACTCGACCTCCCAGTTGCGGAAGATGAAGCTCTGGTGCGCCTGCGCGGCGTAAATGGAGTTGAGCATAACGGTGGTAGATCCGGCAGTGGGATTCTTCATGCCGACGGGTACCGAAATGCCGCTCGACACCAGGCGATGCTCCTGGTTCTCGACCGAGCGTGCGCCCACGGCAACATAGCTCAGCAGGTCAACGAGGTACTGGTAATTGGACGGATAGAGCATCTCGTCGGCGGTGAAGAAGCCCGTTTCCTCAATAACGCGCAGGTGCATGTGGCGGATGGCCTTAACGCCTTCGAGCAGGTCATCGGGCGCCTCGGGGTCGGGGTTGTGCAGCAGACCCTTGTAGCCGGTGCCCTTGGTGCGCGGCTTGTTGGTGTAGACGCGCGGAATGATGATGAGCTTGTCCTTGACCTCCTCGGCGGTCTTGGCCAGTCGGTTCATGTACTCGAGGACCGAATCCTCGCGGTCGGCAGAGCACGGGCCGATGATGAGCACCTTGCGCGCGTCCTCGCCGGTAAAGACCTTGGCGACCGCGGCGTCGAATGCCTGCTTTTTGGCGGTAAGCTCGGCGGAAAGCGGCATTTCCTCGCGGATCTCCATGGGGATCGGCAACTTGCGTTTGAATTCCATGGCCATAAGGGCCTCCTCAATCTATAGAAAGAGCAATAAGCGTATTGTCGAGTGTTCGGCATTATCCGCTGTCGCACGCTAAAGTGCAAGCCCTTGTTACCCCGAAACCTGCCAAAAAGGGACAGGTTTATTTTGGCAAGTTTTATATGGGGGAACGTCGGCGGATACCGGGAGGGAGTGGCGTCGCGCGGGACCCTAAGGCTATTGTCGGTTCCCCAGGAAACACCCTGTGGGCAAAAAATGCCAAATATGAGTACGGTTGCTAACCTAGTAACATATCGGTCTAGCAAGATAATAGACAAAGTGAAAAATATGTTCATTAACGTTGGCACGCAGAAGCCCGCTAACGGGCGTTTTGATTAATTTGAAGGCGTATAGAGGCCGCAAGGAGGTCGTTTGAGGCGGTTTTGGCTGTTACCAAAAAGGTAACAGTACTCATATTTGCCATTTTTTGCCCACAGGGTCTGGAAAGCGCCGTCAATGAGGTCTCAGGGAAGGCGTTTCGAGGGCTGCAAAACAAAAACGGGGACGCAGATTGCCTGCGTCCCCGTTCTCGGGCGTTATTCGTTCCCTGCGGCAGAATTTACGCCGCTTCGTCGAACTGCGAGTTGTACAGGTCGGCGTAGAAGCCGCCCTGGGCGAGCAGCTCGTCGTGCGTGCCCTTCTCGACGATATCACCGTCGCGGATTACTAGGATCACGTCGGCGTTGCGGATCGTGGACAGGCGGTGCGCGATGACAAAGCTTGTACGGCCCTGCATCAGCGCATCCATGGCACGCTGAATAAGCTCCTCGGTACGGGTATCGACGTTGGAGGTCGCCTCGTCCAGAATCAGCGCCGGGCGGTCGGCCAAAATGGCACGGGCGATGGTCACGAGCTGGCGCTGACCCTGCGACAGGTTGGTGCCCTCCTCGTTGATCATAAAGTCGTAGCCGCCGGCGAGCGTATGGATAAAGTGGTCGCAGCGTGCGGCACGTGCAGCGGCTTCGACCTCGGCATCGCTCGCATCGGGGCGTCCGTAGCGGATGTTTTCGCGGATGGTACCGTTAAACAGCCAGGTGTCCTGCAGCACCATGGCAAACTCGCCGCGCAGCGCCGCGCGGTCCCAGTCGCGCACGTCGACGCCCTCGACACGCAGCGAACCGTCGTCCACATCGTAGAAGCGCTGCAGCAGCTTAATGAGCGTGGTCTTGCCGGCGCCGGTGGGGCCGACGATGGCGATGGTCTGGCCGGGCTGCGCCTCGCAGCTAAAGTCGTGGATGATGGTCTTGTCGGGCGTGTAGCCAAACTTGACATGGTCAAACTCCACGTGGCCGGGGCGCTTCTCGGGAATCTGCGCGTCGGCTTTCTGCTCCTCCTCGGGCGCGGCCAAAAACTCAAACACACGCTCGGTGGCAGCTGCCATCGACTGCATCGTGTTGCTCACGTTGCCCAGCTGCTGCACGGGTTGCGTAAAGTTGCGAACGTACTGGATAAAGCTCTGGATGTCGCCGGGCGTGGCATTGCCGGTCAGCGCGAGCTGCGCGCCCACCACGACGACGCCCACGTAACCCATGTTGCCCACCAGGCTCATAAGCGGCATCATCAGGCCCGACAGGAACTGCGAACGCCAGCCACTAATAAACAGGCGGTCGTTTTGACGGTCGAACTCCTCGATCGAGGCCTCGGCGCGGTCGAACACCTGAATGACGTTCTGGCCGGCAAAGTCCTCCTCGATAATGCCGTTGACGGCGCCCAGAACCTGCTGCTGCTCGCGGAAGTACGGCTGCGAAAAGTGAATCATCACCATCAAGATAATCGCGGCGGCCGGCAGCGTGAGCACGGTGACGCCGGTGAGCGGCAGGCTGATCGACAGCATCATGACGAGCACGCCGATAATCTGCGTCACCGACGTGATGAGCTGCGTCACGCTCTGGTTGAGCGACTGGCCCAGCGTATCGACGTCGTTGGTGATGCGGCTGAGCACATCGCCCTTGCTGTGACCGTTGAAGTAGCTCATCGGTACGACGGCAATCTTGGCGGCGATCTCCTTGCGCATGCGGTAGCAGATCTTTTGCGTGACACCGGTCATGAGCCAGCCCTGGATCAGGCTGCAGGCAGAGCTCGCCAGATACAGGCAGAGCAAAAAGCCGAGCGTCTTGGCGATCCAGTTAAAGTCGACATCGCCGGTGCCGTTGACCTTGGCAACCAGGCCCTCGAACAGCTTGGTCGTAACCTGGCCGAGCACCTTGGGCCCCACAATGTTAAAGATGACCGAGCATACGGCAAAGGCGACGGCGACAAACACGGCAACCTTGTGCTGGCCGATATAGCCGAGCAGCTGCCTCATGGTGCCCTTAAAGTCCTTGGCCTTTTCGCCGCGACGCATGCCGCCCATGCGGCCCATGGGTCCACGCTGACGGGTGGGCTTGGGAATTTGGGTCTTGGTCTCGTCTGCCATTAGCGCTCGCCTCCTTCCATGACGGCTGCAATCTCTTCTTGGGTAAGTCCCAGCTCCTTGGCGGAAAGCTGCGACTGTGCGATTTCCAGGTACGCCGGGCAGCTGCGCAGCAGCTCCTCGTGCGTACCGGTGCCCACCACGTGGCCGTCGTCGAGCACGATGATCTGGTCGGCGTGCATGATGGTCGCGATGCGCTGGGCCACGACCACGAGCGCGGCGTCGGTAACGTTTTTGGCAAGCTCTTCGCGCAGGCGAGCGTCGGTCTTGTAGTCGAGCGCGCTAAACGAATCGTCGAACACCACGACCTCGGGTTTCTTGGCCAAGGCGCGGGCGATGGCCAGGCGCTGACGCTGGCCGCCCGAGACATTGGAGCCGCCCTGGCTGATGGGGGAGTCGTAACCGCCCTCACGCTCGGCGATAAAGTCCTCGGCCTGTGCGATGCGCGCGGCCTGGCGCATGTCATCATCGCTTACCATGTCGCCGGCAAACTTGAGGTTGCTCTCGACGGTGCCCGAGAACAGGCGTCCCTGCTGCGGGATGTAACCAATGCGGCGGCGCAGCTCGGAAAGGGTCATATCGCGCACGTCGATGCCGTCAAGCGAAATGCTGCCGCCCGTGACGTCATACAGGCGCGGAATCAACTGCACGAGCGTGGACTTGCCCGAGCCCGTGGAGCCAATGATGCCGAGCATCTGGCCGGCATGCGTGGTGAAGTTCACGCCGCTGATGACATCGGCGCGGGCATCGGGATACTGGAAGCTCACGTCGCGGAAGGTGAGCTCACCGCGCGGCGCGCTGGCCACGGGCAGTTTGGGCGAGACAGGGTCGTTGATGCTGGTGGGGCAGGTGATGACCTCTTCCACGCGCTCGGCTGCGACCTCTGCGCGGGGCAGGATAACCGAAACCATGGTGAGGATCATAAACGCCATGACGATCTGCATGGTGTAGGAGATAAACGCCATCATGTTGCCGACCTGCATCACGCCGTCGGACACGCCCTGCGCGCCAAACCAGACGATAAGCACGGTGATGCAGTTCATGACGAGCATCATGAGCGGCATCATAAAGCTCATGGCGCGGTTGGTGTAGAGCTGCGTGGTCATCAGGTCGAGCGACGCCTTGTCAAAACGCTCGAGCTCATGTTCCTCGCGGTTGAACGAGCGGATGGGCATGAGGCCGTCGAGCAGCTCGCGGGCGGTAAGGTTCACGCGGTCCACGAAGCTCTGCATCTTTTTGAACTTGGGCATGGTGAGGCCCATGAGCACGCCGACGACGGCCGAGACCGCGATGATGGCCACGGCGATGGTCCACTCCAGGCCGGTGTGGTTGGCCAGGACGCGCATGACGGCGACGATGCCCATGACGGGAGCCATCAGGCACATGCGGATAAACAGGGTTGCGGCCATCTGGATCTGCTGAATGTCGTTGGTGCAGCGGGTGATGAGCGAGGCCTGGCTAAACTTGCCCACCTCGGCCGGCGAGAAGTGCATAACCTTGTTGAAGGTCTCGCGGCGCAGGTCGCGGGCGATGGAGCAGGCGGTGCGCGAAGCCACGGCACCGGTCAGGATGGTGGCGACGAGCGACACCAGGCACAGCCCAAACATCGTGGTCGCCATGCGGCTCAGGTAGGCGTTCTGCACGTCGGCGGGGTCGATGCCCTGCGCTTTGTACTCGTCCTGCACATAGCTCACGGCGCGCTGGGTGACGATGGAGCCCGACATGGAGCCCATTTTGTCCGCCATTTGGTTGGCGCCCTCGACGAGCTTGCCCTGATCGATAAGACCGCCTTCAACGCCTAGGCGCAGGCTCTTCATGGTGATCTTGCCGCCGTCGGCGTCGATCTGCTTTTGCATGCTCTGCGCGGCTGCGGCCTTCTGCTGCATCTCGGCGAGCTGCTCGGGCGTCATGGCAGCCATCTGCTCGGGGGTGGGCATGGCCTGGGCAGCGTTGTTGTCTTTCTCGCTGGACGAGCCCATCATGTCGCCCATAGAGTTGGCGTCAATGCCCTGGTTGAGCGAAAGAACGACAGTCTCGGGCAGGCTCATAATGTCGGCAATCTTGCCTCCATCGGCACGTTCTTCCTCGGTGCCCTTGTACGTTCGAATGCCGTTTTTGTCAGCCTTGCCAAACGCAGCCTCTACCGTCTTGGCGTCTTTGGTGCTCATAAAGAGCTCAAGGTCATCGAGCGATTCGGCGCGAATGGTGTCAGGCACGGGCGAGGCGATGCCGCCTTGCTGCACGCCCACGTCGACGATGTCGCTCATATAGGTAGGCAGCGCCAGATCGGCGTTGCAGCTGATTACGATAAGCACGATAGCTGCGAACAGTGCCAGGACATGTTTTTTAAAGAGCTTGAGAATCCTCACTCGGCATCTCTCCTTTCTTGATTGCGGTCGATAATTGATTGCGGTCGATAATTTCGTTGGCACGCCTTAGAAGACGCACCATCTCTTGGGTATCTGTTTCGCCGAGCTGCTCGAGGAAAGCCGCGGTGCGGTCCTCGAATTCCCGGCGTTTGATTTCGAGATCCTGGAATCCCTTGTCGGTCACTATGACGTGTACACGACGACGGTCAGTCTTTGAGTGCTCGCGCTCGACCCAGCCCTTGGCCTCGAGGGCGCGCAGAATATTGGCGATGCGGGCGCTCGAGACCCAGGCGCGATCAGCGAGTTCGCTCGGCGTGAGCGAACCGCCAGCGAGTATGAGGGCGCGCATGACGGCCATCTCGCCGCCGAGGGCTTTGTCCGCAAAACGCGAAATGCGCTGATGCATGCTGCCGAACTCGGTAAGGAGCTGACGCCCAAGTTCACGGAAATCGGTATCTTCCACCGAAAACCCCTAACACTAGAAACTATTTTCGGTGAAAGATGATACCCTTGCACGCGCGCCCTATACGGTAGATTTTTGGGTCATGCCTAGAAAACTACCTTTAGGCGACCTCCGTACACCGTCGGTGCCAGCAAAGTTAGGGGCAGATCGTTAGGCATGCCCTAAAGCCTACTCAGAGGCACTTTACCCTGCTAAAGCTGGCATAACAGCTAGAGTGAACGTCGTACAAAGGCAAGGAAAAATACTAAACAAATCGGTGAACGGTAGTTGTTCGCGCTCGCATTTCCTGCGGGTTTGTAAAAAACGCCCTTATGATATAAAAAAAGAAACATATAACAGCCCAGATGGAGAGGGTCGCTATGTTATCCTTCTCAAACGGGTGAAATCTTGGGTTTTGGGTTGTAGTTCCAAGGTGGACAAACGTTTTTCCTGCACCAACGTGTGGTGAAGAACGGAAGAAGCCGGTAGTGCAAGCCGAAAATTCAAGAATTCAATAAGCAGCGGTGTGAGAGAGCGCCGCATTACACGTAACTAGGAGCGTGGTTACACAATGCAGGAGGCATGGGAAGGCTTCAAGGAAGGCATTTGGACGGGAGAGGTTGACGTCCGAGACTTCATCCAGAAGAACTACACCCCCTACGAGGGCGATGAGTCGTTCCTCGTAGGTCCGACCGAGCGTACCAAGGAGCTGTGGGGCGAGGTTCTCGACCTGCTGCTTAAGGAGCGCGAGCAGGGTGGTGTCCTCGATATGGACACCAAGACCGTCACGGGTATCGTGAGCCACCCCGCTGGCTACATCGATAATGCCCATCGCGACAAGGAGACCATCGTCGGTCTCCAGACCGACAAGCCGCTCAAGCGCGCGCTGCACGTCAACGGTGGTATCCGCATCGCTTGCCAGGCTGCCAGCCAGCACGGCTACAAGGTCGACGAGAACGTTGTTGAGCGCTACACCTTCGAGCGCAAGACCCACAACGCTGGCGTCTTCGATGTCTACACCCCCGAGATGCGTGCTTGCCGCTCGGCTCACATCATCACCGGTCTGCCCGATGGCTATGGCCGCGGCCGCATCATCGGCGACTACCGTCGTGTCGCCCTGTACGGTGTCGACTACCTGATCAAGGACAAGGAGGCCCAGAAGGCTTCCACCCCGACGGTCATGACCGCCGACAACATCCGCGATCGTGAGGAGCTGCAGGAGCAGATCCGCGCCCTCGGCGAGCTCAAGATGATGGCCGAGACCTATGGTTTCGATATTTCCAACCCTGCTACCAACACGCAGGAGGCCATCCAGTGGATGTACTTCGCCTACCTTGCTGCCGTCAAGGAGCAGAACGGCGCCGCTATGTCCATCGGCCGTACCTCTACGTTCATCGACATCTACGCTGAGCGCGACCTTGCCAACGGTACCTTCACCGAGGAGCAGATCCAGGAGTTCGTGGATCACTTCATCATGAAGCTCCGCATGGTCAAGTTTGCCCGTACCCCCGAGTACCAGGCCCTGTTTACCGGCGATCCGCAGTGGGTCACCGAGTCCATCGGCGGCATGGGTGTTGACGGCCGTACGCTCGTTACCAAGATGAGCTACCGCTACCTGCACACGCTCGAGAACATGGGCACCAGCCCCGAGCCCAACATGACCGTTCTGTGGTCGACCCGTCTGCCCGAGAACTTCAAGAAGTTCTGCGCCAAGACTTCTGTCGCCAGCTCCTCGATCCAGTACGAGAACGACGACCTCATGCGCGTTTACCACGGCGACGACTACGGCATCGCCTGCTGCGTGTCCTCCATGCGCATCGGCAAGGAGATGCAGTTCTTCGGCGCCCGTGCCAACCTGGCCAAGTGCCTGCTCTACGCGCTCAACGGCGGTGTTGACGAGGTCTCCAAGAAGCAGGTCGGCCCCAAGTACCGCGCCGTCGAGGGTGATACGCTCGATTACGACGACGTTGTGGCCAAGTACAACGACATGATGAAGTGGCTCGCTGGCGTGTACGTCAACTCGCTGAACATCATTCACTACATGCACGACAAGTATTGCTACGAGCGCATCCAGATGGCTCTGCACGACAAGCACGTGCACCGCTGGTTCGCTACGGGCATCGCTGGCCTTTCCGTCGTGGCTGACTCCCTGTCCGCCATCAAGTACGCTAAGGTCCACCCCGTCCGTGATGAGAACGGCATCATCGTCGACTTCGAGACCGAGGGCGAGTTCCCCAAGTACGGTAACGACGACGACCGCGTCGACCAGATCGCTCACGACGTTGTGCACCAGTTCATGGAGTACATCCGCATGAACGACACCTACCGCAACTCCGTGCCCACGACCTCGGTTCTGACCATTACCTCCAACGTCGTGTACGGTAAGAAGACCGGCTCCACGCCCGACGGCCGCAAGGCTGGCCAGCCGTTCGCCCCGGGTGCTAACCCCATGCACAAGCGCGATAGCCACGGCGCCATCGCTTCGCTGTCTTCGGTTTCCAAGCTCCCGTTCCGCGATGCTCAGGACGGCATCTCCAACACCTTCTCCATCATCCCGGGTGCGCTCGGCAAGGAGGACCAGGTGTTCTTTGGCGATATCGACCTTGATCAGCTGGGCGAGTAACTATTGTTAGTGCTATACTAACAATAACGATTACTGATTAGCGCGCCGGTTTCGGCCGGCGCCTATCGATCGAAGGAGACACATTATGAAGGTTTCTGAAGTTTCCGAGACTCAGGCCGATAACCTGGTCCACATGCTCGACGCTTACGCCGAGAAGGGTGGCCACCACCTGAACATCAACGTCTTCAACCGTGAGACGCTGCTTGACGCTCAGGCTCACCCCGAGAAGTACCCGCAGCTGACCATCCGCGTTTCCGGCTATGCCGTGAACTTCCACACGCTCACCAAGGAGCAGCAGGACGAGGTCATTTCGCGTACCTTCCACAACAAGTTCTAAAGGGGTTTAACTCCCGCAGGATCGCCGGGCCGCTTTGGGTTACTTTCCAAAACGTCCTCGGACATGCAAAGGGCTCCGCTGCGC
>ENA-ORTS01002599-ORTS01002599.1-human-gut-metagenome-genome-assembly--contig:-NODE-2599-length-10509-cov-4.898316_pt1 | contig 10509 bp, 6 predicted proteins | sample MGYA00241911_ERZ509186 | MGnify/ENA primary metagenome ERZ509186 (study PRJEB26280, sample SAMEA2338852) | human gut metagenome | biome: human gut; feature: human-associated habitat; material: faeces...
CATCGGTGAGCATGGCAGCCACGGACTGCGGTGCGGCGGGAGCAGCGGCCTCCACGGCAGGTTCTGCAGCCGGGGCAGCTGCCTGCTCTGCCGCCTTGGCGGCTTCCTCGGCGGCCTTTTTGGCCTCCCGCTCTTCCTTGAGCTTCTGTGCGCGGGCACGGGCTTCTTCCTGCCGCTGTTTGGTGCGCTCCTTGATGCGGCACACCGAGCACAGACCCTCGGCGCTGTCCGGGGCAATGGGCTTGCCGCACTGCTTGCACAGGGTCTTGGTGCACTTGTACAGCACCACGGGGCCAAGGGTGGTAAGCTGGTACAGCTTCATGCCGTCAAAGCCCTTGTTGGAGCATACGTTCATGCACACGCCGCACTCGCTGCACTTCCACGGGGTAAGCACCATGCGGGTCTGGCCGTTGGGCATCTCCTCAAACTTCAGGGCATTGGCGCGGCAGGCTTTCTCGCACCGGCCGCAGCCAAAGCAGTTGTCGGTGAACTTGGGCATATAGTAGCCGTACTGCAGGGGCGTTTCCATGGCGGCTTTCAGCTGCTTTGTGCGCTGGTGCAGCAGCAGGCGGAAGTCCACCCCGCTGTCCTCCTCGCTGCGCAGACCGGGCAGCATCTGCAGCAGCTTTTTGGTGCCGCTCTTGGAGCCGTGGCTCACCTGTTCCAGCATCTCGCGGCGGGTCAGCTCCTGCACATGGTAGGGGTACTCCTTTTCCTCATACGCCAGCGAAAACCGCGCTTCAAACATCGGCTGACCGAAAAAGTCCACAAGGCGGGTCAGTTCCTTGCGCAGCTGCTCGGCGCACAGGTCGTTCTCGCACTGCCCGCAGGGGGTCAGGTCCAGCACGATCTTTTTGTTCAGCGCCAGATACGCCAGTGCCTCCCACGAGAGGGCACAGATGCAGCTGCGCACCACGGTGTTCTTGCGGCTGGACTTCTCACAGCCGATCCAGATGGTATCGTTGTCGGTGTCCGCCGCGGCGGTATCCCGCTGCACCTGCTCGGGCGAAGGCGCAATGCAGCCGCTGCGGCAGGCGGAAACGCACAGTCCGCAGTCGGTGCAGGGGTCCCAGTCCTTGACGAGGTTCGGGCGGGTAAAGATCTCCTCGCCATAGGGGCAGATGTCCTTGCAGGTCGTGCAGGGCTTGCGGTGAGGGTGCAAATTCCAGCACTGGCGGCGGTTGATCTCGGGATGGCTGGTCTTCATCAGGGCATCCATTGCAGTTCTGGTAAAAAAGCCCATGGTCTTACTCCTTTTCCACAACAGAGGTAAGGGCGGCGTGGTCGAGCAGGAAACGCTGCACCTTCTGGTTGGTCACGGCGGCGGCGATGGCGTCCCGGCTGAGCACCTTGCGGATCTCCTCCTCCGGGGTGTCGTGCAGCTTGGAAAGACGGGCGATCTCGGCGTCCACCTCCTGCTGGGTCACGGTGATCTTTTCGGCTTCGGCGATGGCGCGCACTGCCAGCATTGCCCGCAGCTGGCGCTCGGCTTCCCTGCGGTAGCCCTCCCGCACCTGCTCCGGGGTCAGCCCGGCGCTCTTGCAGTAGAGCTCCATGGTCATCTGGCTCTTGCGCAGCCGCTGGCGCAGCTGGTTCATCTGGTATTCGGCGTTCTGCGCCAGCAGCTCTGCGGGCAGCTCCACGGTCAGGTTCGCGCCTGCCATATCCAGCAGCGCCGCCCCGGCAATGCGGTCGGCGTTGGCTTCGTGGGAAAGGCGCTTTTTCTCCCGCAGGCTCTCCCGCAGGGCCTCAAGGTCTGCAAAGCCCAGCGATTTTGCAAGGGCATCGTCCACCGGGGGCACCTGCTTGCGCTCCACTGTGTGCAGGCAGATCTCAAACTGCGCGGTCTTGCCGGAAAGCTCCGGCACCCGGAAGTCGGCAGGATAGGTAAAATCGAACCGGAAGGTCTCGCCCGCGCAGTGACCGTACACCGCTTCTTCGGCGGCGGGCATCAGCTGCCCGGTGCCCAGCACTACGGTCACCTTTTCCATCCGGCTGTCCGGGATGGGCGCACCCGCGAGAAAGCCCTCGAAATCCAGCGTGACGCGCATCCCGCGGGCGGCGGGCGCACTGACCGGCACAAAGGGCGCGTGGACCCGCGCCAGATTGCCGATATCCGCTTCCACGGCCTTTTCCGATACCGGGCGCACCCGGCGGGTGAAGGCAAGCCCCTTGTACTGCCCCAAGGCGGCAGCGGGCATGGTGTTTGCAGTTTGTTCCATAGTCGAACACTCCTTTTTATAAAAGCGGCGTTACAGCCCGCGGGCGGCCAGCCAGCTTTCTGCGATCTCGGAGAACATCTCCGGGTACTGGGCGTCCTCTTTCTTGAAGGCGCTCAGGTAGTACTCCACCTCGGCGCGGGTGGGGGCCACGGTGCGCCGCCAAATGGTAAAGGTGGTGCCGTTGCCCATATCAAAGGTGGCTTCCTGCGCAAAGTACTCGTCCCGCACCGCAAGGAACCTCTCGTTCAGCTTGTGGGACATCTCGCCGTTGCCCACAAAGGTCTGGGGGAAGGGGTCGGCGGTGAGGACATATTTGGCCTCGAAGAACTGCATAGGGAAGTTGTGGGTGCCCGGCACCGAGAAGCCGAAGGCCAGCTTGTCGTTGATGGGGGTTGCGGGCAGCTGGCAGTTCTTGAAGTGATCCGGGCAGTACAGCATATCGTGGGGGATCATGTAGCTGATCTCGCCCTCGGCGCAGTGGGTGTCGATCCAGTTGGCAATGGCCTTGATCTGCGGCAGATCCTTGCGGTCATAGATCAGCTTGTCCAGCCGGACGAACTCCTCGGTGACTGCCAGCGGGAAGTGATCCACCAGAAAGCCCGGCAGGGCAATGGTGGTCAGGGGAGAGCAGCGCACCGAGGTGGCAAACACGAGGGTGAACACCCAGAACACGACCTTTGCCGTCCGGAAGCGGTTGATGCCCTCGGCCAGCGCCGCTGCGCCCAGCAAAAACAGGAGAAACCACCCCGGGAGGAACAGCAGCATCTGGTGGGAGCCGGTGTTCTGGATGCGGGTGAACAGCAGCATGCTCAGCAGGATCTCCAGCCCGGCAAGGCAGGGCAGGGCTGGCATCTTGCGGCGCTTCAGGCAGAACCACAGCCCCATGCCCACGAGCACAAGGTTCATCAGACCCATGCGCCAGAACTGCAGGCTGATCTCGGCCACAAAGCCGCCGCCGTTATAGTAGGAATAGCGCTCGGCGTAGCTGTAAGCGAGGATGCGGCTGACCATCGGCCACAGCAGGATCAGCATGGCCACCATGCTCATCAGGCCGAACAGCACGAGGTTGCGCACCTGCAAAAGCGCCTGCTTTTTCTGCCCGGCGCGGGCAATGCGCGCGCTGCTTACCAGCACCAGCACCGCGTAGGCAAAGTAGTAGCCCACCACAAAATATAAGTACCACCGGCGGGAAAGGATGATGGCTGCCGTGGCGGCAAACAAAAGGCAAAAGCGCACCGGCTCCAGCTTTTCAAACCGGAAGTCCAGCGTGAGCAGCAGAATGCTGAAGCCGAAGATGAGGCCGAACCAGTCCGGCTGGCTGAGCATGGCGCTCATGCGCAGCCACGGGTAGGTGACCATCCAGGTCATGCCGATGAGGAAGTACCAGAAGCGGTTTTTCACCCGCAGCATCTGCCCCACCTTGATGGTAAGCCCTGCCAGCAGCACCAGCAGCATGGGCAGGATGCTGAACACCTGACAGAAGGCAAAGCTGTCGCCGGTGCGGTCGCTCAGGCAGAAGGGAAACTCCAGAAACAGGGTGATGAAGTTGGTGTAGTCCTCGGCAAAGGAGCCGAAGATGTACTGGAAGCCCGCCGCCGGGCCTTGCAGAAAGGCAGCCTCGGCCCAGTACTGTTTGTTGATATAGTTGACGTAATCCCAGATATACACAAAGCTGCGGCGGCCAAGCGCCCAGAAAAAGTAGACCAGCGCCGCCGCCCACAGGCCGACGAGCACCGCCTTGTGGAAGAGGTCAAATTTGATTCCCGCCACCCGCAGCACCAGCAGCACACAGGCAAACAGGGCAAGGTTGCACCACAGGCTCACCAGCGGAAAAAAGAATTTGCTGCCGGGCGCAGCCAGCGCAAAAACGGCCAGCAGCACCGCTGCTGCCGCCAGCACCAGCGCAGTTTTCGCCGCAGCGGAAACGCGGGGCTTCGTAATGGGTTCGGACATGGAATAGGACCCTCCTTGCAAAATTTCACACCTTACAGTATAACAACTCCCCGGGGCACTGTCCAGCACCCCGGCGGCGAAAAATGCAGAATGTCCCGCCGCTTTCAAAGCAGACGGGACATTTTTGCGTAAATATTACTTATCGGAAACTTCCGCAGCGGCCTTAGCAGCCTTTGCCGCCTTGCGCTTTTGCGCCAGCGCCTTGTTGGCGCTCAGGCGGGCGGCGTCCGGGTTCGGGGCTTCCGGGGACAGCCGCAGCAGATAGCTGCCCATGGCGGGCAGGTCCAGCGTCAGGGTGTAGTCCCGGCCGAACACACCGCCGTCGGTGGTGTGGAAGCTCTGCTTGCGGTGCGCCTTGTGCACGCCGCCCCAAGTGCCGGCCTCGGTGTCCAGCACCAGCTCTGCGCTGCAGGGGAACTTGAGGTACAGGGGGAACTTTTTGTGGGCGTGGTCCTGCGTGTTCATCACGCAGAGCAGGTTCTGCCCGCGCCCTTTGCGCAGCCATGCGTACACACCCTCGGCGCAGCTTTCGTTTGCCACCCACTCAAAGCAGTCCGGGTTGTACTCGCCGTCATACAAAGCAGGCTCGGAGGCGTAGGTGCGGCTCAGAGCGGCAAAGTACTTCTGGAAGGCATCGTGGAAGGGGTATTCCAGCAGATTCCAGTCCAGCTCCCGCTTTTCGTCCCACTCCCGGAAGTGTGCCAGCTCGTTGCCCATAAAGTTCAGCTTTTTGCCGGGATGGGTGTACATATAAAAATACAGGGTGCGCAGCTGGGCGCATTTTTCCGCGTAGCTGCCCCACAGCTTGTCAATGATGGTCTTTTTGCCGTGCACCACCTCATCGTGGCTCAGCGCCAGCAGATACAGCTCGTTGTAGAAGTAGTGCATACTGAACAAAAGCTTGCCGTAGCAGCCCGGGCGCTCGCCGAAGGGGGTGGCAAAGTAGTCCAGCGTGTCGTGCATCCAGCCCATGTCCCACTTGTAGTCAAAGCCCACGCCCTCGTAGCGGGTGGGGGCGGTCACCTTGAGGAAGTTGGTGGAGTCCTCCGCCATGTAGATGCCGGTGGGCCAGCGCTCGTTCAGGCCGTGGTTCAAACTGCGCAAAAAGTTCACCGCGCCCTGATTCACGCCGCGGTTGGGGTCGCCCTGCCAGTACAGTGCCCGGGAGATGGCGTCCATGCGGATGCCGTCGCAGTGGTACACGTCCATCCACAGCCCGGCGGCGCTGCTCAAAAAGCTGCACACCTCCCGGCGGTAGTAGTTGAAGTTGCAGGTGCCCCACTCGCTCTGTCCCACGTCGCTGTCGTACTCGTACAGGTAGGTGCCGTCAAACTTTGCCAGTGCGTCGGCGTTGGCGGCAAAGTGCACCGGAACAAAGTCCATGATGACACCGATTCCGCTGCGGTGGCAGAGGTCAACGAACTTTTTCAAGCCGTCCATATCGCCATAGCGAGCCGTCGGGCTGTAAAAGCCTGTATTCTGATAGCCCCATGAACAGTCTGCCGGATGTTCGCTCAGCGGCATACATTCAATGTAGTTGTAGCCGTTTTTCTTAGCATATGCAATCAGTAGCGGAGCTAATTCTTCATAGCGATACCAGCCATTCGGGTCGTTGGGATTGGTTTTCCAAGAGCCAAGATGCACTTCATAGATATTGACTGGTTTTTCGAGATGTCCGCCTCGTTGGCTCAGCCATTCGCTATCTTGAAAGTGATAGCTGTCGGTATCCCGAATGATGGAAGCCGTTCCCGGACGAAGTTCCATGCCGAACCCGTAAGGGTCGCAGTGGTCGATAAATTCCACATCGGCGAAATGTTCAGAATAAATGCGGTATTTATACATCATCCCGGGGATGGCATCCGGAACGATGCAAGTATATACGCCGCCGGGATGAGTCTTTTCCATGGGAATTTCTTTCCAGTCGTTGCCCTCATAAATCAACGATACCTTTTCTGCATTGGGGGCAAGGGTGCGGAAGCAAACGCTGCCGTCTTTTTGTACATGTGCACCAAAAAAAGTATAGGCATCAAACGCATTGCCTAGAAAAAACTGATGAATATCCATAAAAGTACACTCCGATCTCCTTATTTTTTGTGATGTTCTACAAAATTGGGAACAAGATTTGCATTTTTTTCATGCTTTGCCATCTCCCCATATCTTATATCCCTCACCGATTTTGTTCACGATTGGATCATATCCGAGTCCTGCTTTCAGTTTTTTTCTCAAAGAAGACATATGCACTCGGATTGAAGCGCTAAAACTGTCCACAGAATAATCCCAGACATGCTCAAAAGAAGAAGGGAACTTCCCGTTTGTGAAATTGGTTGTCCGTAAGTGGAAAAACCAACGAAAAAGGAGGATTTTATGAAAAAGTCAAATGACCGCCGGATTCGCTATACACGTTATGCCTTGCAGAATGCGTTAATTGTCTGCATGCAGCAGAAGCCATTCAATCGGATCACGGTTCGGGAAATCTGCGAAACGGCAGACATCAACCGCTCTACGTTCTATATGCACTATAAAGATATTTACGAACTGCTGGATGAAATCGAAGAACAAGTTTATCAGGAAATTGATGCGATTTTTTCCAAAGAATCGCCGTCTATACACAATATGGAACAGCTATTGGACTATGTGCAGACGCATAAAACGCTGCTTGAATGCCTGCTTCAACAGGGAAGCGGCCTTGCCATTTCCCGTTTCTCTACGATTCTGCACGCTCACTATGGGAAATATTTACGGCGATATGCCGGAAATGGATTTTCTGCGGAAAATGAATATCTCTATGAATTCCTCTATACTGGGATTCTGGGCGTTTTACAGAAGTGGCTGCAAAACGAATGCAAGGATGACCGGAATCAAGTTGCCAGTGTCATGTGGCGGATGATTGTGCAGTCCCTACCGCATACCAAAAATCCGCATTCCTTTTCTAGTTTGTCGTGACAAATCACCTGAAATTTTTTCATTTCCTGTGCAAAAGCAACAAAAACCACGGCACTTTGAAAAAATTTCAAAATACCATTGCTTTTTTGCACAGAATGCGGTATAATAAAAACAGATACCGCCAGAAATGGAACGGTCTTCATTGTAATCACGTGTCTGTCTGACACGCAAACACTTTATAGGAGGAAGTTGAATTATGTTAGTATCTGCAAAGGATATGATGGAAAAGGCAAGAGACGGCAAGTATGCAGTCGGCCAGTTCAACATCAACAATTTGGAATGGACAAAGGCAATCCTGAACACAGCTGAAAAGCTCCAGTCCCCAGTAATCTTGGGCGTTTCTGGTGGTGCTGGTAAGTACATGACCGGTTTCAAGACCGTTGCTGCAATGGTAAAGGCAATGGATGAAACCCTGGGCATTACCGTTCCGGTTGCTCTGCACCTCGACCACGGTACTTATGATCAGTGCTATGACTGCATCAAGGCTGGTTTTACTTCTATTATGTTTGACGGTTCTCATTTCCCGATCGAAGAAAACCTGGCAAAGACCAAGGAACTGGTTGCAGTTGCACACAAGCTTGGTCTGTCCATCGAAGCTGAAGTTGGTGCAATCGGTGGCGAAGAAGACGGCGTTATCGGCAGAGGCGAATGTGCAGATCCGCAGGAATGCAAGACCATCGCTGACCTGGGCGTAGACATCCTGGCTGCTGGTATCGGTAACATCCACGGTGTATATCCGGCAAACTGGGAAGGTTTGAGCTTTGAAACACTGGCTGCTGTTAAGGAAGCAGTTGGCGATATGCCGCTGGTTCTGCACGGTGGTACTGGTATCCCGGATGATCAGATCACAAAGGCAATCTCTCTGGGCGTTGCAAAGATCAATGTAAACACAGAATGCCAGCTGGTATTCGCAGAAGCTACCAGAAAGTACATCGAAGAAGGCAAGGATCTGAAGGGCAAGGGCTTTGACCCGAGAAAGCTGCTCCTGCCGGGCTACGAAGCAATTCTGGCAAAGGTAGAAGAAAAGATGAACCTGTTTGGTTCTGTTGGCAAGGCGTAAGCATCTGCCACTTTCTGAAATCGGTTTCGGATAACAGAAACAAGAAGTCCGCTCTGGTGCATTTCCGCACTGGGGCGGATTTTTTTCGCAAATTTTTTGAAAAGTGGGGATATTTTCGGCGGCTTTTGCATATCTTAAAAAGGTTGCAGAAACGAAAGAATCTGTTTGTACGGAAAAAACGGGGATTGGTGGAAAATTTATTGCAATCTGTTGCAGCGGCATGAAATTTGTGTTATAATGAATGCAGGAGGTGTCGAATATCTATGAGTCCTGTCAAGACAAAGACACAAACAATCGCACAACCCACCGAATTGACCGCTGCCCCTGTTGCGACGCTGTTACAGCACAGTCAGGATGGCTTGGATACCTTGAACGAAGCCGACCAGCATTTGCAGACCGCTTACGCAGAGCTGGCACAGGAAACACTGCCGCTGGATGCGGAATCCCGCAGACGGCACGAATCCCTTCGGGAAGAAATCACTGTCCTGAAAAATGCGACTGAGAACTATAAAAAATGTTACAACACCGCTTCTGCAATGACGGATGAACTGCAAACCCGTTTGCATGACACGGAACGCAGTCAGAAAAAAGGCATCGTTCCCAAACCGCCAGCCAATGCAACCATTGATTTTGCAGAACGCAAACAAGACCACTTTGCACAGGGATTGAATTTTTATAAGCTGTTTTTGATTTGCTTTTCCGGCAGCTTTGCCGGCGTTATCGTAGAATTACTTTGGTGTCTGCTGCGGAATGGATATCTGGAAAGCCGGTCGGGCTTGGTCTATGGACCATTCAACTTGCTCTACGGAGCAGGGGCAATTGCCCTGACGCTGGCACTTTATCGGTTCCGGAATCGAAACAGCTGGATTTCTTTCTTAGGTGGATTTTTGGTTGGCAGTGCGGTAGAGTATGCTTGTTCATGGGGGCAGGAGATGATTTTCGGCTCTTGCTCCTGGGATTACAGCAGTATGCCGTTTAATCTGAACGGTAGAATCTGCTTGCTCTATTCGATTTTCTGGGGAGCACTCGGCGTTCTCTGGATTAAAACGCTCTATCCTTGGATTGCAAAAGGGATTTTGCATATTCCGAACCGGATTGGAAAAATCCTGACATGGCTGCTGTTTGCCTTTATTTTATTCGATGCGGTGATGACAGTCGGAGCAGTGTTCCGCTGGTCGCAGCGAATTGATGGCATTGCCGCCACCAATAGCTTGCAGCTATTTTTTGATGTGCACTTTCCAGATGTTCGAATGGAACGAATTTTTGCCAACATGAAATTCCGGTAATCCCGCTGGTATTCGTGTCCGTCCGTCTTGCGGCAAAATGCGGCAAAAAATAACATATTTTTGCTTGACAGTATTTTGCAGATATGGTATGCTGAAGACGTTGTGTGCCGACTCGCTGAAACGGAAAGGATTTTTGACGCATGAAACATGACCTTTATTACTATGCACTGATTCTCACCATTGCAACATTTCGTTGTATGTTGACAACGGAATCGGAAGCCGCATAATCGACCCATTTTATCCAAATTATTTCACACACAAAGCTGCTGTTCGTGACCCATGCACGGATGGCAGCTGTTTCTTTTTTAATTGACAGCATCGGAAAAGTATGCTATAATCAAAAGAAAGAACTTTTCCGGCTATGGCTGGAAATACGGGACAGAAAGGGCATACCATCATGAAAAATCAATTGGTCATTGTATTAGACTTTGGCGGGCAGTATAATCAGCTGATTGCACGCCGAGTCAGAGAATGTGGAGTTTACTGCGAAGTCATGCGGTATACAACACCGATTGCAGAACTGGCTGCAAGAAATCCAGTTGGCATCATCTTTACCGGTGGGCCGAACAGCGTTTATGACCCAAAATCTCCGCACGTAGACCCTGCTATTTTTGAATTGGGCATTCCGATTCTGGGCATCTGCTACGGCTGCCAGCTGATGGCATATACGTTGGGCGGAACAGTTGCTTCCTCTGAAGAAACCAGAGAATACGGCAAGACACTGACAGAATATCAGACGGAAAGCCTGTTGTTCACCGGTTTGCCGAAAGAAGCAATCTCTTGGATGAGCCATACCGACTATATTCAGAAGCTGCCGGAAGGCTTTTCGATTACGGCACATTCTGCCGGCTGTCCGGTAGCAGCAATGGAATATCCGGAAAAGAAGTTCTATGGCGTACAGTTCCATCCGGAAGTAAATCATACCGTAAATGGTCAGCAGATGCTGCATAATTTCCTGTATCAGGTTTGTGGATGTACGGGTGATTGGACGATGGAAGACTATGCAAAGACTGCCATCGAACAGATTCGGGAAAAGGTTGGCGAT
>ENA-ORTS01002602-ORTS01002602.1-human-gut-metagenome-genome-assembly--contig:-NODE-2602-length-10503-cov-5.380934_pt1 | contig 10503 bp, 8 predicted proteins | sample MGYA00241911_ERZ509186 | MGnify/ENA primary metagenome ERZ509186 (study PRJEB26280, sample SAMEA2338852) | human gut metagenome | biome: human gut; feature: human-associated habitat; material: faeces...
TCGGAACCGGGAATATTATACCGGACGGGCGCAGGGATGTCAATGCGGGCGGGGTTTGCCGCACAACGGATTTGCAGTTCTTGACATTCTATCCCGCACGCGATAAGATGGAAAAAAGAAGACAAAGAAGGGCTTTTGCATGGATACAAAAAAGAAACAATCGGTAATTCCCATTTACGCGGTGGGACTTGTGTGGCTGTCGCGGGCCATCAGCGGCCATCTTTCAAGCTTCGGCGGAATTATCAGCACTATCGTTTTGTCGGCTGTAGCCTTCGGCGTATTGAAAATCTTTTTCCCGGACAAGGTAGAACAGACGGACGGCGCAGATAAGAGCGCGCCCAATGCGGCCAAGCCCGAGGAAAAGAAGCAGCCGGAGCCTAAGCAGGATTCCACGCCAAAGCCGGAAGAAAAAAAGCAGTCCGAGCCCTCGACGGGTAACCCGGAGCTCGACGCGATTTTGAAGCAGGGGGCGCAGTCGGTTTCCAAAATTCAGGCGCTCAACGACGAGATCCCCGACGAGCGCATGAGCGCCCAGCAGAAAGCGCAGCGCGCCCGCGAGATTGCCAAAAAGGAGACCGAAAAGCTGTTTGCCGGTACGGAGGTGGTGCATAACCCCGTCAAGGAGTTTGTGCCGCTGAAGGAGGTAAAGGTAGGGCAGGAGGTCTGCATTGCAGAATTGAACCAGCTGGCCACCGTTCTGGCGCTGCCAGACAAAAACGGCGATGTTCTGGTGCGTGCCGGTATCATCAAGACTAAGGTGCCCCTCAAGGGCCTGAAGCAGCCGGAAAAGCTGGTAAAAGAATCCACTGCGCCTAAGACAAAGGCGCAGCAGCGGTATTCCCGCCTGACCGGCGATACCAACCGTCCCAACGGCAGGGTAGAGCGCGTACAGCGCACCGCAAAAATGGAGTGTAACCTGCTGGGACTTACGGTGGATGAGGCGCTGTCGGAGGTGGACTCCTTTATCGACCGCGCCATCCTGAACGGACAGACGGTGATCTATCTGATCCACGGCAACGGCACCGGTGCGCTGCGCACCGCCATTCATAAGCATCTGCGCGGCAACCGTATGGTCAAAAGCTTCCGTCTTGGTCGTTACGGCGAGGGCGAAAGCGGTGTAACGGTTGTAGAACTGAAATAACCCCAAAGGACTGCCTTTTGAAAAATTGGCAGTCTTTTTTTGTTGCAGTGCAGGGAAAAGGCGAGTATACTCGTATTATATAAATAGGAATGTAAAACGAACAGGAAGTAAAGCTTTATGCCAACCAGTCAGCGCAGACCCGCAAATAAGCATAGTAAACGCAAAACGCACCGCCGCAAAGCCCAGCGTCGGATTTTGCATGGACTACTGCTTGTTTTTGCGGCATTGATGCTCTGTTTCGGCCTGTTTTTATGGAAGGCGGCGCTAGAACTGAATGCGCCCGCAGAATCCGCAGTCTCAGTCTCAGCGGAGGACTTTCGCCCTGTGGTGGGCGACCCGCCGTACCGTGTGGCAGTGGACGCCGGACATGGCGGCAACGACCCAGGCGCAAGGGGAGTAGTCGAGGAAAAACAGGTCACAGCAGCAACGGCTGCTGCGCTGCTTCAGTGGTTAGAGCAGGACCCGAATTACATTCCGCTGCAGACCCGGGAAAGCTTTGATGCAACCGCTACGCCTGCCCAGCGTGCAGCCGTAGCCAGCGCTCAAAGCCCGCAGCTGCTGCTGTCCATCCACGGCAACTCCGCAGCCAATGGCTCTACGGCAGCCGGGTTTGAATGCTATCCGGCAGTGCCCGGGCGTACATGGCATCAGGAAAGTTTTTATTTTGCAAAACTGCTGGCCGGTGGAATGCAGAGCATCGGCGCAAGGCTGCGCGGGCGAGGGGGAGTGCGTTACATTTATTATCTGGAAAACGACCAGAAGCAGCTGGTGGAGAATACCTACACGCAGGTTCGGCCTGAGCGCAGCTTTACGCTGCTGGAGGATGTGGATTGTCCGGCAGTGTTGGCAGAGCAGTGTTTTGTGACGAACGATGAGGATGTGGAGCATTTTGGCAGTGAACAGGGCTGCAAGACTGTGGCACGCATTTATTACGAAGCCATCTGTACATACTTCGGCACAGAACCGCTACCGGTGAAATGAACATCGCACCACCAAAGGAAAAGAAACGATACTGCAGGCATAAGTTGAACGCTTGAACATGCTGGTAATACGTCCAGCGGCGCAGAAGCGGGCATGTGTAAACTGAATAGCATCCACAGAAGCTGCCGAAAATCTGACAGAAAGAGAGAAGGGCAGCTTCTCTTTTTAATTGTACATGTTTCGTATAATGCACGTTATGCGAAACTTAGGGAAGTGAAAAATGCCCATTTCCCGGATTTTTGGCGTTCCAGCCTCAGCTGGCTCATTTTCGGGCTTAGTTCAGCCGTTCTGCACATTCTGCAATTTTTATCATATTTTATGGTTTTATTTGTCTCATGCTTACAGATGCTTCCTGTGTTATGTGCTGCTGCATCGGTTCATTTGTAATTCATTTTATTCCAGTAAGCATCCAGTAAGCATCTAGGTGCTTGCTTTATAACATTTGTTTTTGTGTAGACATTACGTTGCGCGTTTCTATGGATGCTCCTGTATGTATTGCTGCTGACTGCTTATAATGTAAATTATAAAGACCCATGACGTTATCCGGTCAAGCCGGATCGCGCCATAGGTCTTTGAATCGTCTCAGACGTTTTGTGCAGGTTTAAGTATCGATCTATGAATCGTTGGTTTCTTCGTTGGACATTGCCGAGATATCTGCCCGGAAGCCATCCTGTGCAGCGCCCTCAAAGGCCGCCATAGGGCCGGACGGCTCAGAAGCGTCCTCTCCCGCTGGGTCATTTTCAACAGATGTCTCCCCTGCTGCATCTGTTGTATCCAAACTTGCTTTTGCAGCATTGATGGGTAGTACCTTGCCCAGCGGGTTTTCCTCAATGGCAGAGCGCACCTGAAATTCTTGTAAGTGCGTATAAATTTGTGTTGTTCCCACACTGCTGTGCCCCAGAAGCTGCTTGAGGGTAAGGATATCCACATTGCCGGTCTGATACATCAGCGTTGCGGCGGTGTGCCGCAGCTTATGGGTGGAAAAGCCCTTCAGCCCCGCAGCCTTCATTGCACCGGAGATCAGCTGTTCTACTCTGCGGTTCGAAATACGTTCCTTGCGCATACGGGTAATAAACACCGCTTTTTCCTTGGGTGAAAGTCCCTCCATGGTGTTGCGCTTGCGCAGATATAGTTGCAGTGCCTCCACGCAGGCATCATTCAGGTAGACCATACGCTCTTTATGGCCTTTGCCGAACAGGCGGATCTGACGCTGCTCTAAATCGATGTCTCCAAGGTCCATGCCTACCAGCTCTGCAAGACGCATACCGCAGTTGAGGAACAGCACCACCATGCAATAATCCCGCTCCGGGAAATCGCTCTGGGTCTGGGTGCTCTCCAAAAGCGAAATGGATTGCTCTGCCGTCAGGTACTTGGGCAAGACCTTATCCTGTTTGGGCGGGCGGATGGCCGCCGTAGGGTCCTCGGATAAGCGGTTGACCTGATTGACCAGATAATCATAAAAGCCGTGCAGACTGGCCAACCGCCGGGCGGTAGAGGATTTTTTGTTGCCGCACTCCCGGTTCAGAAAATACAGATATTCGTAGATATCCTCTTTTGTTATGCTGCCCCAGAAGGCCGTATCCAGCCCCTTGGGATCGATCTCTTTGAATTCTGCATCCGTGGCCACAAGCCCGCGGCGGCGCTTCATAAAGCGGCTGAAGGAGCGCAGGTCACAGTAATAACTGAACGCCGTATTGGCACTTTTGCCGGCGATCACTTCAAGATAACGCACATATTCTACAATATCCGGCGCGGCATCCTCAAAGGGTGCGTGTTTGCCGGGGTTTCTTTCGTCCAGATAAATCGACATAGGTTCCTCGTTTCATCACAGGCGGTCATTTTTTAGCGCATTGATGGCATCTGCGATATACGCTGCACCGACCAGCTTCATGCCGGGATAATCTGCGGCATTCAGGTGTGCAAGGCTGTGCTTTGGGATAACAGCCCGCTCAAAGCCGATACGCTCAGCCTCGTGCAGGCGCTGTTCCAGATTGGGCACACTGCGCACTTCCCCGCCCAGACCTACCTCACCAATGGCGATAAGCTTATCGCTGACCGGGCGGTCCAGCAGCGAGGAGACCATGCTCAGGCAGACTGCAAGGTCGCAGGCGGTATCCCGCAGTGCAATGCCGCCCACTATATTGACATAGACATCCAGATTGCCAAAGAAGTACCCTGCCCGCTTTTCCAGCACGGCGATCAAAAGGTTCATGCGGTTATAGTCGTATCCGCTGCAGGCGCGACGGGGTGCCGGAAAATTCGTCTTGGTGGCAAGTGCCTGTATCTCGCTCAGGATGGGACGACTGCCCTCCATGGTGCAGGCCACGCAGTTGCCGGAAACCCCCAGCGGACGTCCTTCCAGCAGCATCTGGGAGGGATTTTCGATCTCGGCAAGCCCTGTGCCGGTCATATCGAACATTCCCAGCTCATTGGTGGAGCCATAGCGGTTTTTGGCTGCCCGCAGAATGCGGTACGGCAGCATCTTGTCGCCCTCAAAGTAGAGCACCGTATCCACGATATGTTCCATGACCTTGGGGCCTGCAATTGCGCCGTCCTTGTTCACATGACCCACGATAAACATGGGAATCTCCTGCTTTTTGGCTACCGCCAGCAGCCGGGCGGCACTCTCCTTCACCTGACTGACCGTGCCGGACGAGGACGAGATATCCATGCAGCGCATGGTCTGGATGGAGTCAATGACCACAAGGTCCGGCTTTTCTTTTTCGATCAGACCGCAGATCTCATCCACGTCATTTTCCGCCGCCAGAAAGATGTTATCCTGCGGTACCTTCAGCCGCGCTGCCCGCAGCTTGACCTGCCGGACAGACTCCTCGCCAGTGATATACAGCACGCTGTGCTGATTGGAGATGGCACCGCACAGCTGTAACAGCATAGTGGATTTACCCACGCCAGGCTCACCGCTCAAAAGAACTACACCGCCCAGCACGATACCGCCGCCCAATACGCGGTCCAGCTCCGAGATACCGGTCAGGATGCGGCTTTTTTCCTCCGTGGTGCTGATCTCTGACAGCCGCCGGGCGGTCAGGGTGGTCACGCCCTCCTGACGAGCCGCGGCAGCCTGACGGGCGGCAGGAGTCCCCGCCTTTGGCGCTTCAGCAACAACATCCTCGTTCATGGTATTCCAGCTGCCGCAGCTGGGGCATCGCCCCATCCAGCGGGGGCTTGTCTCTCCGCAATTGGAGCATACATAGACGGATTTTAGTTTCATGTCTGTCCCTCATTTATTATGGTCTTTTGTTATTGTAACACACTGCGCCAAAACCCGCAAGAAAAGGATGCCATTTACAGGCGGCTGCCCAAATACGAAAGTCCTGCCGCTGCACCGCAAAGCGGCAGCAGCACCACCATGGTCAGCAGATACTGCCCCAGCAGTGCCTGCACCCCGGGGCGGGCTTGTCCGCCGGGATGCTTGCGGAAAGAATATGCGTGGATTCGGCTGCTGACCTGCAAAGCGCAGGCCCCGAAAAAGCACAGACAACCGCTTGCTGCTGCCGCCGGTAAGCCTGTCCATAGCAGCGCCGGAAGTATTGCTTTCCACCCACCAGCTGTGCATAGCTGTACCATAAGCAGCCCGCTGCCCAAGCCGTACAACATCATATTGCCAAAGATCATTACAGGGCCAAGGGCAGACAGCCCCAATACCAGAAATAGGCTGACCACAAGGCCGAGTGTCAGGTATTCCATGCCGAAAAGCTGTACCGCTCCTTGCATACTGCCCGGCGCAAACAGCCTTTGCCACGCTTCCAGATAATACTGCAGCAGTTCTGTCTGCCGGGCATCGCATACGGCCTGCAATACACCGGCTGCCGTACACCCCACCAGAAACGCCGCAGCTAGCAGCCAGCAATCCTGGGTGGCGTGGCGCTTTGCCGGGATGCAGGGCTCTTTTTGCGTCAATTGCTCTGCCGGTTCAGCTGCCTGTGCCGGTACAGGCGGAAGGGCAGACTCTGCTGTTTGCACCGGTAGGCCGACCGTCTGCGGCAGCAAAGAAAAGTTTTCTTCTGATTTTGTCTGTTCATAGATCCACATACGCTGTTTTCTCCCTCTGATGGATTCGATTTGCCGGATCGATCAACGAAGCGTGTGTCTGCGACTGCGCAGGGTGACTCCAAGAAGCCCACCAATGCAACCGCAGAGTAGCACCGCCAGAAGGCGGCATACCACAGCAGGCTCAGCGGCTGTGCCGTTCCATATAGCAGAAAGCGCCAGCGGCACTGCCAGAAATGTACTTTGGAGCAGTCCGGTCAGCAGACCGCGCGCCTTTTTACGAAACGCTGCCGTCAGTGCACACAGCAGGCTGCCCATGCACACGGCTGTTGTGGCAAGTATCGGCACTACACTGCCGGAGCAGCCCTGCCCGGCCATCAGCTGCGCAAAACATGCCAAAGCTGCCGCCGTTACAGCTACCCCCAGCACCCCGAAAAGCAGAAACGAAAGAAGCTCCGCCGGGAAACCTCGAGACTCAGACATAACAAAACCGCCTCCCTGCACATAGTCTATGCAGGGAGGCGGTTCATGTATGCACGGTGTAAACGCTTACTTCTTGTCGGCAGGAGCCTTGTCCATGTTCAGCTTTTCGACCGAAGAGATCGCAGACTTGGTGAAGCGGATCTTCACGCGGTCAGCGCCGGTCTCCAGAACAAAGGTGTCATCCTTGATGGCGACAACGCGGCCAATGACACCACCGATGGTGGTGACCTGATCGCCGATCTCCAGACTGCTGCGCATAGCGGCATCCTTCTTTTCCTGCTTCTTCTGAGGACGGTAGATCATGAAGTACAGCAGGACCAGCATCAGTGCCAGCGTGAAGAACAGGCTGATATAGCCTTCGGACGTGGTAGTCAGAAATTGCATGGGGCAAAATCTCCTCTCAAAAATTCAGATAATGCTATTATACCCTCTTATCAGCCTTGTTGCAAGGCTAAAGTTTAAATTCGGGTATCCAGAAGTTTAACGTATCTGTCATGGAAGGCGGTAAAGGTGCCGGCATCCAGTTCGTCCCGGATACGTTCCATCAGATGATTGTAGAACCACAGATTGTGCATCACGGTCAGGCGCATACCCAACATCTCATCTGCCTTGAGCAGGTGCCGGATGTAGGCGCGGGAATAGTTGCGGCACACCGGGCAGCCGCAGGCGGGATCAATGGGACGCTCGTCCCGCTCATACTTGGCATTCTTGATGTTAATGATGCCGCTCCATGTATTCAGGTGGCCGTGGCGGGCATTGCGGCTGGGCATAACGCAGTCAAACAAATCCACACCACGGGCTACGGCCTCGATGATGTTGCCGGGAGTGCCGACACCCATCAGATAGCGGATCTTGTCCTTGGGCATGTGCGGTTCCACCTGACTGATCATCTCATACATCACTTCGGTGGGCTCGCCCACAGCCAGACCGCCGATGGCGTAGCCGTCCAACTCCAGCTCTGCAATCTGCTTCATGTGCTCCACGCGCAGGTCTGCATAGGTACAGCCCTGATTGATGCCGAACAGAAGCTGATCCGGGTTGACCGAGATACCCTCGTGCTTCAGGCGTGCCATTTCGGCCTTGCAGCGCTTCAGCCAGCGGGTGGTGCGTTCGCAGCTGTCCTTGGAGTAATCGTGCTGGGCGGGGTTCTCTACGCACTCATCAAAGGCCATGGCGATGGTAGAGCCCAGATTTGCCTGAATCTGCATGCTCTCCTCGGGCCCCATAAAGATGCGGTGCCCGTCCAGATGGGAGGCGAAGGTCACGCCCTCCTCGGTGATCTTGCGCAGCTTTGCCAGACTGAACACCTGAAATCCGCCGCTGTCGGTCAGGATAGGCCCGTTCCAGCGGGTAAACTTGTGCAGGCCGCCCATATCCGCTACCAGCTTGTCGCCGGGACGCAGATGCAGATGGTAGGTGTTGCACAGCATGACCTGCGCGCCGATATCCTTCAGATCCTGCGCCGACAGGCCGCCCTTGATGGCACCAGCGGTGGCAACGTTCTGGAAGGCAGGGGTCTGCACCGTGCCGTGCACGGTTTTGAACTCGCCCCGCCGGGCGCTGTGCTCCTGCTTGAGCAGGGTGTAAGTCGTCAAAGAAGGCATGATTATTCGTTCCTTTCTGCGCACGGAAAACAGCCGTGCAGCCTCGATGCAGGCCACGAGCCTGCAAGTTATCAGAATGATCACAGCAGCGGTCTGCCGTAATTGTAAAGGGAGCGGCGGATGCAGATCGCATCCTTACCTTTCACATACAAATATCGCAAAAAGCGCGAATTTTGTATCAGACTATCAGCATAGCATCGCCAAAGGAGAAGAAACGGTACTTCTCTGCCACAGCTACCTCATAGGCGTGCATGGTCTTTTCGTAGCCGTACAGGGCGGACACCAACATGATCAGGGTGCTCTCCGGCAGATGGAAGTTGGTGATCAGACCGTCGATGCAGTTGAACTTCACCCCCGGGTACAGGAAGATGGAGGTGTTGCCGCTGCAAGCCTTGATCTCGCCGTACTTGGCAGCGGCAGCCTCCAGTGTGCGGCAGCTGGTAGTGCCCACAGCGATGACCCGGTGGCCTGCGGCCTTGGTCTCGCGGATGCGCCGGGCGGTCTCCTCGCTGATGGAGTACCACTCGCTGTGCATCTTATGGTCGGAGATCTCGTCCTCCTGCACAGGTCGGAAGGTGCCCAGACCAACGTGCAGGGTGACCTCGGCAATGCCGACCCCCATGGCGCGGATGGTGTCCATCAGCTCCGGGGTAAAGTGCAGCCCGGCGGTGGGAGCAGCTGCGCTGCCCAGCTCCTTGGCATAGACGGTCTGGTACTGGCTCTGATCCTCCAGCTGCTTTGTGATGTAGGGCGGCAGCGGCATCTTGCCAAATTCATCCAGCTTTTCATAAAGCGTTTCGGTATCATAATAGAATGTAACGTACTTGTTGCCGTCCTCCATGGTCTCGTCCACCACAGCGGTCAGGCTGCCGTCGCCAAAGCTTACCTTTGTGCCGGGCTGCATCCGCTTGCCGGGCTTTGCCAGGCACTCCCACTGGTCGCCCTTCACCTGCCGCAGCAGCAGCAACTCGCATACGGCACCGGTAGGTTGCTTGACGCCCACGATGCGGGCGGGCAGAACCTTGGAATTATTCACCACCAAAAGATCCCCCGGCTCCAGAAATTCCGGCAGGTCGCGGAACACCTTGTGCTGGATGCTGTCGTCCTTTTGGCTCAGAACCATCAGCCGTGCCGCATCCCGCGGGGACGCAGGTTCCTGTGCAATGAGCTCTTTGGGTAAATCATACCAAAAATCTTTTTTTAACATACTGTGCATTTGCCTTTCCGATGATTGACACGGGTACCGCATCAATGATATTATAAAATTTGTATAGACAGTATCTATTATATTGCATAGAGTGTCTGTTTTCAAGTCTCTGTGCAAACCAGAGAGCACATTGCTCGTCTTTTTGAAAGGAAAGGTGCTGGAAATGGAAAAACAGTATAAAGTGGGTATCGTAGGCGCAACCGGTATGGTGGGTCAGCGTTTTATTACGCTGCTGGAGAACCACCCCTGGTTCAAGCTGACCGTCCTGGCTGCTTCTGGCCGCAGCGCAGGCAAAACGTATGAAGAGGCTGTGGGCAGCCGCTGGGCCATGACCACCCCGATGCCCGAGAGCGTCAAGGGGATGATGGTGCAGGACGCTTCCAAGGTGGAAGAGGTCGCCGCACAGGTGGACTTCATTTTCTGCGCCGTCAACATGCCCAAGGATGAGATCAAGGCTCTGGAAGAGGCCTACGCCAAGGCAGAGTGCCCGGTGGTGTCCAACAACAGCGCCAACCGCTTCACCCCGGATGTACCCATGGTGGTGCCCGAGATCAATGCCGACCATATTGAGATCATCCCCGCACAGCGCAAGCGTCTGGGCACCAAGCGCGGCTTCATCGCCGTCAAGTCCAACTGCAGCCTGCAGAGCTATGTGCCCGCGCTGCACCCGCTGATGAAGGAATTTGGTGTGAACAAGGCTCTGGTGTGCACCTACCAGGCAATTTCCGGTGCCGGCAAGACCTTTGACCGTATGCCGGAGATCGTGGACAACGTGATTCCCTACATCGGCGGCGAAGAGGAAAAGAGTGAGCGCGAACCCCTGAAGCTGTGGGGCCACATCGAGGGTGACCACATCGTCAACGCCGAGAAGCCCACCATTACCGCGCAGTGCTTCCGTGTGCCGGTTTCCGACGGTCACACCGCTGCCGTGTTCGTGAGCTTTGACAAAAAGCCCACCAAGGAGCAGATGCTGGAGGCATGGGCAAACTTCCGCGGCCCCGCACAGGAGCTGAACCTGCCCAGCGCACCCAAGCAGTTCCTGCATTACTTCACTGAGCCGGATCGTCCGCAGCCCAAGC